>Ga0209537_1000614_pt1 | contig 43396 bp, 34 predicted proteins | sample BioPla4DNA1_FD_187698 | JGI IMG/M metagenome (GOLD analysis project Ga0209537, IMG submission 187698) | Biogas fermentation microbial communities from Germany - Plant 4 DNA1 (SPAdes) (version 2) | ecosystem: Engineered > Bioreactor > Anaerobic > Digestate | place: Bielefeld, North...
AGTTACGAAAACCACAAACCCGGTCAGGGCGACGGCCACCACCAGCCAGGCGGAGTAGGCCGACAGCAAAGAGATGAGCGCCCCCGTCTGGGAGATGCAGGGCACAGCAAAGCAAATCATGGCCGTAACCATTAGGCGTTCTTTATGGGTGGTGGCTGTACGGGTCCCGATAATCGCCGGGACGGCGCAGCCAAAGCCAAGAAAGATCTGGATCAAGCTCCCGCCCTGTACGCCCAGCTTACGCATGAGGTTGTCAAAGAGCACGGCAATACGGGGTAAAACACCGCTATCCTCCAACAAGGCAAACTGGGCCTGGAACAGGATGACATAAGGCATCACCAGGGCCAGGATCCATTCAAAACTTATACGGAAGATGCCGTAGTTCCCGATTAGGATATTGTGCAAAACAGGAGGCAGGTTCAGGGGAGTGATCAACCGCTCAAAGAAAGGGACAATAACCTGGTTGACCAAGGGCAAAAGGAGAACCGCACGTAATGCTTTCCCGCCGCCCACCACTACCCCCAGGCTGATCAGGAGAGTCAGCATTGCCAAGAGAATACCGGGCCAAGGGCGAAGCATGGCATCGCCCAGGCGATCCAAGAAGCTGGGTTCGGCCCCGGTACGGGATACCACTTTGCAGACAATCTGCCGCGCCCGCTCCCAGTATTCCTGCCCGTTGCCGCTCGCCGGATCGTTATCCGGGGAACCGGCACAGGTGGCGCAGGCCCGCGGCGCCATGGCCGGGCCTTTGCCCTCCAAGATCTTTGTAAAGGCTTTGGTTATCTCGGTAATGCCCTGGCCTTTCACCGCGACAGTGGGGATCACCGGCGCCCCGAGTTCCTCGGCCAACAACTCGGTATTGATCTTAAAGCCCTTGCGCTCCGAAACGTCCATCAGGTTCAGGGCGAAAACCATGGGGATATTATACTCCATGACTTCCAAAGCCAGCTTGATGCTGCCCTCCAGATCGGCGGCGTTTAAAACAAAGAGCACCGCATCGGGGTTACTGCAGAGGAAGCGGATGGCCACCTCTTCTGCAACGGAAGTGGCGGCCAAGGAATAGGTCCCCGGCACGTCAATCAAAGTGTACTCCTTATCCCCTATCTTGTAGGCGCCTTCCATATAAGAGACGGTTGTGCCCGTATAATTGGAACTGATGACGTGTACGTTGGTCAGGGCAGAAAAGAAGACACTCTTACCTACGTTGGGAGTGCCCATTAGGAGTATTTTATTCTTTTTCGAGGACACCCTGGTGTCCTCGGCAACAAGATGACATTTCATTATTCTGTGTCCTCCTTGACCAGAATCTGCGAGGCAAGATCCTTGCCAAGGGCAATCTCCCTGGTGGCCAGGTTAACCAGGACAGGACCTCCCCATCTGTACCTCTTTTTCTTGAAAACAACGGTGCCCGGGTAAAAGCCCAAACTGTTGAGGATCTTTACATCGGGCACGTCGGATACGGTATAGCAGGAATTATCAGGAACAGTGTATAAACTGTGTTTCTGTCCCATTCTGTGTCTATGTCTCATCCTGTGCCCATGTCCCATTCCATGCCTGTGCCTCATTCTGTGCCCATGCCTCATCTCCCGCAACCTCCCTGCAGAATCATGCTGGCCTCTCAATAAAGTTAGTCTCTTCTAACTTTCAAGTTAATTATACACCTAAGACAGTGGAATAATCAAGTATCATTTCTGTTTTAATTGTATTTTCTATGTTAAATTTTCCATGAAATCCACCAGGCCGGAAAAAAATAACGGAAAAAAATATGAAAAAAAAAGCAGATGAAGCCGCCTTCATCTGCTCGTGGCTCGTGACTGGTCGTTCGTCGCTCGTTGCTCGTTGTTGGGCGCTCGTCGCTCGCGTTCAGCCAGGCCTTTGCGCTGTCTCATTGCTCGGCACTCGTCGCTCGCACGGAGCCTTGGCAATCCGGCAAAATGCCCTCGTCACTAGCCCACTCCTCCCTCGCCGCTAGACTTGCGTTGCCCAATCCCCTACCGCAAATTCTCCAGGGTAAAGGTTCCCTCCGGGATCTCCGGGTTAAACTCTATTTCCTTAACAACAAACTCGGTCCGGGTATCTTTCCGCAGCTTATCCTCCATCACCGACTCCAGCGGAAACCAGCGGCCTTCAACCTCCGCCACCTTGGTTACAGTCATCACCTTCAGCAACCGGCCGCTCCGCGCATACAACTCTTCTCGCAGCCCGACAAACCTCTCCTTATCAATCCAGGATTTCCGCTGGTAGTAGGAGACCTCCTTCCCCGGGGCCGCCGTTCCCTCCAGGACATAGCAGGGGCGGCCGTTGAACTCTTCCTCCCCGAGCAACTCGAATTTGTACAAATCGATCAGCTTATCCGCTTCCATCAGATCCTGGTAGGAAAAATCACTCCCCATGATCCCCTGGTTCAGCATGTGCCCGGAGATCTTCACCAGATCCTCGGCATCGGGGAAGAACATCCAGAGGTCATCGCCACGTTTAAGGAACTTCGTCCCCCGGTCCCGGGGGTTGGTGAAAACAACCAGGCCATTGTCGCCCTGGCCATAAGAGGTCATGGTTTTAACGATCCGCCGGTTCCGGTTGATAATGATCATCTCCGCCTCTACCTTTGCCGAGTCATAGTACTCGTTGTCATCCCGCCGTCTGATGATCTCTTCTGCGGTCAGCGCACCCCAGGCCACGGCGGCAAAGATTGCGATCAACATGCAAGAAATAAGCAAAATAACCAGTGTCTTTTTCATCAGGCCCAGACTCCCTTCTTTTTTATCCGAATCTGACATCTAGCTTCCACCCTCCAGCCCCTAACATATATCTGTGTCGATCTCACTCTTCCCTCATCGCCTCGGTCGGTTCCAACCGGGCTGCCCTCCGAGCTGGAATTAAACAGGCAATGGTGACGATGATCGATCCCAGCACAAAAGCAAATATGGCATTCCCCGGAGAAGAAACCGGATAGATAATTGGGTTGATTAAATGCGCTGCATCAAAGGCGCCGACCGCTTCACCAAAATCTATTCCGTGCTTGGCCAGATAGCCGGTGAAGAGCAATCCGGAAAGGGCACCGAGGAAACTGCCGATACTCCCCATAATTGCACCCTCAATGAGAAACAGCTGTAATATATTCTTACTCTCCAGGCCCAAAGCCATCATTGTCCCGATTTCTTTCGTCCGTTCCTTGACAATCATAATCATGGTCATAATCATCACGATACAGCCGAGCAAGACCAGGAAAACATAGACCTCGTTATATATGATATTAGCCATTTCCAAAAAAGCCATAATATCGCTGGCCTCTTTAAAACTCAAAGCCAGGTAGCGCCCGTCAGCCCCACGCTCCGCGATTAACTCCTTGACCTTGGGTAATACTTTCTTCACCAGGTTTCGCTTGGAGGTCACCAGCAATACCTCGGTCACCTGGCCTTCCATCTCCAAGATCCGTTGGGCCTGGTCCAACGGCAGGTAGAAGAGATGTTCATTTAAGACCTTCAGCCCGGTTTCCAGCCGGCCGACGATTTTAAAGGTCACCCCGCGCAAAGAGCTAAAGGCGGTATTCATTAAAATCGTGACCGTCTCCCCAACCCGCCGGTCCAATTTCTCCAGCAAAGCGGTGCCCATGACCACTTCCAGTTTGCCGGGTTCCACCATTCGCCCCTCAACCAGGTAGTCTTCAATATTCGTAAAGATGATTTCCTGCTCCGGATCAACCCCCCAACCGCTCATGGCGACTAAATCCTCTTCTGTACTGACCATGGCACCAAACTTCAGCCTGGGGATGACCATCTCGATCTCATCGGTCTCCTGAAGGCTGGCGACCATTTCCTCCAGATCCCCGCCGGGAAAACCATCCACCGGGTAAATAAGGGGCATGATCCGTTCCTGCTCCCAATACTCCTGATCAACAATTTTGATATGGCCTGAATTATAATAAATCTGATTGGCATAAGTTGAGTCAATGGCCCCGAGGATATATCCCCTGGCAAAAACCACAATCATTACGGTAAAAGCGATGGCAATGATCGAAACCAAGGTCCTCAATTTATGCCGGAAGAGATTCTTAAAAGCCAATTTAGTAAGAAACCCCATTTCCACACCTCCTTAATGGTGGTCGATGGCTTTGACCGGGTCTTTACTCGCCGCCCAGTAGGATGGTAAGATACTGGAGAGCGAAGAGACAAGGACAGCGAAGAGAAAAACAAAGAGAAAGGCCCCGGGGTTCCAAACCCCATACGTTCTGCCAACCACCGGGATGCCAAAGGAAGTCATATCCACACCGCCCATCATCGCACCCCAATCCATGCCATAAGAAACGAGGGCCCAAACTGCCGCCGCTCCGAAGAGCAGACCGGCCAAGCCGCCCAGGATGCCAATGCCGGTTGATTCCAGGACAAAGGTATACACCACTTCCCTGGTCTGTAAACCCATGGCCTTCATCATGCCAATTTCACCCATGCGCTCCAGGGCCGACAAGATCACCGTATTAATAATGGCAATGGCGGCGATGAGCAAGGTAATCATCAGGATTAACTGGTTTTCCAGGTGGGAAACATCCTCAAAGGCAAGGGCCTCCATTTGATTCCAGGGGATAACTGTAATATTGGGATGATCCTTATTCAGGCTGTTTTGCAAGCGGCCGGCAAGATCCGCCGCCAGGGACCGGTCCGCCAACCGGAGAACCACTTTGCTCACTTGATTGCCAACGTCCAGGGCCTGCTGGACGAGGTCCAGCGGGAGATAGACATGGTAATTGTTGACATTGGGATTTACAGTGTGTACCAGGCCGGCGATCTCCAGATCGATGGTATTAAAAGTGTTGTTTTTATCCTTGACCAGGAGGGTAATATACTCGCCGGTTTGCAGCTTCAAGAGATCGGCCAGTCTTTTGCCGATCACCGCCCGGTACTCGCCGGGAGTAAATATTTCGCCTTCAACAAATTGCCCTTCCAACTTAAAGACTTTCAGGAGTTGCGCGGAATCTACCCCTTTACCAATGACCGGGAGGTCGCTAAAACCGGTATTAAGGCGGGCGGAAAAACTTAGTTCCGGTAAAAAGGCCGGTTTACCCTCCAGATTCCCCAAAACGGAGAGGAGCCTTTCATCCAACTCCAGGAGATTTTCCAATGGTAATTCTTCTTCTTTATCCCAATAAGCCCCGGTGGCGAGCTGGAGGTGGCCGGTTTCATAATCAATAATCGTCTCGTAAGACATCTCCACCATCCCGGCGATCAGCGAGTCCATCAGGGTATAGAAAAAGACGGCAAAGGCAATGAGGAAAGAGGTAAGTAATGTCCGGTTGCGGTGGCGCGTTAAATTCTTCAACGCCAGCCTGGTCAGAAACATCAGCTTTCCCTCCTTTTATCCTCTGAGATCAAACCATCCCTGATCTCCAGCATCCGGCGGGCATACTCCATGACCTGCGGGTCGTGGGTGGAGAAGATGAAAGTCGTTCCCAATTCCTTGTTCATCTTGACCATGATCTCCAGGACTTCCTGACTGGTCTTTGAATCCAGGTTGGCGGTGGGTTCATCGGCCAAGACCAGTTTGGGCTCTTTCACCAGCGCCCTGGCGATTGCCACCCGCTGTTTCTGGCCGCCGGATAATTCATTCGGCCTCCGGTTCTCCAGTCCGGCCAGGCCGACCGCGTCCAGGATCTTCAGGACCCGCTCCCGGATCTCGTCTTTACTGTGTTTGCCGATTAACCTGATGGCAAACTCCACATTCTCGTAAGCCGTTAAAACAGGAATTAAGTTGTAGGTTTGAAAGATGAAACCAATATTGTGCCGTCTCAGCATGGCCAGGTCTTTCTTGCTGAGCGCCCCGAGTTCCCGGCCGTCAAACTCAACCCGGCCGGCGGTCGGTTTGTCCAGGCAACCAATGATATTCAACAAGGTCGTCTTCCCGGAACCGGACGGGCCAAAGACCGTGGTAAACTCCCCCTTTTCCACGGTCAAATCGATCCCCCTTAAAGCCGGGACTTCAATCTTCCCCTGTTCGTAGATTTTTTTGACCCCTTTCAACTCCAGTAATGCCATGGCTACAACCTCCTTCAAATCAATTTAAGCGTCCCCCTAATCCGTCATCCGGCATGAATACCTTTTCCTGCTGATCCGTTATGAAACAAATCAAAACTTCCGGCTTCCCTTATCCCTCAATCATCACCGCAATACTCCTCTTTGTAAAAACACCGTTTTAACGTGTTGGAAATCATCTCCCATTCAACCAACACATCTTCGGTGACCTCCTGAAAGGAGGTTATCTTATCCCTTTGTTCCTCGGCGAAACCCAGCATCGTCCAGTTGATGATCTTCGTGACTTTCTCCAGATCCAGATCGGTCCGGAATTTTGAGAAATCTATGTTCTGATAGCTTTTTTCCAAACCGGTGGCAATAAGATTTTGCGTTAAGGCTTCGATCTCTGCCCTTACTTCCGCTGCGCTTTCATGGGCGGCCCTTTTCATAAAGTCAAAGGCTTGCGGGTACTTTTTGTAGACCTCAAACTTAATGAACCCGGCTTGCCTGACTCTTTCTAAAAAATCGGTCTCGTCCCAATCGACTTTGCTGTAAATCTCCTCGATCACCTTAGTAACATAATCCAGCAAAAACAGGTACAACTCTTTTTTGTTATTGAAATAGTTGAATAACGACCCCTTGGCAATCCCCGCTTCTTTTATAATCTGGTTGGTGGAGGCCTTCTCGTACCCGTTTTGAGCAAATTCCTTCAACGCCGCATTAATGATCCGTTCTTTTTTCTCCGGTTGTAAGTTATCAAATTGAGAATTCACCAGGATCTCCCCTTGTTTCTAAATAATGACCACACTGGTCATTTTAATTATACCCGTAAATGACCAGACTGGTCAAGTGATAATAAAAATACAGTGCTAATAAAAATAAATGGATGGAGTGCTCCATCCAAATCTATTCCTCTATCTTGATTATTTCAATTCCATTTTAAATCAGTCCGAATCAGGCTTTTATAGTAGTTTCATATCAGCCTGAACCATGTTTTATGCCCGGCTAATCTCAGTCTAGATCAGGGTTATAAAAGACTTTTTCCAGATCAAGCTTGAGCCCGGGAAATTCCGGGTGGGCAAACTCGTCCTCCGGCCCGCCCGTAAAGACCAGGAGGTAATTTTCCCCTTTGAGTTGATAGGCTTCCAGGATCTTTTCGTCCGGGTCAACGATCCAGTAATGGGGGATGCCTGCTTTCCGGTAGATTTCCATCTTTTTCAGCCGGTCCTTCCGGCGGCTCGATGGCGACAATATCTCCACCGCTAAATCACAGGGACCGTCAATCCGTTCTTTCCGCATGATCTCTCTCCGGTTGCTCGAAATAAATAAAATATCGGGCTGAACCACATTGCGTTCGCCCAGGGTAACATCGAGAGGAGCATCGAAGATTTCTCCCTTCGGATCAAATTCGTCAAAGAAAATTTTTAACTGAAACTCTAGTTCCCGGGATATCCGTTGGTGCTGAACCGAAGGTGTGGGTTCTTTGATCAGGAAACCATTAAGGATTTCATAGCGATAACCCGGCTCTTCCGGGAGTTGCAAATAATCTTCGTAAGTGTATTCGCCCTGTTTGGCATAGAGAGCCCGTTCTTCCTGGACAAGATCGCCGCCGGCCTCCAGGGCCGCCAGCACCTCTTCCTTTTTATAGCGGTACTGTTTCTTCCCCAGCTTGATCACGGGGATCTTCTTCTCCCGTGTGTACCGCCAGATGGTCTCCACCGATAAATTTAGAAGATCCGCCAGTTCATAGGCGGTCAGATATTTTTCCATTAAAACCCACCCCCCTTCGATTATATAACCAGACACAACTATTGTCAAGTAAAAACAATTAACTTGTCTTTTGTGGGCCACGAGTTGACACCTTGATAAGTCATCACCTATGCCGGGCGCACCCATAAAGAGACGAGGCTGTCTTTTAAGACAGCCTCGTCTCTTTATCTTGCCTAAAACAGATATTTTTTTAACTGCTCATAAAAGTTTTCACGTGTTCCTGCACAGTTCCGCGGGGGGCAAAAAAGCTACCGGGTACATTTTAATCCTCTATACCGAAGAGCTCGGCCACTTTAGAACTTCCGTCATCTTCTAGTTTTGCGGCGAGTTCATCTGCTTCCTCGATCATCTTTTCGACCGCTTTGCGAACTGTTCCGGTTACCTCTTTAAATTTCGCAACAAGCTCTTTGCCTTGATATCCTTGCTCAACAAGGTCATCAAGGATTTCTGCAGCAAACGATTGATCAATGTCATGGACGGGCTTAATTACCAAAGCGTCATCTTTTACAAAGCATTCAACCTCAGACCCAATGCCCAGTTCATTATAGAACTGTAGAGGTATAGTTATTTGCCTTTTCGACGAAACACTAATTCTCTTTTTTGGCAAAGCTACTCTCTCCATTAAGTCAGTGTTTCTTATAGCCATATTATATGCCCTCCTTATGGATTTATCCAAGAAACTTTATATCGTTTTTCTTTGTTTCTTTGTTTCCCTACTTCTTTGTATCTTTTATATACCCCGCTTCAATATTTCTTACAATAACTTTTAAGTAAATACCTTCATCTCTCATACAAATCATAGTTGCCCCGTTGGCTACGACCGGACTTCGTTTTCCTGAACAATCTCGCCCATAAAAAATCCGGCCTGGTCATCCAAGCCGGATTGCGTGATCTTTTATCAACTGTCGTCCCTTAAAACGGATAGCTTAAACCCACACTAATTGCTGTTTTTTCCAGCTTGCTATCACTTAGATAAAAGGAACAACTTAAGTCTAAGTCGATATTGCCGGGGAGAGTATTTTGATACCTGGGGATGACCAAATACTTGCTCCCATCCGGATTGGCAACAGCCGTCAACATCACTGTGGAAAAATCATCGATGGGGTAAGCCAGATTGCCGGTTATGAGGCGAGTTTTTTCCTTGCCGCTGCTCATTATCATAAACTGGCCGAGCACTTGGAGGAGATTAATGCCGTCAAGGAGCAAATACTCCATTTGCATTGTCAGCTTGCCATAATAGCCAATATTATAACTATAGTCCACCCCTAGCAAATAACCGTTGCTGTTCTCGTTTGTCTCCCCAAAATAGTGGCCAAAGGTGCCATAGACCCCTAAATCCCCCAGATCCCCCTTGAAGGTAAAACCCACCCGCCGCCGGGGAAGGGGGACCGAACCTGTTGACCCTTGGGACCCTTGCTCTTGCCCGTGCCCGCCTGCTCCTGCCACCTCCGGTTCCTGCACATAATTGACGGTCAGATCATAACCTTTTACCCCGAACCGGCCCCTGACTCCCCATTTCATTTTCTCTGTTGCGAAGTCAAATCCCGTGGAGAAGGAAGCCACCAGCGTCAGGCCGGAGTTCCAGTTCAGCGGGATATAGGCTTCAAGCGCATCCGTAAATTTACTCCTGGTCTCTTCTTCAAAAACCTCCGCACCGATGGTATAATCAACCGGGTTCAACATCGATCCAAAGGACCAGGAGACCGGTTGCCGGCCAACGGTCAGATGAAAGCGGGGAAAACGGTGTTTTAAATAGAGTTTTTTCGTGAAATAGCCGGCTTCTTTACCAGTGGTCAACCCCTGCAGGGGAAGATCAACCAAAAAGGCGTAACTGAACTCCGTCTTTCCTAGCGAAGGAAGATAAAGTTCCAGTTCTAAGTAATCGTTTAGTTCATCTTTAAAGTCCCCGTTTTCAGACCAAACTCCGGTGTAAATAAGCTCGGCCTTGCCCCCGGCCTCAACCGCCAATACCTGGGTCGCCGCCAGGGTTCCACATATTGTGAGAACCAGAATAATTAATGCTTTACGCACCAGGATAACCTCCTTCTCGTGACTCGGTGCTCGTCGCTCGTTGCCCGGCGAGGCTCGTGGCTCGCGTCGCCGGCTCGACTCTGGTCGCTCGTCGCTAACCAGCCGGTTTTGCGGTTCTCGTTGTCCGGCACCCGTCACCCTTTGCTTCAGCCAGGCTTCACATCTTCTTGTTGCTCAAGAATTCAACCAAACATTTAAAAAGCCAACCAAACGATATTAAACAAACGCCAATCCCAAGTCCGGCGCCCTACCCCAGCGCGCCGGGGGACACCCTTGCCGGATTGCCGGCAGGCCAAGAATCCCCGCCATAATTCTACCGCTTGGCGGGGGCTCCGGGAAACCGGAGCCTGGGAAGACGGTCCTGGGCATGCTTGGCGAGGCGGGAAGGAAAACCGGGGCAAGCCGCAGGAGGCGGCGCGGTGGCTTCCGGGACATGGAGGTCCCGTAAGCCATGTACCCGGTTTTCCTTCCCGCCGAGCCTTAGCAGCCCGGCCGGATTCCTTGGTTCCGGTTTCTTGGAGTCCCCGCCGGCTTCGAGCACCGCCCGAACCGAGCAACGCAGCCATGCGTACGCGCGCGCAGCGCGCGACTAATTACGACGCGTCTGCCGGCAATCCGGCAAAGAGCCATCGTCTTGCACCCACCCGCCACTTGTCACTCGTTATTCGATACCCGCTTCATCACCTGATTATGCCAGTCCCCTATCGCAAATTCTCCAGGGTAAAGGTTCCCTCCGGGATCCGCGGGTTAAACTCTATCTCCTTAATAACAAACTCCGTCCGGGTGTCCTTCCGCAGTTTATCCTCCATCACCATCTCCAGCGGGTACCAGCGGTCTTCAATCCTCGCCACCTTGGTCACGGTCATCACTTTCAACAGCCGGCCGCTCCGTGCATACAATTCTTCTTTGAGCCCGACAAACCTCTCCTTATCGATCCAGGATTTCCGCCGGTAGTAGGAGACCTCCTTCCCCTCAATCGCCGTTCCCTCCAGGACATAACAGGGGCGGCCGTCGAATTCTTCCTCCCCGGCCAACTCAAATTTGTACAAATCGATCAGCTTATCCGCTTCCATCATATCCTGGTAGGAAAAATCGCTCCCCATGATCCCCTGGTTCAACATGTGCCCGGAGATCTTCACCAGATCCTCGGCGTCGGGGAAGAACATCCAGAGGTCATCGCCGCGCTTGAGGAACTTCGTCCCCCGGTCCCGGGGGTTGGTGAAAACAACCAAACCATTATCACCCTGGGCATAAGAGGTCATGGTTTTGACGATCCTCCGGTTCCTATTGATAATGACCATCTCCGCTTCTGCTTTTGCGGAGTCATAGTACTCATTGTCGTCCCGCCGCCGGATAATCTCTTCCGCTGTCAACGCGCCAAAGGCCACCGGGAAAATGCCGGCGATGAGGATTAGGGTGAGAATGATCGAGAAAGCCATGCAAACTGTTGTTTTTCTCATAAGATATGCCTCCTTTCCGTTCTCCTCCTGCAAGACAAGAGACCAAAGATAAACCCGGCATAACGTTTTTTACGGTTTGGGTTCCTTACAATTCTTTATAGTTTTTTTCTTTACGGTTCGCGGTTCTTTACTCCACAACCTAAACCCGCATGGCTTCTGTGGGTTCAAGCCGCGCCGCCCGCCGGGCCGGGATCACGCAGGCGATAGTGACAATCACCACTCCCAGGAAAAAGGCGAAAATCGTATTCCCCGGCGAAGAGAGGGGGTAAACAATGGAGTTAAAAATAACCTCCGAACTGAAACCGCTGGTCGCCGCAGAAAAGTCAATCCCGTTTTTGGCAAAATACCCGTTGATCAGGGAACCGCAAACAGCCCCGATCAAGCTGCCGGTCACGCCCATGATCGCGCCTTCCGTGAGAAATAAACGCATAATATCTTTACTTTCCAAACCCAACGCTGACATCATCCCAATCTCTCGCGTCCGTTCCTTGACGATCATCAACATCGTATTGACCACCACGATACAGGCTAACAGCACAAGGAAGATATAGATCTGGTTATAGATTAACTTGGCTATGTCCATGAAGAATATCAAATCACTGGTCTCTTTATAACTCAAAGCCAGATACCGCCCGTCTTCTCCGTATTCGGCCAAGAGGGCTTGGACCCGCGGTAAAACTTGGAGCACCAGCTTTTTATCGGGCGTCACCAGCAGCAACTCGGTGACCTGCCCGTCCATTTCCAGGAGGCGTTGCGCCTGGTCCAACGGGAGATAAAAGACAACTTCGTCTAAAAGCTTTATACCGCTTTTCGTCCGCCCTACGATTTTAAAGGTCACTCCCCTCAGCGAATTGAAGGCCGTATTAAAGACGATGGTTACCTTCTCGCCCACCCGCCGGTTGATCTTCTCCAAGAGGGCCGTGCCCATCAACACCTCCAACCGGCCGGGCTGGGGCATTCTTCCTTCAACCAGATAGTCTTCAATTCCGGTAAAGGCCGTTTCCAGTTCCGGGTCGACTCCCCATCCGCCCATGGTGACCAGTTCGTCCTCGGTGCTGACCATCGCGCCAAACTTCAACCTGGGGACGACCATCGCCACACCCTCTACATTTTCAAGGGCTGTGATCATTTCATCCAATCCCCCGCCGCCCAAACCGTCCACCGGGTAATTCAAAGGCAATAGCCGTTGTTCGTCCCGGTACTCGTGGGTAATCAGTTTAATATGGCCGGAATCGTATTGAATATGCTCAAGAGTGAGATTATCGATTAAGCCGACAACATAACCCCTGGCAAAAACGACAACCATCACGGAAAAGGCAATGGCGATAATGGAGACGAAGGTCCGCAATTTGTGCCGGAAGAGGTTTTTAAAAGCCAGTCGCGCCAGAAATCCCATCCTGACACCCCCTTATCTGGGATAAATGGCCTTAATCGGGTCTTTGTCCGCCGCCCAGTAGGCCGGGAGGATACTGGAGAAAAGCGAGACAATAACCCCAAAGGCAAAGACGGTAACAAAGGAGAATGGATTCCAAACCCCGTAGATCGTTCCGACTACCGGGATCCCGTAGGGGGCCATATCAATGATTCCGGAGAAATCCAAACCAACAACGGTGAAAACCCCCACCCCGGCCAGGCCCAGCAGAACGCCGAGGATCCCGCCTAAGACCCCGATGCCGGTTGATTCCAGGACGAAGGTGTAGATGACCTCTTTTGTCTGCAGGCCCATGGCTTTCATCATCCCGATCTCTTCCATCCGCTCCAGGGCCGCCAGGATTACCGTGTTAATGATGGCAATGGCGGCAATCAGCAAAATAATCGTCATAATCAGCCGGTTCCCCATCTGTTTCGCGCCGGCCACGGTTACGGCCTCCAATTGGTCCCAGGAATAGACCGCCAGTTGGGGGTTGACGGCTTGTAACTGCCCTGCCAGTTCCTTGGCTACACCGGGCGCCCGGTTCTTGTTTTCCAGCCTCACCAGGACCTTGCTTACCTGGTCCCCCACGGCCAAGGCCTCCTGCGCCACGTCCAGCGGGATGTAGACGAGGCCCGCGTTGACCAGGGGGTTCCCGGTGTAAATTACCCCTGTGATCTCCAGTTCAATCGTATTAAAGGTCTCGTGCTTATCCTTCACCAGCAATGTAAGGTAATCGCCGGTCTGCACTTTTAAAAGGTCCGCCAGTCTCTTCCCGATCACCGCCGGGGAGACACCAAAGGCCCTGCGCTCGCCGGCGTGAAACATCTCGCCCTCCACAAAATAGTCTGTAAGGTTAATTACGCCGGAAAAATCCTGCGGGTTGATCCCCCGGCCAATCACCGGCAACTCGTTGACCCCGTTGCTCACCATGGCCTGGAAATTCAGTTCCGCGGAGGACCCCAGGTAACCGGGGACATTTTTAACCACGGCCATCAGCTCCGGTTCCGGGGTGATCAGGTTCTTCAAGGGGAGCTTCTCTTCTTCCTCCCAGTATTCTTCGGTAACCACCTGGAGATGGCCTGCTTCGTAATTAATAATCATCTCGTAGGACATCTCCGTCATCCCGCCAATCAGGGAGTCCAAAAGCAGGTAGAAAAAGACGGCAAAAGCAATGATACTGGCGGTGATCAGGGTCCGGTTCCTGTGACGGGCCAGGTTTTTCAAGGCCAGCTTGGTCAGGAACATTCCCTATTCCCTCCTTTGGTCTTTGGCCACCTGCCCGTCCCTGATCTCGATCAAGCGCCGGGCATATTCCATCACCAATGGGTCATGGGTGGAGAAGATGAAAGTCGTCCCCAGTTCCCGGTTCATCTTGGCCATCACCTGGAGCACCTCTTCGCTGGTTTTGGAGTCCAGGTTGGCAGAGGGTTCGTCGGCCAGGACCAGTTTGGGTTCTTTCACCAACGCCCGGGCAATCGCCACCCGTTGTTTTTGCCCGCCGGAGAGTTCATTGGGTTTCCGGTTTTCCAGCCCGGCCAGGCCCACTGCCTCCAAAATCCGCATGACCCGTTCCCTGATCTCTTTTTTATCATATTTATTGACCAACCTGATGGCGAACTCCACATTTTCGTAGGCTGTCAAGACCGGGATCAGGTTGTAGCTTTGGAAGACGAATCCCACATGGTGCCTTCTAATCATGGCCAGGTCCTTTTTGTCCAGCCCGCCCAGTTCCTGGCCGTCAAAGATAATCGTTCCCGCGGTCGGCCGGTCAAGGCACCCGATGAGGTTGAGGAGCGTTGTCTTCCCGGAGCCGGAAGGCCCAAAAATGGTGGTGAATTCCCCCTTTTCCACCGTGAGATCGATCCCCCGCAAAGCCGGGACCTCAATTTTTCCCTGGTCATAAATTTTTGTAAGCCCGCGCATCTCCAGTAATGCCATGTTAATACCCTCCTTACTCGTTACTCGTTACTAGTCGCTTGTTGCTCGTCACTCGTCGCCCGGTGTTTGTCGCTGGTTGCTTGTCGCGTGCGTCACGCGCTGCACGCTTTTGCCGTCTTGCTTACTGCCCTTCCCGCATGGCCTCGGTCGGCTGGAGCCGGGCGGCGCGCCTGGCCGGAATCAGGCAGGCGAGGGTGACCACCACTACACCCAGGACAAAGGCGAAGACGGCATTCCCGGTTGAAGCCACCGGGTAGAACATGGTGTCAAAGAGCACCTCCGTATCCATCCCGGACAAGGCCTGGCCATAATCAAAGCCGGTCTTGCCTAAATAGGCGGTGAGCAGGTGGCCAAGGACCGAACCCACCAAGCTCCCGGCGATGCCCATAAAAGCCCCCTCAATCACAAAGAGTTGCAAGATGTTCTTCGCTTCCAGGCCCAAAGCGGTCATCATACCGATCTCCCGCGTCCGCTCCCGGATAATCATGATCATGGTATTGATCACAACAATACAGGAGAGCAGGACCAGGAAGATATAGACATAGTTGAAGATAAGCTCCGACAGGTCCATTAAGGGGATTAAATCACTGGTCTCCCGGTAACTCAAAGCCAGGTAGCGGCTGTCCTCCCCGGTCCGGGCCAGCAAGGCCTTAACCTCCGGCAGGACCTGGGGAACCAGTTTCGGGTCGGCGGTCACCAGCAGTAACTCGGTAACCTGCCCTTCCATCTCCAAAAGCCGTTGCGCCTGGTCCAGCGGCAGGTAAAAGACCATTTCGTTCAGGAGTTTCAGGCCGCTTTCGATCCGCCCGACGATCTCAAAGGTAACACCGCGCATCGAACCATAGGCCGTATTAAAGACGATCGTTACCTTCTCCCCGACTTTACAGTTGATCTTCTCCAGCAGGGCCGTGCCCATCACCACCTCTTGCCGGCCGGGCGTAACCATCCTTCCCTCCGCCAGATAGTCCCCAATATCGGTAAAGGCCAGTTCATCTTCGGGGTTTACCCCCCAACCGCTCATGCTGATTAACTTATCGCCGGTACTGACCATGGCGCCAAATTTCAGCCTGGGGATAACCATCTCCACATGGTCAATCTCCCCAAGTGCGGCCATCATCTGTTCCAACCCCTGGCCGGCCAGGCCGTCCACGGGGTAATTAAGGGTCAAGAGGCGTTCCCGCTTTTGGTACCCTTCATCAATAACCTTGATATGCCCGGAATTGTAATGCACATGGTCGGCAAAGACTTGCTCAACCATGCCAACGATTATTCCCCTGGTAAAAACAACGATCATAACACCGAAAGCAATGGCGGCAATGGAAACTATGGTCCGCAGTTTGCTCCGGAATAAATTCTTAAAGGCGATCTTCGCAAGGTATCTCACCACCACACCCCCTTAACGATGATAAATCGTCTTCACCGGGTCTTTGTTCGCCGCCCAATAGGCCGGCAGGATACTGGAGAGGGAAGAAATAATCACCACGAAAATAAAGACCCAGGCGAAACCGGCGGGATTCCAGACCCCGTACAGTCTTCCCAGGATCGGCAGGCCAAAGGAGGCCATATCCATGCCAACTAACCCGGCAAAGTCCACGCCGTATTTCACCATCGGCCAGACGCCGCCGATCCCCATGAGGACGCCAAGAATCCCGCCGATCATCCCGATACCGGCCGACTCCAGGACAAACGCATAGACCACCTCTTTATTCTGCAAGCCCAGGGCCTTCATCATGCCGATCTCGCCCATCCGCTCCAGGGCCGCCAGGATTACCGTATTAATAATGGCAATCGCACCAATTAAGAGAATGATGGCGAAAATAAGCTGTTTCTCGATTTCGGCGGCGCCAATAAAGGTGACCACCTCCATTTCGTCCCACGGGTAAACCGCCAGGTTGCCGGCGATCCCTTTTAATTTTCCTTCCAGTTCACGGGCGAGCTTGGAAGCTAAATCCTTATTCTCCAGCCGGATAATGACTTTGCTCACTTCCCCGGGGGTGTTAAGCCCTTGCGCCACAATGTCCATGGGGAGGTAAACGATGTTCTGGTTGACATTGGGGTTGCTGGTATGAACCAGGCCGGCGATCTCCGCGTCAATCGTGTTGTAACTCCCGTCCTTATCCTTGACCAGGAGGGTGATGTAATCACCTACGGCGAGGTCCATGAGGTCGGCAAGTCTTTTCCCCAGGATCGCCCGGTTTTCTCCTGGCGCAAACATCGAACCCTCGACAAACCGGTCTTCCAGGGCAAAAACCCGGCCGAAAGCTTCCGGGTCAATTCCCTTGCCGATCACCGGGAGTTCATCCACGCCATTACCAAGCCGGGCCTGGAAATTCAGTTCGGGCAAAGCAGCCAGAAACCCCTCGACCTCCTGGATTTCCCTCTCCAGTTCCTCATCAAGCGTGAAGAGATGCTCCAGGGGGAGTTCCTTTTCTTCCGTTTCTTTCTCCCAATACTCCCTTGTCATTACCTGCAGGTGCCCGGTTTCATAATCGGTAATCGTCGCATAGGACATCTCAATCATCCCGCCGATCAAAGAATCGTAGAGGATATAAGAGAGGACGGCAAAGGCAATGATGATTGAGGTGATTACCGTCCGGTTCCTGTGCCGGGCCAAGTTCTTAAAGGCCAGCCTGGTTAAGAAGAGCATCCTGTTCCCTCCTTTATGCTTTCGCGTTCAACGTCTTGTGTCTTGACGCACCATTTAACGATGCTGTGCTCCCGGTTGCCGCCCGCCAAGGCTTTCTTCTTATAAACAAAGAATCGTCGAGCGACGGGCGACAAGCCGGTCACTTCTTTTTCAACCCGTTCTCGACGATATAAAGCATTTGGTCGATAATGACCATGTCATCCAGATCCACTTTCCCGTCGGCGTAAACGAAATCGCTTAAAGAAAAGGTCATGCCGGCGATCATATGCGCGGCCAGTCGCGGATCAATGGCCGGGTCGATTTCCCCTTGCGCTTTGGCCTCTTCAAGCAGTTGCTGGAAAAAATCAATGCCTTTATCGACATGTTCGCCAAAGATCTCCCGGTATAATGCTTTATCATTCATGAGCATCAAGCCGATAGGCAACAGGCGGGGGTTTTCTTTGGCAAACCGGATCCCGCTGAGAAAAGTCTCCCGGAGCAACTGGAAAAAGGTATATTTCCCTTTGTTCTCCATCGTGTCCCGGTTGATGTAGGAGATTTTCTTCTGGACCACCGATTCCATTAAGTATTTAAAGAGATCCATCTTATCCTCAAAATACTGGTAAAAACTGCCGACAGCAATTCCCGCCTGCTCCGCAATGGCCGTCACCCGCGCCTGGTGAAAAGGGTGGATGGAAAACTCATCAATCGCCGCCTCAATGATGCGTTCTTGTTTCTCTTTTGGCAGGTTGAAAAAAGTATCCTTTGGCATCGGTTCCTCCCTCTCTACTGTTAATCTATGATGGTGAAAACCATCATCAGATTTATTATCAATCAATTATCAATCATCTTTGCTATTGTAATGCGGGTAGATCAATGAATATGAATTCATATTCACGTGAATCTAGATTCATATTGTAAATTATTATGGGCAAATTGTCAAGCACTTCGCGTTCTTACACGCGTTCTTGTCGCCGGCCTACTAGATGAAATGGGTTATTACGTTGACTGGGTTTCTTTACCTGGCCCTGACCGAGGTATCGACATCATAGCCTATACCGATCCGATCGGCGTTAAGGGTCCACGGCTTACTACCACTTCGACCAGTTTATTATTTGGTGCCGGACGAATAGAAACAAAAACAAACAGGCGTATTCAACAGACGCCGTAGGATACCAGGTGTCGCCGCTGACCACTTGGTAGCAGCGCCGATGATATGGCATGACGCTGAACCCATAGAAAAAGAGGCGTATTCAGCAAATCCATGAAAAAAGCGTGTCCAGGAAGGACACGCTTTTCTGATCAACACGGTCAAGGCTAAGCCCTTGTTTAAACTTCTTTCGTTTGACCCTATTCGTTTAGCCTTTGTTCTGCTTTTATTTCTTACTCTCAGCCTCTTCCTTCAGCTTCGCCAGGAACTTCTCCCGGTCCCAGACGCCCAGGTTCCCCTCTTTCCTGCTCCGGACCGCGATTTGCCCGGAGGCCGCTTCTTTCTCACCGACCACCAGCATGTAGGGGACCTTTTGCAGCTGGGCCTCGCGGATCCGGTAGCCGATCTTCTCATTACGGCTGTCCAGTTCCGCACGGAAACCGTTCTCCCGCAGCCAATCGTAAATCTCGCCGGCGTATTCCTGGTTGGCGGGGAGGACCGGCAGGACAACAACCTGGACCGGCGCCAGCCACAACGGGAAGGCGCCCCCGTAATGCTCGATCAGGACCCCGAAGAACCGTTCCAAGGACCCCAACAGGGCGCGGTGGATCATATAGGGCTGTTGGTCCGTACCGTCCTGGGCGGTGTAGGTCATGCCGAACCTTTCCGGCAGGTTAAAATCGAACTGGATTGTCGAGCACTGCCATTCCCGGCCCAGGGCGTCGTTGATCTTGATATCGATCTTCGGCCCGTAAAAGGCCCCGCCGCCTTCGTCCACTTCGTATGGGAGGCCGCTCTTCTCCATCGCGGCCTGCAGGGCGGCAGTGGCCGCTTCCCACCGCTCCTCGTCGCCGACGGATTTCTCCGGCCGGGTGGCAAGATAGAGCCGGAAATCCTCAAACCCGAAGGCCCGGAGCATATTAAGGGAGAAAGCCAGCACCCGGTCGATCTCCTCCGGCATCTGGTCCGGGCGGCAGAAGATATGGGCGTCGTCCTGCGTGAACCCGCGTACCCGGAGGAGGCCATGGAGAACCCCGCTCCGTTCGTAACGGTAAACCGTGCCCAGTTCCGCCCAGCGGAAGGGGAGTTCCCGGTAGGACCGCCCCCGGCTCTTGTAGATGGCGATATGGAACGGGCAGTTCATCGGCTTGATGTAGTATTCCTGTCCCTCGATCTCCATGGGCGAATACATGTTTTCACTGTAAAACCCCAGGTGCCCGCTGGTTTCCCAGAGTTGCCCCCGGCCAAGATGGGGCGAATAGATAATCTCGTAACCGTTCTTTTCATGCTCCTTGCGCCAGAAATCCTCAACCACCTGGCGAATCCGGCCGCCTTTCGGATGCCAGAGAATCAGGCCGGCGCCGATCTCTTCGTTGGTGGAGAAAAGGTCTAGCTCGCGGCCGAGTTTCCTGTGGTCGCGCTTGGCCGCCTCCGCCAGCCGCTCCAAATGCGCCTTCAGATCTTCCCGGCGGAAAAAGGCCGTACCGTAAATCCTCTGCAGCATCGGGCGGGAAGAGTCCCCCCGCCAGTAAGCCCCGGCAACGCTCATCAATTTAAAGACCGCCGGGTACCCGGTGGAGGGAAGGTGCGGGCCGCGGCAGAGATCAATAAACTCTCCCTGCTGGTACAGGCTGATCTCTCCGTCCGGCAACTCCTCCACCAATTCCACCTTGTACTCCTCCCCTTTTTCCCTGAAGAAAGCCAGCGCCTCTTCCCTGGAGATTTCCTTCCGGGTAAAGGGGTAGTCTTCTTTAATGATCTTGTCCATCTCCGCCTCGATCTTCTCCAGATCCTCGGGGGTTAAGGGCTGTGGCAGATCAAAATCATAATAAAACCCGTCGTCAATCGCCGGCCCAATCCCCAGCCGGGCTCCAGGGAACAACCTCGTCACCGCCTGGGCCATGATATGCGAAGTCGAGTGGCGGAGCACCTCCAAGGCCTCGGGGGAATCCGGTGTCACCAGGAAAACTTCGGTTCCTTCCGGGAGCCGGGTCTTCAGATCCACCAACCGGCCGTCAATCTTCAGACAGACAGCTTGTTGCAACGTTTTCTCTTTACCCTCGACAACCAGGTTTTCTACTGCTTCCAAACCGGTAATCCCGGCCGGCACCTCATACCGGCTGCCGCCAGGCGTAACCAGCACGCTTTTCATCCTTTGGACCTCCTTTTCCTCTTTCCCCGGTTTCTTTTCCTCTTTCGCCGGTTCCTTTTTCCCTCTTTTCCTGTTTCCACCTGCTTATTGCCTTTTGCTTATCCTTCCTTGCACGCCTTGACCACAAGGGCCCTTTCGACAATCTCCCGGTCATTCGGGAAAGTTAAAACATCCAGTTCCTCCTCGCTCAGGAGCCGGACGTCGATGAACATCCCCTCCTCCGGCCGGAGTTCTCCCCCGCGGGCCTCCATATAAAACCAGTGCACCCGCTTTTTATGCTCCCTGCCGTTCTCAACAAAACTGTAGGCGGTCTCCCCCAACTTGGGGCCGAGGCAAACCGATAGCCCGGTTTCTTCTTTCACCTCACGGCAGGCCGCTTCTTCCAGGGTTTCCCCAGGGTCTACATGGCCTTTGGGCATCAACCAGACACCGTTTTTCCTTTTTAAGGCCACGACTTTCCCGTTGTAAAAAACTACCCCGCCGGCGCAGATCTCTTCTTCACCGCTGCCATGGTCTTCATTGTAGTTCACGTGCGCGGGCATGCGTTTGCTGTGCTCTTCAGCAACCTTTCTTTCCCGGTCCATTTTTTCACCACCTTAAATAAAAAAACCCGTCCCTGCAAGGGACGGGGTAACCCGCGGTTCCACCCTTATTGGTCCGTAAAGCAATGCTCAGGACCCGGCTTTTTGTGCGCCTCAGCGCCCATAACGTATAACGGCGTTACCCGTCCGGCTTAATTCACCGGCCGCTCCCGGGCGGTCTTTCACCGGGTGGACGGGAAGGGTTTCCAGCTTCCCCCTTCTCTCTTGACCGTGCCTGCTCCGGCTACTCTCCCTTTCCTCGCATTTCTCCGGTATCTATTATCAGTTATTATAAACCATCAACTTTCAGGGAGTCAAGGTGTTTTTGAAAAACTCCACTGTTTCCCGTAAAACCTGCGCCTCCCAGTCGTGCCGGTTGAAGGTGTGGTCGGCGCCCTCGATAATCACCAGTTCCGGGTCGCCGGGAAAGGCCCGGTGGTATTTATCGGCCGTCTCTACGGGTACGGTTTCGTCCGCAGACCCGTGGAGGATCAGGACCGGCCCCGGGAATTTACCGGCCAAAGCCAGGAGGTCCCATTTCATCATGTCTTCCAGGAAAAACCCGTTGACCCAGAGTCCTCCCATATCATAACAGCCCCGTTCATCCCGGTAATACCCGCCTGCCTCCAGCAGCTGCTGGAAGGTTTCTGCTATTACCCCGGTCTCGGCCGCCGCCCACAAGACCAGGCTCTGCAAATCTTCCGGTCGCCGGCCGGCCAGGGCCGCCGTCACGGCGCCGCCCAGGCTCAAGCCAATGGCGCCCAGCCGTTTCCGGTCCGTGGCCGGAAGGGAAAGGGCATAATCCAGGATGGCCTCCGCCTCCCGCACCTCGGAGGAGAAGGTCATCTCTTCAAAATCGCCGTCACTCTCCCCGGAGCCGCTGAAATCAAAGCGCAAGGCGGCGATTCCTGCAGCCGCCAATCCCCGGGAGAGTTTAAGGAAGATCCGGTGCGGCTCCAGTTTGTTCCCGCCAAACCCGTGAAACAAAAGGACCGTGGGGTAGGGCCCCTCCCCTGCCGGCCGGTGATACATCCCCCGCAGGGTTTTCCCGTCTACCACAAGCTCCACTGCTTGTTGCATCCTCTTCTCTCCTTTCCGCGCCGCCTGGCGCTCTCTTCGTCATAAGTTTTCTTAGCCACAGTTCGCAGGCGTTCTCCTCCACAGGCTTCTTTGCCGCAGGCTCTTTTCGTCGCAGGCTCTCTCTCGCTACCGGCGCCCTTAACCGCAGGGTGTTCTCCGTTGCAGGCGCTTCTTACTGTTTTACCCCGGCAAACCGCCTCAAATAATAGGCCTGACCCTTTGCTTGTGCCGCCACTGGTAAGCCCGGGGAGAAATCGCCAGGAAAACAAGGAGTAAGATCAGGAATAACAGGCCCAACAGAGCCCAGACCAGGAGGGGCAGGGTTTTCACGGCATTGATCCTCCCGGCCGTCCCGGCATAAACCCCGTCAATAACGGGGATCCCGTCCGCCCCCGGCGGCTGGCTGGCGGCATATTCCACCAGGGTTTGCCAGATTTTCAGTTCGGCGCCGTCCACCCGGACAACGGCCTCGTCCAGGGAGAGTGGGGCGCCGTTCTTGTCTTTAGGGAGAATCGCCAATTGCGGGAGGAGCCTGCCCACCATCGGCAAAAACTGCAACATGTAATAGTCGCTGGCGATCCGGTAAAGAGTCTCATCCCCCCGCGGCAGCGGTAGGTAGGCGCCGCCGCCGGCCGGCTGGATCCCCTCGCCAACATAGCGTTCCGCCTTGAAGACAGCCCGCATGGTGGGGACAGGAAGGTTTTTCCCCGGCACGGTCAGCCAGAGGATCCGTTGGGGTGAATAATCATAACGCAGGCCGGAAAGATGAACGAAATAATTATGATCAAAGACCACCGGGAGCAATGTGGCGATCTCCAGGACCCGCCGCACCTCTTCCCCGGTGAGGTAGAATGAGACCACCGGGTAACCCGCGTTCCCGTCCGGACCCGTACCCAGCGGGCATAGTAACAACAGGTCGTAAAGGGAGATCAGCCCGCGTGCAGTTTCCGACCGGCCCGGGGTCAACGGCTGCCGGATCTGGCCGGCCGCCTGAAAAGCAAAATCCACTTTCTCGCCGGTTTTCTCTGCTGTGACCAGGCGCATGGCGTCGGCAACGAAATTCCCAGCCGGTGTCTCCTGGCACGACTTGGGGTTGGGCAGGGAAAAACCGCTCCGGGCGATAACCGCCAAAAGGTCCGGAAAACGCCCACCCGTTGCCGCAGCCAGAAGCCTGTCACAGGCGCGGGTGTACTCCGTAACCGCCGCTGCGATCTCCGGGTCCGGGGTTACCCGGTCATCCAATGGTAGAAGATACGGGTGGCGGTTCTCCTTGTTACGCAACCGCAGGCCGCTGCCGGGAGTGTAGGCCAGTTCCAAGACGCCCAGATTATGCAGGCTGTGGCCGGTTTGGGCGATAATTGTCCTCCCTTCCCGGAGCGGTTCGTTCAAGGCGGTGTGGCAATGACCGCCGATGATCAGGTCGATCCCCTCTACCTCCCGGGCCAATTCGCGGTCTTCCTCAATCCCGGCGTGGGTTACGCCGATAATCACCTGCGCCCCCCGGGCTTTGAGGGCGGCCACCGCTTCCCTGGCCGCCTGGTGTTGGTCGCCGAAGTCCACCGGTTCACCCTTAGCCACCACGCTCACGGCGTTCTTGCCCAGCAGGGCGAAGAATCCAACCCGCAGGCCGTTGGCAAGTTCCACCAGATGCGTCCGGGCCAGTCCCACAGCGGATAGGGGATGGCCGGCGGGCGGGATGGTATTGGTTGCCACCACCGGCGTCCGGGCGGCGGCCTCCGGATACCCGGCGGCTTGCAGGTAAGCGGCAAGCACCTCCGGGCCGTAATCGAATTCGTGGTTGCCCAGGGTCACCAGGTCATAACCGATCCGGCGCATCAGGGTTAACTCGGGAGCCCGGCCGGAAAGGGCGAGCCAGGAATAGGGGGTTCCCCCTAAAAAGTCCCCGGCGGAAATCAAGAGCACCTCCTCGCCTTGCCCGGCCTTTTCCTCCCGCAATTGCCTCACCGCCCCGGCCAACCGCGCAAACCCGCCGGCAGACTGAGTCGCGCGCGTGTTCCCTTCCGGTGCGAGCGCGTAGTCCACAGCCGGGGAATGGGGAATCAAGGCGGAATGCTCGTCATTCGTATGTAAAATGGTAAAATGGAATTCAACAGCAGCCGCCGGGGCCGGTATAACCGGAAACAGCAGAAGAACTAGGGAAAGCCACGTTACAAAAGGAAAAAAATTTCTCGTCATTTTCCTGGTCATCTTCCTACTCATCTCCCTGGTCATCTCCTCTCCCCCTTCTAATCCCGCGCGCCCTGCGCGGGAGGCCCTCCTTGGCCCGTCATTTCCTCTCTTTGCATTATACACCAATTGCCGGTTGAAGTTAAGGGCGGCTGCAAGCAGGCTGAAGTCTTGACCAGAAAAATAAAAGCCCGGCATTGTTTTGCCGGGCTTGTCATAAACTAAAAAAGATGGTGCCGAAGGCGGGATTCGAACCCGCACGGGAGTTCTCCCACTACGCCCTGAACGTAGCGCGTCTGCCAGTTCCACCACTTCGGCTCTGACCATAATTATACCCTATAATCAGTCTCCTGTAAAGCCCCAGGAAAAAGAAGAACGGAAAGAAACGGGGAAAGCTCTCTCGCCGGTAAACAGCCGGCCGGCCTGCGCCCGCATGATTATACGTTTTTAAAAAGGAAATAGGTAATAATTGCCGAAGATCTTTTTTAAAGGGGGGAAAGAAAATGACGACTCTGCGGCTTGCCGGCTTTCTATCCTGCATTCTCGGGATACTCCTTCTCTTCCCGGCCGGTATTCATGCTTCTCCTGCACTGCCTGCAGAATTCTCATACTACGCCCTCATCACTTCCGAAGATTACTTCCAGGAAATCCGTCATTACCAAGCAAACGAATTGATCCGTCAAGTGATTTATGCTTCGCCTTTTCCACCGACGGTAACCATAATCCGCCCAGACCTCGGCCTCATCTGGTTTTTTGACGAAGGGGGATGGGAGTATTTTACTTCGCCCTATTCTCCCATGCTTGTCGCCAATGTCTTGGACCTGGAAGTGGAGGCGGCGGATCAGTTGATCAGCGAGACCTTGGGCACACAGGAGGTCCTGGGTTATAAATGTGAGGTTTTTCGCTACCGGAACCCGGTAACACCCGGCTGGGAGGTAACCCTCTGGAAAGCGCCGGAGTTGGGGCATTTCCCCCTGAAAAAGCTGGAGCGGATTGTCAAGGGAGGGGTTATCATCTCCGAAATCTTGGTGGAGGTTATTGAATTTAATGTGGGACCCATTCCCCCCGAAATTTTTGAGCTCCCGCCCGATCTGGTCCCGGCCGAAAACAACTGGGATGAAGAGAAAAGAAGCAGCCCGGATGGGGCGGACGACAACAGCGTCCTTCCGGTGGACCCCGGTCAACTGCCGCTTTTTAATCTTTAATTTTTTATAATAAATATTTTATAATAATGGATTAAAATATAGGCTAAAGGTACGCGGAAAGGATGAAAGCAACAATGAAAGCACTTGTTCTTTTTTCCGGCGGTCTTGACAGCCTGTTGGCGGTGAAACTGATGCAAGAAGCCGGTGTGGAAGTGGAGGCCGTTCATTTCCTCCAGCCCTTTCTTCCCCCGGAGATAGAAGCGAATCATATAAAACGTCTCCAGCGGTTAATGGCCCAGACCGGCGCCCCGCTCCGGTTCGTCCGCCTGGATGAGGACTACCTGCGGATGCTGGAAGCGCCCAAACACGGTTATGGACGGGCTTTTAACCCCTGCCTGGATTGTCATATCTATTTCCTGCGCAAGGCCGGAGAGATGCTGGAGGAGACCGGCGCCTCCTTTGTTGTTACCGGTGAAGTTGTGGGCCAACGCCCGAAATCCCAGTACAAAGGGGCTTTTCCCATTATCGACCGGGAGGCCGGTCTGGAAGGGCTGATTGTCCGGCCGCTCTCCGCCCGTCTCCTCCCGCCCACCATCCCGGAGGAAAAGGGCTGGATCTCCCTGGACCATTGCCCGTCGATCCAGGGACGCCAAAGAAAAATCCAGATGGAACTGGCAAAAAAATACGGGTTGCAGGAATACCAGTCCCCGGCCGGCGGCTGCCTCCTGACCAATAAGGAGTACGGCCGGAAGGTAGAGGACCTTCTCCGCCACAACGGCCGCCTGGATCTGGACGCCATGCGCCTGCTCTCCGCCGGCCGTCATTTCCGGCTCAGTCCGGAATTTAAGGCCATCATCGGCAAGAACCATAACGAAAACCGCCGGCTCTTCTTCCACTTTTTCCAGAACCGGCGCAATCCCGAGCTTTATGTGGTGAAAACAAAAAACGTCCCCGGGCCGCTGGCCCTCGGCTGCGGCCGGCCTTCCGCCGCCGATCTGGAGAACCTGGCGCAACTGACCGCCCGTTACAGTGACCTGGCCCCCGGGAAAAAGGGCGACGTCCGTATCCTTTGCGGCGGGCCAAAACACCGCCGCCTGGAACTGCCGGTCACCGGGACCAAAGATCCATCCCTCCCCGACCGGTTCCGGATCAACTGAAAAAGGATAGACCCGAGAAAGAGAGACCCGGCCCTTCCGCCGGGTCTTTTGGTATTTTCCTTTCCCTTGCGGTCTTTTTCTCGCAGCCTTTCCTGCGAAAAATAGAAGCAAGCCGTCGTACTTCCCGGGCCCGTCATCCGGTGGAAAAACAAGCATAAAGTCTCCCTCTCAATTGTATGCATGGAATGAAAGGGGGCCCGGTGATGAAGACCATCTTTTTCTCCCTCATCATGTTGGGTATTGTTACGGCTCTGGTCAACGGTGAACCGCAACTGGTCATGACTGCCCTTGTGGAATCGGCAAATGCCGCGGTAACCAGGAGCTTTACTCTTCTGGGGATCCTCAGCGCCTGGCTGGGGCTGGCCAAAATTGCGGAAAAATCCGGCTTTCTAAAATCCTGCAGTAAAATCCTGCACCCGCTCTTGCGGCCGCTTTTTCCCAGCATTCCCCGGGGGCACCCCGCCCTGGACTACATCACCATGAACGTCAGTGCCAACCTCTTCGGGTTTGGCAGCGCCGCCACACCCTTTGGTTTGAAGGCCATGAAAGAACTGCAGGAATTAAACGGCCACTCTAAAGATGCTTCCGAGGCGATGTGTACTTTCTTGGCCATCAATACCTCCAGTGTTACCCTGATCCCCACCACCATGGTGGCCATGCGCGCCTCACTGGGCTCGGCAAGGCCGGAAACTATTGTTATCTCTTCGCTCTTTGCCACTTCCCTCTCCACCCTCTGTGCGATCCTCCTCGACCTCTATATGCGGAGGAGGAAGAAAAAACCATGGTAGATTTCTTTATCCGCTTTTCCATGTGGGTGCTGCCGTTAATGATTGGGGTGGTGATCCTGCATGGCTATTTAACTAAAGTAGACATTTTCTCCTGTTTTGTGGAGGGGGCGTCTGAAGCCGTAACCCTGGTCATGAAGATCCTCCCCTATATTGTGGCTATTTACTTTGCGGTGGAATTGTTCCAGGTCACCGGCGCCCTTGACTGGCTCCTCCGTCCATTCCAAGCAATCCTGAAGGCCACCGGGACCCCTGCGGAGATCCTGCCGCTCCTGATTATCCGCCCAATGAGCGGCTCCGCTGCCATGTCCCTGGTCCTGAAGTTAATGGAGAAATACGGGCCTGATTCCCTCATCGGGCTCATGGCGGCGACCATCGAGGGCAGCACCGACACCACCATGTATATTACCGGTGTTTATTTTGGTTCCGTCGGCGTTAAAAACCCCCGTTACGCCATACTGGTTGGCTTGGCCGCAGACTTTGCCGGTTTTGCCGCTTCAATCCTCTTTTGCAACCTTTTCTTCAGGGGCTAGCCGGAGGTATTTTTCTTCCGCGCACGCGACAATGCCGGTAATGGAGGGCCACCAGGTAAAACCAGGCCAGGGAGAGAATAAAACGGCAAAAAGGCGCCCAGCGGTCATAGACTAAAAGTCCGCCCTGGTTCAGAACCCCGTCAATCTCCATCCCGGCGACGGCAAAACCCAGCAGGTAAAGGGGGAAAACGTACCATTCTCCCCCATCCGGGAGGAAATAAAGGTAGAGCATGACCGCGGGGATCCAGGCAAAGGTCAACCAGAGCGGTGCACCAAACAGGATAAAAGGCTTGACCTTTTCATAATGAAATAAATGGAAGACCTCGGAAAAAAGAAAGGTTACAGCTGTACTGAATAAAAAACCCCAAACAAGCCCAAACCAGAACAACTCCTTATACCGTTCCCGGGGGACAAAGACCACCAGCAGCAAAAGGAGAAAAAGGCCAAAAACCGGAGCGTAATACTCTAGAGGGATAACACTCATACTTCAATCTCCTCCCATTTTTTATAGTATTAACCGGTCCGTTTTTTTTCATGAGCAAGTTAATACCAACTCCGTCTAGGTTCTTTCACTTATTCAGGAGGGAGGAGCAAGGAAGCGCCCGCGAATTACTTTCTATATGTAATGCCGCGTATCCTATTTTGCAGGCGGAACGTGTGGAATTCTTTAGTGTAGCTGACTCCACGCACAGAGAGTTGTTTGACAAGCAGCCCCGAGTGTGCTATAAATTGAAGTAAACCTGGTAAATTACCACATAACCACATAGAGGGGTGCTCCGGAGAACGGGGCTGAGATCAGACCCTTTGAACCTGATCCGGGTAATGCCGGCGTAGGGAGAAGACTTATCCTCCCCTTATGCTTACGGGGGTTTTTATATCTTTCACCTCCCCCTCCGGTCGGAGTTTTCCCGGGGCGCTCTGGAAAAGGAGGTTTTTTTAATGAATAATCTTAGGCGTAAACAGATCTCCATCTACCTTTTGTTTGCCCTCTTTATGGTGTTGGCGGCCGGGATGATCTTCTCTGCCGGTTGTGCGCGCCGGGAGGCGAAGAAACTTACGGTTTATACCTATGCCAGCTTCCCCACGGCCCTGGTCGAACGGGCCCGTGAGGACTTCCAGCAGAAACATGGAGTTGAGCTGGTATTCGAATCTTTTAATGATACGGGAACGCTTTTTTCCCAATTGATCCGGGAAAAAGAAAACCCCGTGGCTGATGTGGTCATCGGCTTGGACAGCATTTATTTCCTCCGCGCGGCAAGGGAGGACCTTTTCCGTGCCTACCGGCCGAAAGCGGCGGATCATATCCCGGAAGATCTGGTTTTTGACCCGGAATTTCGCCTGACCCCCTTTGACTTTGGTTACGTGCTCTTTAACTACGATTCGGAAAAACTGGAGCAGGTGCCTGCCAGCCACCGGGATCTCTTGGATCCGGCTTATCAAGGGAAGATCATCCTCACCAACCCGCTGACCTCCTCTCCGGGGCAGATCTTTCTCTTGACGACCGTCGCGCTCTTTGGCGAAGACGGTTATATCGATTACTGGCGGGCCTTGCGCAAAAACGTTCTGGCGATTGCCGCCAGTTGGGATGAGGCCTATGGCATGTATACGGCCGGAGAAGCACCGATTGTCCTTTCCTACGGTACCAGCCCTGCCTACCATATACTCTATGAAAATACCAGCCGGTACCAGCCGCTGGTCTTGGACGGGGCGGCCTATGCCCAGATTGAAGGGGTGGGTATCCTGAAGGGGAGCAAAAACCCGAAAACCGCGGAACTTCTCATCGAATACCTGCTCTCCCCGGAGTTCCAGGCATTGATCCCGGAAAACCAGTTCATGTACCCGGCCCGGTCCGATGTGGAATTGGATCCCGCCTTTCGCTTGGAGACACCCGTTGAAAAACTGCTGAACCTCCCGCTGGAAAGCGTCGAGGCCAACCTGGACAAGTGGCTGGCCGGCTGGGAACAAGCAATTGAAGGATAGTCACTGGCCATTGAAGAATAAATCACCAGCCGCGGGCTGCGAAAAATAGAAGAAGAAAAAAGGAATGAATAACCGGTCCGGTGCGGATGAACAACGCGCCCGGACCGGTTTCAATACGAATCAACCGGCGAATAAAAGCAAGGGAAAAAAACAGGAAAGGAAAAGATAAAGGGTGAAAAGGGGCAATTGCGAGGGCGCCCGCTCCCGCGCGCGGGAAAAAAGGCCACCAGCCGGTAGGGGAGACTGTACCCGCCGTGAGTACACACACTCACTCGCGCGGGAAAAACGGCGCGCGGATAGGAACCCGGTCTACCTTATCTTGCTTCTCCTCTTTTACCTGCCGGTCCTTACTGTGCTGGCCAGGGTTTTCTTTAGCGCCGGTTTCCTGCAGGAGTTGGCCGGTTTTCTCCAGTCGGAACTCTTTTGGAACACCCTTTCCTTCTCCTGCCGGCAGGCCTTGTACAGCGCAGGCCTCAGCTTGTTGCTGGCCCTGCCGGGCGCCTATTTTTTCGGCCGCTTTGCTTTTCCCGGCAAGCGCTTCCTCCGGAGCGCCATGGTCCTCCCTTTCATGCTCCCGGGGATCCTGGTGGTCCTGGGGATGGTGGTTTTTTACGGCAATAACGGCGCCCTCAACCACTGGTTGGCTGCGCTCTTCCCGGGCCGCGGGTGGCGCTTTACCGGGCTTTACGGCTTTTTGGGGATCATCCTGGCCCATGTCTTTTATAATTTCACCTTTTGCCTGCGCCTCACCGGCGAGGCTTGGGAGCGGATCAACCCCGCCCTCCACGAGGCTTCCGCCTTATTGGGGGCCGGGCCTTTTTATACCTGGCGCCGGATCACCCTGCCCTTACTGGCGCCCACCCTGCTTTACCTCTTCCTCCTGGTCTTTCTCTATTCCTTCCTCAGTTTTACCGTGGTCCTGGTCCTCGGCGGCTATCTTTACAAGACCTTTGAGGTCTTGATCTATATCGAATACAGCAGCCGCCTCCGCTTTGACCGGGCGGCGCTGATCGCCTTCGTCCAGCTTATCCTGTTAGCCGGTTTTCTTTACCTGCAGGCACTCTCCGGCCGCCGGCTCCGGCGGGAAGGACTCTTTGCCGGGACCCTTCCGACGTTAAATATACGGAACTACCCGGGCCGGACGATCCTCTTCCTGCTTTACCTGGCCTTTGTCGCTTTCTTTTTCCTCAGCCCCCTGGCAGCCGTGGTTCTCCGTTCCTTCCTCTCCCGCGGGCAGCCTGGAGGTCTCCCGGGCCTGGAGAATTACCGCCTGCTCCTGACGGACGGTTTCCGGTTCGCCGTCGGGCGGAATTTCGCCTCGGTAATCGCCACCAGTACCGGCCTGGCTGTTACTGTCGCCTTTTTAGCGGTATTCAGCGCCTACTACCTGGCCCGGCTCAGAAGGGACCGTCCCTGGGGCGGAGGCGATCTTTGGCTGCAGTTGCCGTTGGGGGTCTCCTTTATCACCTTTTCCTCGGGCCTCTTTATGCTGGCCGGGAAGGCCCTTCCTCCCGTGGTCCTCATCTTATGGGCCCAACTGTTTCTGGCTTTCCCCCTGGTCTATTCAATTCTCAGAACAGCCCGGCGGGAATTGGGAGAACCCCTGCTGGAAGCGGCGGCCCTTCTCGGGGCGAGCCCTTCCCGCATTCTGAAAACGGTGGAATTGCCTTTGATGCGGCCGGCCTTGAGTACGGCGGCAGCCTACGCCGCCGCCTTTTCCCTCGGCGATCTGGCGGCCGTGCTTATGCTGGGGCGGGGCCGGGTAGTCACCCTTTCCGTGGCCATTTACCGCTTGATCGGGCATTACCGGTTTCCGCAGGCCATAGCCTTGGGTACGATCTTTATCCTCATCTCGCTCTTGCTCTTCCTGTTAATGGAGGGGCGCGCCCGCGCACGCCTGCAAGATATATTCCCCCGGCCGGAGGAGGCTGAAGAAGAATGAGAGAGAACGAACAGCTGCTACGCCTGGATATAGAAAAGGCCTACCCCGAATTCCAGATGGAAGTTGCTTTACATGTCAACCGGGGTGAGATCTTCTCCCTCGTCGGGCCAAGCGGGTGCGGGAAAACCACCCTCCTGCGGCTGATCGCCGGTTTGGAACAACCGGACCGGGGCGCGATCATCCTCGACGGCCGGGAGATAACAAACCTGCCGCCGGCCCAAAGGCGGGTGGGCCTGGTTTTCCAGGATTACGCCCTTTTCCCCCACTTGACGGTGGCCGGGAATATTGAATACGGGCTCAAGGTCCAGCGTGTGCCCGCCCCCGCCCGCCGGCAACGCCTTGCCGGATTATTGGAACTCTTTGGCCTGGAGGGGCTGGCCCACCGGCAGATCCAGCACCTTTCCGGCGGGGAGAAACAACGGGTCGCCCTGGCCCGGGCCCTGGCCCCCGAACCGTTGCTGCTGCTTTTGGATGAACCCTTTTCCGCTTTGGATTACAACCTCCGCCAGCGGTTGCGGCAGGAATTGAAAAGGCTCCGGGAGAAGTTGGGGTTTACCGCCATTTTCGTCACCCACCAGCAGGAAGAGGCCTTATCCTTCGGCGGGCGCTTGGGGGTGATGGAAAACGGCCGGCTGGTACAGGCCGGAACCGCCGAAGAGGTCTACGAAAACCCCGCCACCCCTTTTGTCGCCGGTTTTCTGGGCGAGGCCAACCTCCTGCCCTGTTCTGTGGAGTGGGAAGAAGGGCGGGCCCGGATCCGCCTGGACGGCAACGACTGCTTTGAGCTCCCGCTTACAGAGGAGTTCCAACCAGCCGGGTTCCCAGCCGGAAAATACCTGCTGATGCTCAGGCCGGAAGACCTATCCCCCGACCCGGTCCTTGCCTGGCGGGTGACAGGAAAAATAGAAACCTTGGAGTACTTGGGCTCCGGTTACCGGCTGGAGGTCCGCTGCGGCGCCGGGGTGGTCAGGGCTTTTCTCGCCAAGAAATACCGGAACCTCCGGGAGGGCGACCGGATCTTCCTGGGTTTTGACCCCCGGCAAGTCCGGCTCTTCCCTGCTCCCGTTCAGGAGGAACGTCATACATAAATGCAGAAACAAGAAAGAAAAGAAGCCATTGGGAGGCCTATAACAGCAAGAGAGGAGAAGCCATGATGTTATCCAGAAAAATTCCGGCCTTTTTTAGTTCTTTGTTGTTGCTTGTTATCTTCTCCTGGGTTTTCTTTCCCTTCCCGGCAGGGGCGGCCTTCATCCTCAAGGCGCCGGACCTCTCCATCCGTACGGTCGGCGACAAAATGCCCCCCGGCAGTGAGCAGGCGGGTAGCTGGAACATCTGGTCCAACGGGGAGATCGGTGAGTACATCATGTTCCCGGCGGACGGCACCTACCGCATAGTGGTCCATGCCGCGGGCACGCCCGCCCTGGGCGAATGGCCGCTCATGGCCTTGCTTGTCAACGGGATCACCACCGGGGTCAAAACCGTCGGCAGTGAGAAATTTGCCGACTACATATTCGAAGAGGATTTGCCCGCCGGTGTGCACCGGATCACCGTGGCATTCCTTAACGATAAGGCCGTACCGGATAAGCCCGGCAGTACCCGGTGGGTAGAAGACCGCAACCTGTTTGTGCGGTGGTTCGAAATCCTTCCCTCACCCAGCGGTGAGCCTGGCGGCAAACCCGGTGATAACCTCCCGGAACTCGGCAGCCGTGAGACCTGGGCGGCGGAAGGCCGCAAGCGGGAACTCCGGCTGCTCCGCATGGCTGACGAGCAGATCGAAAAGTACCGCAAGGCCGACGCGGCAATCGTGGTTTTGGGCCCGGACGGCGCTCCAGTGCCCGGCGCGCAGGTCCGTGTAAAACATACCCGCCACGCTTTTCTCTTTGGCTGCAACATCTACCAATGGGGCCGTTACCATTCGGAGAACTATAATAACCTTTACAAGCAGCGGTTTGAGGAGGTCTTCAACGCGGCAACCGTCGGTTTTTACTGGCGGTGGTATGAATGGGAGCGGGGCAAACCCCAGTATGACTATACCGACCAGGTGGTGGCCTGGTGCGCCGCGCGGGGGATCCGCATGAAAGGCCACCCGCTCCTCTGGGACCAGGAAGATGGGATACCGGTCTGGACCAACGGCCTGCCCGGGCCCGACCTGCAGAAACAGAGGGTGGAAGAGATTCTGGGGCGGTATGCCGGCGCCATTGAGTTCTGGGAGGTGGTCAATGAGCCTTCCCATTTTTCCGGGATTAAGATTGACGACCCCTACCGCTGGGCGCGGGCGTCCGCTCCCGGCGCCTACTTGATTATCAATGATTTTGGCGTCCTGTCCACCGGCGCCCCGCATTTCTTTGCCATGCTTGAGGAGGCCATAGCCAACGGCGTTCCCTTTGACGGTGTCGGGATCCAGGCCCACGAGCCGCGGACCCAACGTTTCAACTTGGATAGTGTCGTGGCCATCCTCGACCACTACGCCACGCTCGGCAAAGATCTGCACATCACCGAGTTCACTCCCACCTCCTCCGGAGCGGAGATCATCAACTCCTACCATACCGGGGTCTGGGATGAAGAAACCCAGGCCGAATATGCCGAGGAGTTTTATAAAATCTGTTTTGCCCACCCGGCGGTGGTCGCTTTGACCTGGTGGGACCTGTCGGATAACGGTCCCTGGCTGGAAGGCGGGGGAATGCTGAGGCGGGATATGACACCCAAACCCGTTTATGAGCGGATAAAAAAACTGGTCCGTGAGACGTGGCATACGGATGAAACCCTTACCACCAACGGGGAAGGGCGGGCCGCCTTCCGCGGTTTCCAGGGCGAGTATGAAGTCACCGTAACCACCGGTGGCAAAATCGCCGTCTTCCACTTTCATCTCCCTTCCGATGAGACCCCGCCGGCAGAGCGCACCTGGACGATCCGGCTGGAAGATTAAGAAGAAAGATTAGGATTACGAGAAAAATCAGGTTTAAGAGAAAAGAGCAAGGTTGTAGGAAAAGAGAGGGATTCGGAGGAAGATACAAAGAAGATACAAAAAGGACGGGGTTTTTCCACCCCGTCTTTTTTCTTTAGGCCATGGAGTCAGTTCAGGAAGGCCCGCACCCGCCGGTCAGGCCAGGACCAAACTCAATTCCGGCTGGTTCTTCTCCCCTTCCTTGCTGGTGAAGAAGACGGCGCTCCCCCAGTGGCTCGTATCCACCTGCAACCTGAAGGAGATCTCGCCCTTTTCCATCCTCCGCTTCACGGCCTCCGTGACATCCACCTCATACCAAACCCCGTTTTTATTTGTGACATCAAAACCGGCAATGAAGTCGCCTCCGGTCAAAGGCGCCGTCTCCCAGGTTGTGTGGTCCCCCGGCCACTCGAAATCTGTAATATCATACAGGCTTAACCTTCTGGTCCGTAAGTTGTCGGCATATTCGGCATAAAGCCGCAAGACCGCCTTTTCCAGCGGGGGAAGGCCGCCAAGGTCAAAGCGTAAGAAAGCAAACCTGATCATGTTGGGCTGCTCGTTATCCAACTTCACTTCCAGGCGGGGGAGTCCCCCCAGTTTATGCCCGGCGTATTCACCACCCCGGACAAAGGTATCGGCTGTAGGGTAGAGGGTTTTATGCTTCAGATTGACAATAACCGACTTGCGGAACTTCTCGATCTCCCGGTCAAGCCGGTTGATCATCTCTTGCCGTTCTTTTAGACCGGCCTCTTCCGCGCCGAGGAGTTCCCGGGCAGCGGCTATTACCTTCTCCAGGGCTTCTTTTGCCTCCGGCGGGTATTCGCCATGCCGGCGCCCGATGCGCACGTCGGCCAGGGTTGCCTCCGCCCGGGCGACCGCTGTCGCCAACTCCTGATAGCCTTCTTTATAGACCAGTGATGCCTGAAAGGCCCTGATTGTCCCGTTTACACCGTCCAAGGCCGCCAGGCGTTCCTCCAGTTCGGCCCGGTTGTTGCCTAAAACCCATCTTGCCAGCAGGATGCCGGTGGCCAACTCTTCTTTTGCTTCTTCCGTGGTCTGCCCGTGGTTGGTGCCGGTCTCCGTAACATCCTTCAGGTAACAGCCGTAATCATAGGCGGTCAAAAGTTCCAAGTACCCGTCTTTAGACGGTTCTTTTGCCTTCCCTTTGTAAAAACTCTCCGGCGGCCCCAGATAGCTATATTGGAGACCTTTGATATCCAGGATGATCCTTTCCAAAACCACTTCCGGATCGACCATCCAAAAACGTAAGGTATGATACCCCGCTTCTTTCACCTTGTGTTGGGTAACACCGATCCTGATATTATAGATAACCCCGAATTCCCAGGCCTGGCAGCCAGGCTCCGCCTCAAATTCCTCGGGGAGGGTATCGACAATCTGCGGCGGCTCGTCGTCAAAGGAGACGCCATACCGGAGGCCCCGGTCCCGGATGACATTCAGGGTTGGGGCTGTATAAGCTATAACATTTATATCTCCCGGATTTTCAATGTAGACCCGGTATTCCAGGTAAGGCGAATTTTCCGGCGGGGTTGCACTCTGGCCGGTACCGGGATGCCCGCCCGCTGTCCGCAAAACCACCATGGAAGAGAGGGTCCGCCCGTAACCGGGGACCTTCTGCCAGCCGGTATCGCCAACCGGCACATTGTTGGCATAATGCTCGGCCTCGATGGCAATATACCCGTTGCTCTCCACAAAGGTCCGGCCTTCCAGTTCATCGGGGGTTGGGGTTTCCGGGTTATCAACAACCACCTTTACCACGGCCTCGGTGCCGGTCCCGGTAATTTTCACCTCACCCTCAACCTTCTTTCCCTTGGGAGCATTCTCCCAGTCAATATCTACCCAGACCTTAATCTGGTCTTCAACAACAGCCTCGTAGGTACTTAATTTGATCCAGGGGTCGCTGGTGGCCAGGGTCACCGGGAAGGGATCGCGTTTCAGGTTGAAGACATCAATATAATGCTGCTCACGGGTGAAAACCGAAAACCCGGGCAGTTTGCCGATGAAATCATCTTTGGTCCGGACATGCAAAGACCCTTCCACCGCCACGCCCATGGCCGACCCCTCTTCCACCACCAGCCTTTTTACCTCGGGCATGATATTTTCCTCCGGCGTCTGCCATCCGGTCTGCCCGATATGGGCGTCGGAGATGATCCCCTTCCATTTCCCCTTGGCCAGCTTGTTGTTGTAGTAGAAAGTATCGGCCGCCTCCCGGGCAAAGACATATTCCGTCAGGTCCGCGTAGAGATTGGCCTTTGTCCTTCCCTGGCGCGCGTAAAAATCGTTGAGGCCGGCATAGATATTGAGCTTAAGCACGTTCATGCTTCCCCTGGCCGGGTACAAGACCAGTTGGTAATAGGCGTCTTTTTTCGCCGCAGGCAGCGCCTGGTAGATCTCCTCGGCCCTAAAGACAACCTCTGCAAATTCCGCCAGGACCCTTTCGGCCTCCCTATAGTGAAGAAGGCTATAGGTATCGGGGGTGATAATCTCCGGTTTCCGCCGGCCGTTGAATTGCTTGTACTTCATGACAATCTCGCCGATCTCGGCGGCATATTCCGGGCCAAACTCCCTTTCCGCCCATTGCCGGACAAAATCAGCGATGTTATCCTTATGCCACTTATCGATATCATAGGCCATATCCAGGAAAAATTCGGTGGCCACTTCATGGGGTTTAAGGCAACCAACATTGACGATCCAAATCCGGTCAACCCCATGGTCATAAGCCAACCGCATCTGCTGCCAGATCTTCGGCAGCGGTACGGTGTGCACCCACCGGTATGACCTGGGCCCGCCCACATAATCAAAATGGTAATACATGCCATAACCGCCGGAACGGTCCCGCTCTTCCGGTTTTGGCAGCATCCTTATATTCCCGTAGTTGTCGTCGGCCAGAAGAATGGTAACGTCATCGGGGACCTCCATCCCGGCCTCGTAATATTGTTGCACTTCTTTATAAACGGCCCATAACTGCGGCACCCGGGTAAGATCGGGATCGATCTTTTCCGCCAGGATCTTCCGTTGTTCCTCAATAATCCTTTCCAAGACGGCGATCTTCTCTTCCAGCGTCCCGCCGGCCGGCAGCGGCTTATTCCCGTCGCCGCGCATGCCGAGGGTGACGATCTTCTCGTAATCCTTAGCCAGCTCAATCCCGTCCGCCCAGAATTCCTTAATCGCCCCGGCGTTAACGGTGAAATCCCATTCTCCCGTGCCGTATTTACCCCATTCAGCCCAGCTCCGCATCATCGGCTCGTGATGGCAGGTGCCGATGACAATCCCGTATTCTTTCGCTGTATCCAGGTTGAAGGGGTCGTCCCGGAAGAAGCTGGTCGGTTTCCACATCGCCGGCCATATATAATTCCCTTTCAACCTGAGGAGCAACTCAAAGATATCTTCATAGAAGAAGGAGTTGAAACCGCCGTACCGCCCCCGTACCCAACTGGCAAGGCTGGGCGCTTCATTATTGAGAAAAATCCCCCGGTATTTGACGGACGGTTCGCCCTGCAGGTAAAGGCCTTTCTTGACCACCAGGGTCTCCTTCCGCTCCGGGGTGACATCCGCCCACCAGTACCAGGGCGAGACCCCTATCTGCTCCGATACGTTGTATATACCGTAAATCGTGCCCCTTTGGTCACTACCGGCAATCACTAAACCGCAGCCGACCCCCGGCGCCGGCTCCACCACCACCTGAATGAGGTGGGCTTCCCATTTGCCACGGATACTTCCGGCATCAATCTTGCCCTGGGCGTCCAAGTCCTCGATGATCCGGCTCTTCCCGAGCGTTCCGATGATTACGAGATACTCTTCACTGCAGCCTTCAAGGGTATTGATGATCTCCGGGTCCTGCCCGGTTACCCGCCGGATATCTTCTTGCAGGTCGTGAGCAGCCCTTTTTACCCCCGGATAGTCGGTGGTTTCAACAAAGATTGCCGCTGCTTTCCCTGGAAAGACCAGTTTAAAATCGCCCGCCCGGTATTCTTCTGTTATAAACCGTTCTCTTGCTGTATTTGTTATCAACTCTCTTCAACCTCCCGCCGGTTACCACCGGCTCTCCCCAGTTTTCCGCCTTTCTGGGCCGGCCTTGTCTGTTTTGGTTGACAATCCGGTGATAAAAAATGAGCCTCTGCTGGCATCGGCTCTGATCGTGACAAGAAATTACCGGTTTTGCTGGTTTTCCAGGTCACCCCGTCCAGCTTACAAAACCTTGCTCAAAAAACTTTTTGTCCTTTCATTCTGCGGGTTGCCAAAAATCTGGCTGGGCGGGCCCTCTTCAACGATGATCCCGTCATCCATGAAGAGCACCCGGTCACTCACCTCCCGGGCAAAGCCCATCTCATGGGAGACCACGACCATGGTCATGCCCTCTTTGGCCAGGTCTTTCATGACGTCCAGGACCTCTTTGATCATCTCCGGGTCCAGCGCGGAGGTGGGTTCATCGAAGAGCATAGCCTTGGGGTGCATGGAAAGGGCCCGGGCAATGGCTACGCGCTGCTGTTGGCCTCCGGAGAGGTTGTCCGGGTATTCATGGGCTTTTTCCCTTAAACCGACCTTATCTAAAAGGGCATAAGCCCGTTCCTCCGCCTCTTCCTGCGAAAGCTTCCTAACCTGAACCGGGCCGATGGTGATGTTCTGCAGCGCCGTCATATGCGGAAAAAGGTTAAACCTCTGGAAAACCATGCCCATTTCCGCCCGGACTTCATTAATATTTACCTTTTCATCGGTTATCTTGACGCCCTCAATAAAAATCTCCCCTTCAGTGGGTTCCTCCAGAAGGTTGAGGCAGCGTAAAAAGGTGCTTTTCCCCGAACCGCTAGGCCCGATGATGCAGACCACCTCGCCCGGATTTATCTGGGTGGTAATGCCTTTCAAGACATGGAGGCTGTTAAAGCGTTTATGCAGGTTGACAACTTTAATCACTGGTTTTTAACCTCCGTTCCAATTCGGTCACGATTTTTGTAAAGGGCAGGGTCATCATTAGGAAAACAAGGCCCACGCCAAGCCAGGTCTCGGTCGGCCGGTAAGTCCGGGTAACGATCACCTGGGCCTTCCGGACCAGTTCCTCCATGCCGATGACGGAAACCAGCGATGAATCTTTCAACATGGCAATAAACTCATTCCCCAATGGAGGGATGACCCGCTTGACCGCCTGGGGTAAGATGATATGCCGCATGGCCTGCCAATAGGACATCCCCAATGACCGGGCCGCCTCCATCTGGCCCCGGTCGATGGATTGGATCCCGGCACGGATAATCTCCGCAACATAGGCGCCACTGTTAATACTCAAAGCGGACAAGGCGGAGAGGAAAGGATTGAGGGGTATGGGCGTCCCGTCGCCAAAGAGTGAACCCAAGACCGGCGGCAACCCGAAATGGATCATGAAGATCTGGACCAGGAGCGGGGTACCGCGGAAAAAGTTCACGTAAGCCCCGGCGATAACATTGAGCAACCGGAACGGCACAACCCTGGCCATTCCCGCGAAAGTACCGATAACAATCCCGTTAAACACCGAAATTATCGTGAGGAAAAGCGTCATTACCGCCCCAAGCAACAAAAGGGGGGCTATTTTCCAGAGATAATAGAGGGAGGTTTCGGCCAGGGAAAACCGGACCATGTTTTCACCGGGTTTAACCTCCACATACCGGCTTTCTTTCCTGTAGCGGGCCTTTGCGACCTCAACCAAATACCTTCCCGGTGAAAGGCCCCTGATTGTCAGCGGCGTCACCCCGTCATAAGGTTCGCCGTTGATAAAAACCTCCGCTCCTTCCGGATTGGAAGTAATAATCAAAACCGTATCTGTGCCGGCCGTATCTCCGGCAGTCTCCTGCGCCTGCCCGCTGCAGGCGGCAAGGAGGAAGATACCGGCCATAATCAGCGTGACTATGAATGTTCTTGAATGCTTCATTTGCTTCATTGATACACCCTTCGTCTTTTCTCTGCCGGCGAACCGGTACCCGGTGTCATCTTCCCCGGCCGCTCGCGCATCATACGTGCATACACTAAGAGATGTGGTCAAGAGCCGTGAGGCTCTTTGACCACATCTCTTCTTCACTTTTTACATGGACCTGTATTTTTCGATCAAAGCGTCGAGTTTGCCGTTCTCTCTAAGCGTGGCAAGGGCTTTGTTGATCTCCGCCAGTAACTCGTCGTTGCCCTTCTTTACCCCAATGCCGTAATTCTCCACTTCGGCGTCGGCAATTTCAATCATTCTTAAGCCTTTCATCTTTGCGATCGCTTGGTAAGCTACTAAATCGTCCATCACGGCAGCATCGGCATTTTTATTCAGCAACTCCTGGATCGCCTGGGGGTTGGTATCAAAACGTTTCATCCGGACGCCCTCAATTTGACTGGCATAGAGGTCCCCGGTTGTCCCGTTCTGAACGGCAATTGTCTTGCCGGCCAGGTCCGCCGGGCCGGTTATGGAGTAGTCGTCTTCCCTGACGACAATCGCCTGCTTAATTGTGAAGTATGGATCGGAGAAATTAATCTGTTTCATCCGTTCCTCGGTAATGGTCATCGCCGAGATCAGGCAGTCATAGTTCCCGTTCATCAGCCCGGGAATAATCCCGTCCCACTGGACATTCTGCAATTCCAGTTCTCTGCCCATCTCTTCTGCGATCATGGTGATGAGTTCAATGTCAAAACCGGCAAAATTCCCGTCCTCATCAATATACTCGAACGGTTCATAGGCTGCATCCGTCCCTACCCGCAATACCGGCCGTGCCGCTTCTTGCTGCGGTTTGTTGGTAAAGACAATGACCAGCGCCACCACAACCAGAAGCACAATAATTAAATAAAGATAACTCCTCTTCACCCGTTAGCACCTCCATACATAGTAATGGACAGGCTTATACATTCTATATTATAATACAATAAAACTCCCTACGGGTAAAGGATTTTCTCTCCAGCCCGCCATCCTCCGTGCCAGAAAGGGCAATTTCCCCTGGAATATAAGGAAAGACCGGTAACAGGTAAATCCTGGCTGCCGGTCTTTTTTGCCCTATAACAACGGGTGAAACCGCGGCAAAAAAGCTCCCATCCAGACGTTCATGGGTTTTTTTTCAGTTCCGCATAGAAACTCTTCCCCTTCTCCCAGCCGTCGCAGGAAAAAACCTCCGCCAGGGTGGCGCTCAAATCCGCAAAGCTTTCCCTGGTCCCAAGGTTCCTGCCCTTTGCAACCATCTCGCCGACAACCAGTAAAGGCACGTACTCCCGGGAATGATCGGTACTGGGGGTGGTGGGGTCGTTCCCGTGGTCTGCGGTGACAATAAGGAGATCCTCCTTCCCCAGCAGCCCGGCGAGTTCTCCGAGAGAGCGGTCGGCTTCTTCCAGGGCGCCGGCAAACCCCTGGGGATCATTGCGGTGGCCGTAGAGGGAATCAAAATCCACGCAGTTGGCAAAGACCAACGCTTCCGAATGGTCCTCCCTGGCGATCCTGAGCACTGTCTCCATGGTTTGCCGGTTGTTTCCCGTATGGTAGCTTTCGGCCAGGCCGCGCCCGGCAAAAATATCCTTGATCTTGCCTACGCCCACCGTTTTGATGCCACGCCCGGAGAGAAAGTCCAGCAGGGTTTCGCTGGGCGGCGTCACGGAAAAATCCTTCCGCCGTTCCGTCCGGCGGAAAGCCCCCGGTTTGCCGGTGAAAGGCCGGGCTATCACCCGCGCCACCATGTGCTCTCCCACCAGCATTGCCCTGGCTGTCCGGCAAATCTCATAAAGTTCCTCCGGGGGGATTATTTCTTCATGGGCGGCAATCTGAAAGACACTGTCCGCCGAGGTATAAACGATCAGGGCGCCGGTGCGCATATGTTCCGGGCCCAACTCTTCAATAATCTCCGTGCCGGAGGCCGGTTTGTTTCCCAGGACGCCACGGTTGACCGCCTCCGAAAACCTTTTGATCAGTTCGGGAGGAAACCCCTGGGGATAGACGGGAAACGGTTTTTCCATAATAATCCCCATCATCTCCCAGTGCCCGGTAGTGGTATCCTTGCCCATAGAGGCCTCGGCCATCCGGCCGAAGGCCGCCCCCGGGTGTTCTACCGGCGGGACCCCCATGATTCCGGCTATATTCCCCAGGCCCCAGCCGCCCATGACCGGGAGGTTTAACCCCCCCACCGCCCGGGCGGTATTTGCCAGGGTATTACTGCCTTCGTCGCCAAAACGGGCGGCATCCGGCATCTCGCCGACGCCGGCGCCATCCAGGACAATCAGAAAAACACGTTTTTTGGCCATTACCCCATGCTCCTCCCTGCTGAGGGGACAGGGGACGGTTCCCTGTCCTGCGCGGTTACCTGTCCTGCGGAGCGGCCGTCCCGCGCGTCCGCTCAAGAACTCATCCATTTTGGAAAGAAAGGACGTGGTCCGGATGCTAGGACAGGGAACCGTCCCCTGTCCTACTTATTGCCACGCCTGAGCTGGTTCCCAGCCGGTTGGCGCCGGCCCTGACCATCTCTTCGGCGGTCCGGCGGTCCCGGATCCCGCCGGCAGCCTTAACGCCCATTGCCGTCCCG
>Ga0209537_1000615_pt1 | contig 43317 bp, 37 predicted proteins | sample BioPla4DNA1_FD_187698 | JGI IMG/M metagenome (GOLD analysis project Ga0209537, IMG submission 187698) | Biogas fermentation microbial communities from Germany - Plant 4 DNA1 (SPAdes) (version 2) | ecosystem: Engineered > Bioreactor > Anaerobic > Digestate | place: Bielefeld, North...
GGGCATACCTGTTTATGTACATACGATAAACGATTACAACGAGTATATCAAGCTGAGAGACAGCGGCGCATACGGTGTCTATACGGATTTCTTCGAACCATCGAACTGGGTGGAGTAAAGCATACCCTCTTCCTCATCTTCTTTCCTTTGACGGGGCGACACCGTGATATTTCTTGTACAGCTTGCTGAAGTAATACGCGTCGTCATAGCCGACGGCCCGGGCGACAGCCTTGACGGACTGGCCGCCTGCCATCAGCATTTCCCGCGCCTTGGCAAGGCGTATCTTTATCAGGTAATTTATCGGGGTCTCGCCTGTCTCCTCCTTGAACACCTTTGAGATATAGGCGGGACTCAGATAGATCTTTTTAGAGATCGTTTCGAGCGATATCTGGTGCATATAGTTTTCATTCATGTATTTCATAAGTGTGTTGACGATCACGGATTTGTCGGAGGAATCGATGCCCGACAGTGTATTGGCGCTGCGGTGGATGTCTGTCTTCGTGGTTTGCAGGAAAAGCACCATCATCCTCATGACGTGCACCTTTATCATGAGTTCACAGCCGGGCAGGTTGTTTTCCTGTTCGGCGCAGATATCGCTGCAGCAACTGATGAATTGCTGTTCGTAGCCCTGCAGGTGGTATACGGGAGGAGCGTCCGGAGGTACCAGGTGGTTGCGGGGAAGACCGTCGATACATATATTCCCGAGGCCGACATGCAGCTCCATTATTTCCTCCCCGGCACCGACGGTTTTGCCGTGCGTCACATCGGCGTTGAAAACGAGCATGTCTCCCTTCCTTACGCGGTATGAAATGCCGTTTATGGTGTATGTGCAGCTTCCCGACATGACATAGATCATCGTTACGAAATCATGGGAATGGACTTTTGTAACGTGGTTTTCTTCATACCTGTTCCTGAAGGTGAAATATACCTGTGGGTTGAAGTTTTCCGGCCTGATGCCAAGATAATGCATAAATCATCCAACCTTTTTGCAAACCTGTAATGATATTCGGCTGTCATAATGCGTCATTATAAGATTATACATCACAAAGGCAGAAATGTACATTTCATTGTCGAAGCAAATCGCTGATAATATTGTCGGAAATATAAACCGCAGAAAAGTAGTCAATGAGAAGTAATCAATGAAGGAACATTTACAGCAAAAGGGAAAGGGCAGTTGATACGCATGAAGGAATTCAAATGGGTCTGGGGACTGATGAGGAAATACAGGGTCATTTTCTTCACGGCGCTCGGACTCGTATTTGTCGTGAACCTGCTGAACCTGATCAACCCGATCGTACAGGGAAAAATCGTTGACGAAGTGATCGAAGGCGGCATGCTTGAAAAATTGCTTCCTTTCGTCCTGCTGATGATCGGAAACACGGTGGTCAGGGCAGCACTCAGGTATACATATCTCTACATGTTCGAGAACGTTTCGCAGAACGTGGTTTACAACGCCAGGAGAGATGTTTTCAGGAAAGTGCAGGAACTGGACTTCGACTTTTTCGACCGCACCAGGACAGGCGACATAATGGCCAGGATAACGGGCGACCTGGACGCGGTCAGGCATTTCACCGCCTATGTCCTCTATTCGATTTTCATGCACACCGTTACGCTGATCCTGGCGCTGACGGTAATGTTTATAAAGAGCGCGACCTTCACGCTGGTCCTGCTCGCCATCACGCCCATAACCGGCATCCTTGCGGTCAGGCTCTCCGGCACGGTCAGGCCGGCCTTTTCGGCCATCAGGGAGCAATTCGCAAGGCTCAACTCGGTGGTCCAGGAAAACATCAGCGGCAACAGGGTCGTAAAGGCATTTGCGCAGGAAGAGTACGAGATATACAAGTTTTCAAGGGAGAATTCCGGTTTCAGGGACTCCAACATAAGAGCTTCAAGGATATGGGAAAAATACCTTCCCGTCATGGATGCCATGGCAGGCCTTCTGTCGGTGCAGATCATCCTGGTAGGCGGCATCATGGTGATCAACAGGAACATCACCCTGGGAGACCTCGTCACTTTCAACAGTTTCCTCTGGGCGCTCAACAACCCCATGAGGATGATAGGCTGGCTGATCAACGATACGCAGAGATTCGCCACTTCTGCAGAGAAAGTCATGATGCTCCTCAACAGGGAGCCCAGGATCAAAAGCAGGGAAGGCGCCATCGTCAAAAAACCTGAAGGACGGGTGGAATTCAGGAATGTAAGCTTCAAATACGGGAAAGAGCCTGTCCTGGAGGACATAAGTTTTTCCGCCAATCCTGGCCAGACCGTGGCGATAGTGGGACCGACAGGATCCGGGAAATCGACGCTGGTAAGCCTTATCTCGAGGTTCTATGACTGTACGGGCGGCTCGGTGCTGGTCGACGGCATCGATGTGAGGGATTACGACGTCAGGACCCTCAGGGACAACATCGCCGTTGCGATGCAGGATGTATTCCTTTTTTCCGAAACCATCGAGGGGAATATCGCGTACGGGGCGCCCGACGTATCTGTGGAAAAAGTCAAGTGGGCTGCGCAGCTGGCCTGCGCCCATGATTTTATAATGGAATTCCCGGAAGGCTTTGACACGATCATCGGGGAAAGGGGCGTGGGCCTTTCCGGAGGCCAGAAGCAGAGGATAGCGCTGGCCCGGGCGATCGTGAAAGAAGCGCCGATAGTGATCCTCGATGACACGACGTCAAGCGTCGATATCGAAACGGAACACCAGATTCAGCAGAACCTGAGGGATTACTGCAAAAACAGGACCACGTTCATCATCGCCCACAGGATCTCGTCGGTGAAGCATGCCGACCTCATCCTGGTGCTCGAAGGGGGCAGGATAGTCGAAAGGGGCACCCACGACGAACTGCTGGCGATGAAAGGCCGCTATTACGATATCTTTGTGAACCAGTACGGCGATTTCGACAAGGTGGTGAATGAGTAGATGGCAAGGAACAAATTCGATATAGATGAAGAACTCGATGTGAAATTCGACTTTAAACAGGTCAGGAGGCTGCTTGGATACCTGAAGCCCTATAAAGGCAAGGTGGCTTTCACAGTACTGCTGATGATAGCCTCCAGCCTGCTTGCGCTGCTCGGACCGTACCTGGTCAAGGTCGCCATCGACGAAAAGATACCGTCGGGCGACACGGGCGGGCTGGTCCTCCTTGCCGCGATATTCGTCGTAACGCTGGTTTTCGGCACCGTTTGCATGAAATACAGGATAAGGACGATGTCGCAGATAGGGCAGAGCGTCATTTACAGTATAAGGGAGGACATTTTCACGCATATCCAGAGGCTGCCTTTCGCCTACTACGACAGCAGGCCGCACGGCAAGATACTGGTCAGGGTCGTGAACTACGTCAACTCCCTCAGCGACCTGCTTTCAAACGGCATCATCAACCTGATAACGGACATTTTCACGCTGGCCGCGATAATATGCTGGCTGCTGATACTGAACGTAAGGCTGGCGCTCGTATGCTTTGCCGGGCTTCCGGTCCTCATCACGATCACGCTGCTGATAAAGAATGCCCAGCGCAAGGCATGGCAGAAGGTCAGCAGGAAACTGTCGAACATGAACGCGTACATACATGAGAGCATCTGCGGCATCAAGGTGACGCAGTCTTTTGCCAGGGAGAAGGAAAACATGGATATATTCCTGGGGCAAAACGACGAGTACAGGAAGGCATGGATAGACGCCATCAAGGTGCAGTTCCTGATGTGGCCGATGGTAGACGTGATATCCGTCGCGAGCGCATGTGCCATATTCTTTGCCGGCACACGCTGGCTCGGGACCGCGGGCATCACCACGGGCATAATAATCGCATTCACGAGCTACGTGTGGCGTTTCTGGGAACCGATCAGCAACCTGGGCAACTTCTACAATTCCATCATCAATGCGGTGGCGTACCTTGAACGGATCTTCGAGACCATCGACGAGAAGCCGACGGTGGCGAACCTGCCGGGAGCGGTCGAAATGCCCCAGGTAAAGGGAGCGGTGGAATTTAAGGACGTGGTGTTCTGCTATGAAAAGGATGAGGTCGTCCTCGACCATGTGAGCTTCAAAGTCGAGCCCGGAGAGACCATAGCGCTGGTGGGACCCACCGGGGCGGGCAAATCGACCATCGTCAGCCTGGTGAGCCGGTTCTACGATGTACAGGAAGGAAGCGTCCTGATCGACGGCAAGGACGTAAGGAGCGTCACGCTGGAGTCGCTGAGAAAGCAGATGGGCGTGATGCTGCAGGATACCTTCATATTCTCGGGCACCGTAATGGACAACATAAAATACAGCAGGCTCGACGCGACGGACGAAGAGGCCATTGCCGCGGCAAAAGCAGTTTGTGCCCACGATTTCATAATGACGCTGCCGGACGGCTATAAGACGGAGGTCAATGAAAGGGGATCCAGGCTGTCCGTGGGGCAGAGGCAGCTGATCTCGTTTGCCAGGGCGCTGCTCGCCGACCCGAGGATACTGATACTCGACGAGGCCACCTCGAGCATAGACACCAAAACGGAACTGGCCCTGCAGGCCGGGCTCCAGAGGCTGCTCAAAGGGCGGACGTCGTTCATAATAGCCCACAGGCTTTCCACCATAAAGAATGCGGACAGGATAATGTATATAGACAATGGAAGGATAATAGAACAGGGTTCCCACGAGGAACTGATGGAAAGGAAAGGCGCATATTACAAGCTCTATACGGCGCAGTACCAACTGCTGGAGGCCGTATAGCGGGCATCCCCCCCTATTGTCCGGCCCGGGCCGGATATAGTCCCGTTCGGACGGCATCTGCCGTATGTCGGGATCATGTCCTGCCTGGGGCCGGCGTATTGCCGGCCGAAACCCGGGGCCGTTTCCGACCCGGGACCGGCGATGCGTCAGCCCGGGCGCCGCATAACATCCCGTCGATTGCCGGAGTGCAGGCCATATCAGCTGAGATCCGGCACCACGAAGGGCAGGCTTTTCGGGAATATCTCGAAAACCGCCTTGCCTGTCAGTACTATCTCCCCGTCCCGGTTCAGCGGGATCGGCTTTTTTGCTGTTATCTCGACTTTTTTGCTCCTGTAGAAATGGACTTCCTTGATACTGCCATGCAGCCCTTTTATATACTGCGGGAACAGGCGCAGTATTTTGGATCTTGGTACCGCTTCCACGTGACAGATGTCGAACAGGCCGTCGTCGATCACGGCGTCAGGCAATGCCTTTATACCACCGCCGTAATACTTGCCGATGCCTGCCGCCACAAGGAGGGTCTCCCCGGATATCTCCCTGTCGTCCAGCTTCAGTTCCAGGTACTCATTGCTCCTGATGATTATAGTATTTAGGATGCCGAGTATGTAAGCCGTCTTGCCCGAAACCAGCGGCATCTTCTTGAAAAGTTCAGTCTGCCAGGCCACTTTTGCGTCAAAACCGACGGACGCGATGTTTATGAAATACTTGTCGTTGACACTGCCATAATCGATAAGGCGCTCGGTCCCCCGGATCGTCGCCGGGATGATATCGTCGGGGACTTCCCTGCCGACCAGGCTCTTTATGAAGTCATTGCCCGAACCGCAGGGGATGACTGCCAGGCTGCTTCCGCTGCGGGCCATCCCGTTGAGGACTTCGTTGAGAGTCCCGTCGCCGCCGACGGAATAAAACCTGCATCTGTCTTCGGCACTTTTTGCCGCTGCTATTTCGGTTGCATGGCCGGGGAATTCCGTAACGATGATTTCATATTGGCAGTTGTATTCCCCGCAGTACCTCCGGATATCGGGGATCACCTTCAAAGGCCTTCCCTTGCCCGCGACCGGGTTCACTATAAAAATATGTTTCATTATGATGCTTCCTTTGCCCGTGTAGATATATCGCCCGCCGTACTGTCATGCGCGGTACGGTCCGGCAATTTTTAGTATTATAGATTAAATTATAGCATATGGTGCAGGGCAAGTATAAGAATAATATGCGGCCAGGCCTATATACTAATATTGGATGCAAATATTTGCAATTGCGGGCAAAGCAGGATTTTTTTCAGCATGCGGCGAATATTATTATGAGAGGTGGGTAAAATGCTGATAGATACGAGTATCACCGTTGCATACAGGTGTTCGTCCTGCGGGAGTTTTGAATTTTTCAGCGTTTCCGTGTTCAAACTGCTGTACAGCGACTACAGCCTGGCATGCCGCTGCGGTAAGTCCTGCATCACCATGAAGCGGGAGGGTGGTAACAGCTTTCTGATCAGGATCCCATGTATCGGGTGCGATAATGAGCATACCTACCTCTTTACGAAAAAGTCGATACTGTTCGGCGAGCCCGTGGTGTTCAACTGCCCTGAGACAGGGATACAGACATGCTTCATAGGCAGGGATGAGGCGGTCTGCGACAAGATCGACGACCTGGAGAAAGAATTCGACAAACTGCTGGACACTTACGGGTATGAGAGTTACTTCAAGAACACCCGGGTCATGATAGACACGCTGAACCGTATCCACGACATAGCTTTATGCGGCAGCATAATATGTGAATGCGGCGACGCCGACATCGATCTTGTGCTCCTGAGCGACTGCATACTGCTCAGGTGCGGCCGCTGCGGCGGCAGTGCAAGGATACCGGCGGCAAAAACCAGCGACCTGAAGAAAACGCTTGCCGTGAGCCAGATACTCATGTCCAGGGGTGCGTTCCGGTACAGGGGAGGACTGCTTACCGGCCAGTCGGGCAACAAGCTCGGTAAATGATCCGGCCGCGGTATCCGGACAAAACTGCCCTGATGCGCTGTTTATCGATGTTGAGATTGACAATGGTGTTTTCAGGATGCTATAATTAGATGGAATCGCGAAAGTCATTCTGCTGTCAGATTTCCCTTATTTAACCAAGGATTATTTATATGCGTGGAATTTGATGTCAGTTGGATGTCTGTTTGCTTTGTTTACTTGTCCTGATCCCGCAGTTCAGGTCTGTAACGGCGACATGCAGGTATTCAGACGGATTCTGGATTAATATCATATCAATATTTTGAAAACAGGTAGGTGTATCATGGAAGAAGTAAATCTTGCTGCAAAATCATTGGAGGATTTGCAGTACATAGCCAGGATGATGGGCTTGAGGAAAGTCACGGAATACGGCAAGGAAGAACTGATCGAGAGGATCCTCAGGGCTGCCAGGCGCAAGGCGCCCAAAAAGGATCAGACGGCCGGGGCCGGGCAGGATCAGGACAGCGAATCCGGACAGGCAACCCGGTCCAAAAGGGGACGGAAGCCCAAAAAAGCCGATACCGGCGACACGGAAAGCCCGACAGGGGAAACCGGCGAAGATACAGGCGTAAAGAGTGACGAAACTGGTACCGCCGGACAGGAAGCAAATGCGGAAGAACCTGCCCGGGATGACGGCGACGGCGATGCCCAGGCCGTACCGGCAGCCGGGGAGGTCAAAGACGGGGAAAGTCCCGCTGAAGAAACGGCCACCGTCAAAAAAACGAGAAGGGGCAGGCCGAGGAAAACGGATAAGGAAGCGGAGAAACCGGCGGAAGAAACCGCGGGAGAAGATACAGCATCCCGGAAAACCGCGCCTGAAGAGGCCGATGCTGAGAAACCGAAAGAACAGGCTGACGCTGCGGAGCAGCCTGCCGCTGAAGTGAAGAAAACGACCGAACCTGAGGACACCGGTGAAAGCAAGGCGGCAGAAGAAGGCAAAACGGAAGAAAAGCCGGCGGCCCATGCGACGGTCCCTGCGCAGCCCAGGAGGGACTGGAACGGGCATGAAAGGCCTCATAACGGCCTTGAGAAAATCGAAAGCGACGACCCTGTGGAAGGCGTGCTGGAAGTGCTGCCCGACGGCTACGGCTTCCTGAGGAGCGATAATTTCCTCTCCGGCACGAGGGACGTGTATGTTTCTCCCTCGCAGATAAGGAGATTCGGCCTTAAGACCGGCGACAAGATAAAGGGAAAGGGAAGGATACCGAAGGAAGGCGAGAAGTTCCAGGCACTGCTCTATGTCCAGACCGTCAACGGAGACCCGCCTGAAGTCGCGGCAAAAAGGACCCCTTTCGAGCAACTGACACCGATATTCCCCAACCACCGCATAACCCTCGAAACAGATCCGAAAGAACTGTCAACGCGGCTTATCGACCTGATAGCCCCGATAGGGAAAGGGCAGAGGGGAATGATCGTATCTCCTCCCAAGGCGGGCAAAACCATACTGCTGAAGAAGATCGCCAACGCCATAACGAAGAATTATCCCGAGATCGAACTGATAGTGCTGCTCATCGACGAGAGGCCCGAAGAGGTCACCGATATGCAGCGCTCCATAAAAGGCGAGATCATATACTCAACGTTCGACAAGGTGCCCGAGAATCACATAAAGGTCGCCGAGATGGTCCTCGAAAGGGCCCAGAGGCTGGTGGAACACAAGAAAGACGTCGTTATCCTGCTTGACAGTATAACAAGGCTGGCAAGGGCATACAACCTTACGATACCTCCTACGGGCAGGACGCTTTCAGGCGGTCTCGACCCCGGCGCTCTCCACAGCCCGAAGAGGTTCTTCGGTTCGGCACGCAACATAGAGAACGGCGGCAGCCTTACGATCATAGCCACAGCGCTGATAGAGACGGGAAGCCGCATGGACGACGTCATATACGAGGAATTCAAGGGCACGGGCAACATGGAGATACACCTCGACAGGAAGCTCTCTGAAAAGAGGATATTTCCCGCCATCGACATCAACAGGTCGGGAACAAGGCGCGAGGAACTGCTGCTCAACCCGAAGGAACTCGAAAGCATCTGGGCTATAAGGAAAGCCATGAGCAACCTGGGCCCGGCGGACGTGACGGAGATGATCCTCAACAGGATGATGCAGACGAAGACGAATGAAGAGTTCGTCAACAGCATCAACAAGGCATTCATCGATAAATAGAACGTTCCGGTCAAATAGGACTTGCTAAAGGCGGTTTTATGTGTTAGAATACTTTTTGTTTGTTGATCGAGCAAAATGGCAAAATCTATTTTGCAGCAGCATGAAGGCAGGTGAAACGGGAATGAAAGAAAACATACATCCGCAGTATTTTGAAGACGCTGTTCTGAAGTGCGCATGCGGCGAGACCTTTGTAACGGGATCGACGAAAAAGGAACTGCACGTTGAAATATGCTCGAAGTGTCATCCGTTTTTTACCGGAAAGCAGAAGCTCGTGGATACCGGGGGACGCGTCGAGAAGTTCAAGAAGAAGTACGGAATCGAAGATGCGGAATAATGTCAAACTGGAGGCTGAACGGACAGTTCAGTCTTTGTTTTTATTTACGGCCGGAGGAGTCAGCAGTCGTATGAAAAAGACAAATATAGGAGGCCAGGCCCTGATCGAGGGACTGATGATGATAGGGCCGAAAAACATCGCCATAGCGGTAAGGAGACCGGACGGCGGGATCGAACTGGACAAAAAACCGGCGCCGCTGAAGACCAGGGTGACCAGGATACCTTTCGTACGGGGATCCGTCAACCTGTTCAGGCAGATGGTGACGGGCGTGAAAGCGCTCATGTACTCGGCGGAGATAGCCGAGACCGGGGATGAAGGTGAAAAGGCCCAGTCGAAGCTGGATTCATTCATAGAAAGGCTTTTCAGCGGAAAGGGAAAGGATGCAGTCATATACGCAACCGTGATACTTTCGCTTGCCCTGAGCATCGGCCTGTTCATACTGCTGCCCAATTTCATCGTGGGCCTGCTTGATATTAGGAAAGAAGGCTCCGGTGTGGTACTGAAAAACCTGCTGGAAGGCCTGGTCAGGATCATCATATTTTTCGCATATATATATCTTGCCTCGCTGATGAAGGACATAAAAAGGGTATGGCAGTACCACGGCGCCGAGCACAAGACGATCCACTGCTATGAGCATGGTGATGAGCTTACCGTTGAAAACGTGAAGAAGTATTCGACGAAGCACCCGCGCTGCGGGACGTCATTCCTGTTCCTCGTCATGGTGATCAGCATACTCATGTTTTCGCTGGTCGGCTGGCACAGCCCCGTGGTCAACGCGCTGCTGCGCATATTACTGATCCCCGTTGTTGCCGGCATCGCGTACGAGGTGCTGAAGTTCACCGGAAGGCACACCGAATGGCCGCTCATGCGTGTGTTGAGCGCGCCCGGCATGCTCCTGCAGTATCTCACCACCAGGGAACCGGATGATGACCAGATAGAGGTGGCCATAGAGGCAATGAAGAACGTCATCGTCGATGACGATTCCGACGAATGGTAGCAGGTGGGAAGAAAGGCATGACTTACGGCGAAGCTTACAGAAAAGGCATTGATATATTGAAAAAAGCAGGGATCGATGCTCCGGCCAATGATGCCGGAGTTCTGCTTTGTTATGCCGCGCGATGCAGCAGGACGTACCTGTATGCGTATGGGGACAGCGTTTTGCCGGCACATGCTGAGGACCGGTATTTCGAACTGCTGAAGAAGCGGGCAGGCGGTTATCCGCTGCAGTACATCACCGGCGAACAGGAATTCATGTCCCTGGTGTTCGAAGTCACGCCCGACGTGCTCATACCGAGGCAGGAGACGGAACTGCTGGTGGAGACGGTGCTGGAGCGGTGCAGGGATATGGCTCTGGACGAAGACGGAGGATCAGGCCCGGCTCCTGCCGGACACAGGCAGCCGATCCGGGTGCTCGACATGTGTACCGGTTCGGGATGTATCGCTGTGAGCCTGGCAAAATACCTGCAGGATTGTCTCGTCACGGCGGTGGACATATCGCCGGCGGCACTGGCCGTAGCAGCGAGGAATGCGGAAAGGCACGGCGTATCCGGAAGGGTGCGTTTCATCCGGAGCGACCTGTTCGGGAGCGTCCCCGCGGAAAAATATGACGTGCTCGTTTCGAATCCCCCGTATGTAAGGACCGAAGACCTGGAAAGGCTCCAGCCCGAGGTCAGGCTTTTTGAGCCTTTGCCGGCCCTGGACGGAGGAAGCGACGGACTCCGCTTCTACAGGGAGATAATACGCAGGGCACCAGGGTATTTGCGTCCGGGAGGTATGCTGGCTTTCGAAACGGGATATGACCAGGCGAAAGCCGTAGCCAGGCTGATGGGATCCGGCGGCATGTTTTCTGATATAGAGATATACAGGGACCTGTCAGGGATCGAAAGGGTCGTGGCAGGGTTCACTTCAGTTCAAGCAGCGCCATGGTGACATCGTCGCGCAGGTCATCTGCCGACCGGATATCCGCGAACCTGAATGCGGAATCCTTTATGTCCCGCAGGATCTGCCCGGGCCTGGCGCTGCTGTTGAGGAGTATGTCAAGGAGCCTTTCCTCTCCGAACTGCTCCCTGTAACTGTTCCTTATCTCGAGTATGCCGTCAGTGTACATGAAGAACCTGTCGCCTGGTGAGAGCCTGATGGAGCCATCCCTGTATTCCGGCTTCTCAAGCCAGTTGCTGATGGGGATGCCGGGCATCTTCAGCAATTCGAACTTTTGCCTGCCGTATACCACCGGCAAGACGTTCAGGCCGGCATTCGAGTAGAGCATGGTCCTGTCGTCCAGGTCGATTATCGAGTAGAACATGGTTATGTACATTTCCTGGTCGAGCTTGCTCTTGTTGAATTCGTAAAAAAGCTCTTCCAGCGCCCTGGAGGGCGAAAGCAGCTTTTTGTTCACAGCGGATCTCAGGAAGACGGTCAGCAGGGACGCCTGTACGCCGTGACCTGAAACGTCGGCTATGTACACGCCGATGTGGGAGTCGTCTATGCGGAAGATATCGACAAAGTCTCCGCCAAGCGATTCGCATGGCATATACAGCAGCGAGAAGTCCAGCCCCGGAATGTCCGGGGGGTCCGGAAGAAGGCTTTCCTGCAGCCTCCTTGCCATTTCGACCTCGTTCTTCAGCTTGAGGTTCTGCTCCTGCATCTCCTGGTAGAGCTTTTTGAGCTGGGTGGTTTCCCTGAGCACTTCAACAGCGGCGACGACCTCGCCTGCCGCGTTCCTCACCGGGGACGACATTACGGAAAAAGTCCTGTCCCCTATGGATTCCTCTTTTTCCTGGGAAAAACCTTCGAAAACCGACTTCCTGGAAATGCATACAGTACATGGCTCATTCCGGCCCAGGACCTCATAGCACTTTTTGCCAATGAACTTCTCCCCAAGGCCTTCGCGCATTGCCCTGTTCATGTAGATGACGTTGTTGTCCCGGTCTATGACCCGGACCCAGTCATACATACCGTTGAGTATATCTTCGATGAATGGTTTGTTGTTCCTCAGCGATTCCGTAATACCACCCCACTATATCATGATACCAGATATACCCGGCCGTGTAAATCGTGTGCAGGTCCCGGGAACTGTAATAAACGGAGGTTATCCGGAAATAATATATAACGATGCTGCGCCGTCGGGTTGCCAAAATAAGCCGGGGGCGCCAATAACATGGGGAGTATTCGGGATAATCGATATGCTGGTCGGGACAGGCAGGAAACAGCAATATATTAATGTAAACAGTGCTGCCGCGTTCAGGCGGTTCACCGACGAACTGCATGCAAGGATAAGCAATGCGCTGGCAGCAGGTTCCAGGTCGGTGGTCTTCCTTTGCATAGGCACAGACCGTTCCACGGGGGACAGCCTGGGTCCGCTGACAGGTTACAAGCTTTCCGGGCTGAAAACGAGGAATGTCCATGTATACGGCACTCTTGAGAACCCCGTTCATGCCAGGAACCTGGACGAAGTCATGAAAAGGGTGGAGGCTGACTGCCACAAGCCTTTTGTTATCGCCATAGATGCATGCTTGGGAAGCATGGAGCATGTAGGATATATCAGTGTCGGCGAGGGTCCCATCAAGCCAGGTTCGGGCGTAAACAAGGAGCTTGCGCCCGTGGGCGACATGTTCGTGACCGGGATAGTCAATTTCGGGGGCTTCATGGACTTCCTGATCCTGCAGAATACCAGGCTCCATGTCGTGATGAGGATGGCAGACCTCATAGCGGCGGGGATCCGGTTCGTCATATGGAAGCTCGGGGAAGACGGGTTACTGCTCCCGGAAGGAGCGGAAGCAGAAACGGCCGGGGAATGACCTGTCTGCGCCTTTCTCCGGATGTATCAGACATTTTGGCGGCTTGACATTATAATATTATAGGACAGCACGAGGAAACGCCAATGACTGATTTTTTATCCGGGAGGTATTGCAATGAAAAGGTCCGGCAGAGTGCTGGGCGGTATACTCATCACGCTTGGTATACTGTTCCTTCTGAAAAATCTTGACATATTCGAACCTGTCTGGAGGGTCATCAACCCGGGCGCGTTATTGGGCAGGTTCTGGCCATCGCTGTTTTTGCTGCTTCCGGGTCTGATCTTCCACTACAGTTTCTTCAGCAGGAGCAGGAGGGACCCCGGTCTGCTGGTGCCCGGCGGGATCCTGCTGGTACTGGGACTGGTGTTCCAGTTCAACATGCTGTTCGGAGGATGGGACATAACCTGGCCCCTGGTAATATTCTCGGTGGCCTTCGGACTATTCGAACTGTATATATTCGGCAACAGGGAAAAAGGGCTTCTGATCCCCATCGGCATCCTGGGCGGCCTGTCTTTCCTGTTTTTCTTCACGTTCTCGCTGAGCAGGCTGCTGAGATTTGACACAGGGCCGTACGCGATACCGGTGCTGTTTATCGGCGTCGGTCTCATCCTCGTATCCGGCGGGAGGAAAAACAGGGTGTGAAAGCAGGCGGGCATCACGGACCTGCTTTTTCAAAAGACTGTTTACTGGTATGATTGAAGGGGAACATAATCAGAGAATCTTGATTAAGGAGTTGATTCTATGGACAAGTATGTTTGCACTGCCTGTGGCTATGTCTATGATCCGGCCGTCGGCGATCCGGACGGCGGTATCGCGCCGGGTACTCCCTTCGAGGATATTCCTGATGACTGGGTTTGCCCGCTGTGCGGAGTAGGAAAGGATATGTTCGAGAAGCAGGAATGAACAGGGCAGGATGACGCAGAACGAATCGCTGTAATTACTGTGCAGGGATCTATATGCAGGAACTAAAGAGCTGCAGCATGTCATGCTGCAGCTCTTTAATTCCATCTATATGTTTCGATTCCGTCTATGTATTCCTGCGTTTTCTCTCCCTCCGCCTCGACAGCGCCGTAAGCGCTATGACGACAGCCGAAACCAGGCCTGAGAAAGCCAGCCACAGCAGGGGTTTCCCACCGCCCGGTCCGGCAGGGCTGCCTTTGCCGCCGCTGTCCCTCTCGCCGGCGGATATTTCGGCGCCGGCTTCCGGGTTTGCGTCCCTGGTCCCGTAAACCTCGATTTCACGGATAGTGACGCGTGTATGCGGAGGTATCCTGCTGCCCTTCGTTATGTCCACTTTTACATAACGGGCTGCTGCAGGCTCGAAATCGATAACGGTCCTGTAGTTCGTGTTGCCGGTGACTGAATAGACCTGCGTCCAGTCCGAGCCGTCGGTGCTTATGCTGACGGTGAAATCCTGGTTGTTGTTGTGCAGTTCGAGGCCCGTGTTGGATGCGTGTTTGATTATGATCCTGTGTATAGTGCAGACTGAGCCCAGATCCGTTTTGACCCATTTGGGTCCTTCTTCGTCGACCATCCACCTGGTCGCCTCATCGCCGTCAGTGACGGCGCCGCTTTTCTCATTGTTGCTGCTGCATTCGGCGCTGCTGCCCTTATTGATGTTCTCAGGCGTCACCGTTTCCAGTTTGAGGGATCTTACGGCCATCCCACCCAGCGATGCCCTGAGGTCCGGTATATTTTGCGTGAAAGACAGGCTGCTGCCGGTGAAGCCGTCTTCTGAAAACACCGTCAGTTTATATGCGAGGCTCCGGTCGTTGCTGAGCCTTGCCGACCTGATGGAAGCGGGGTCCAGGCCGGCTGCTGCAAGGTCCGCCCCGGTATATTCGCCCGGCTTTATGTATATAGATCTGCCGGTGTAGTTTTCCCCGTCGAAAAGGCTTACCCCGCGGGCTGAAACTTTGATGAGGAAATCCCGGACATACACGCCGTGGTAAGGCGTAGGTTCATAGTTCCAGCCTTTTATCAGGCAGGGGCCGGCGCTCGGATGGAATGACCACGCGGCAAAGCTGTAGTTGTTTTTCTCTATCCAGTCGAACAGCGTTTCATGGTAGTTTTTGAAGTAATACTCATCGGGCTTGTCCGGGTCGTTTTTGGCGGGGCCGGTCCCGAATTCGCCGACGATCACGGGGTAATGCTCTCCTGCTTTATCGATGAGCTGTGACCAGTTCTTGTTTTTCCACGGGTACGGGTGGGTGTCGAGGACTATGCCGTTGCCTTCGGGCGTATCCACGAGCCGGTATTTCTCATCGGCGGCCCTGGACAGGTCGAAACCCCAGTCGAGGCCCCCGACGATGATGAGATTGTTTGCGCCCTGCGCCCTGATAGCATCGATGAGGGTCTGCATCCCGACAGCTTCATACTTCAAGGTTTTTACGGACTTTTTACCGTTTTCGGTCACTTCTGACGATTCAGACACCATCCCGCCATTCTTCCAGACATCCCATGAAACGCCGTAAGGTTCATTGTACAGCCCGAACAGTACGTAGGGATGGTTCCGGTATTCCTGCGCAACGGATTCCCAGAAAACGAGGCTGTTTTTGTCCGGCATCTTGTGCTGCCCCGTGTTCGCACCCCATTCGGTGCCGCCGTTGGACCAGTGCAGGTCCAGCCATATGTATTTTTTACGCTCCTGCGCGATTTCCACGATCTCTGCGATGAGCCTGCGGTACGCTTCTCCACCGTCGTTCTGTGACGGATCATGCCCGAACCAGTAGTCCTGGTTCATCGGAAGCCTCACAAGGTTGGCTTCCCACTCGTCGAATGCCGTGATGACTGCCATCGGCATATTGTCGCCGGCCGGCTTCCATTCCAGGCTTGGGCAGTTCAGCCCGTAAAGGCGTACCTCACGCCCGTCGGGATCCACTATTTTGTTGCCTTTGACGCGAAGTGTTCCGTCGGTTTCCGCTGCCCCGGCCAAAGAAAAAGGTATCGCGGCCAGTGCCGCCGTTACCGAGAGTGCAACTGCTGCCGTGCATAACAGTATCATGAGATGTTTTCCCTTTTGCATTTCCATGCCTCCTTGATTATATTATACCACCGGAAAGGGCTGGCTGCTGAGTCCGAACCGGAAACCATCCCGTTCGGCCGGCTTCCCAAAAGTTGTGAAAATGCACAATCGGGCGCCCGGAAGCTTAAATAAGTATTGCCCTGTTACTTATTCATGGTAAAATAGAGGTAGATTTCTGCCGGATACCGGCGGCACTTCATTCGGCGCAGTTGCGGCAATTGCAGTATCCGGTCCTGTTTCGGCAGCAGAGTCACTGTTTCGGCAACGGCATTCTTGATCGATATCCGGATCGGGTCGAGTACGTTTTTTATTATCATGGAGGTGTACCGGATGCCCAGATACACGAAAGAGGATATCATAAGGATAGTCAGGGACGAGAAGGTGGAGTTCATAAGGCTCCAGTTCACCGACATTTTCGGCATGCTGAAAAATGTCGCGATCACTGCGAAGCAACTGGAAAAAGCCCTGGACAACCAGTGCATGTTCGACGGTTCCTCCATCGAGGGATTCGTAAGGATAGAAGAGTCCGACATGTACCTGTGGCCGGATACTGACTCGTTCGTAATACTGCCGTGGAATTCCGACATCGGGAAGACCGCCAGGCTTATCTGCGACGTGTATACCGCAGACGGAGAGCCGTTCGAAGGTGATCCCAGGTATGTACTGAAGAGGGCTTTGAAAAAAGCTGCGCAGATGGGCTACGATACGTTCAATGTCGGGCCTGAATGTGAGTTTTTCCTATTCATTGTAGATAATGAGGGGAACCCCACCACGATAACCCATGACAAGGCGGGGTATTTCGACCTTGGCCCGGTGGACCTCGGCGAGAAGGCCAGGAGAGACATGTGCCTCACCCTTGAGGAAATGGGGTTCGAAGTCGAGCAGTCCCACCATGAGGAAGCGCCGGGCCAGCACGAGATCGACTTCAAGTACACCGATGCACTGAATGCCGCTGACGCTATCCAGACGTTCAAGCTGGTGGTCAAGACGATCGCACAGAAGCACGGCCTGCATGCCACGTTCATGCCGAAGCCGATATACGGCATCGCTGGTTCAGGGATGCATGTGAACGTATCGCTGTTCAGGCAGGGAAGCAATGTCTTCTATGACGAGGGCGGACCGCTCCGGCTCAGCCAGGAGGCTTACTGGTTCATGGGCGGCCTGATGAAGAATATCCGCGCGATCACGGCGCTGACCAACCCGCTGGTCAACTCATACAAGAGGCTTGTACCGGGATATGAAGCTCCTGTCTATATCGCGTGGTCGGCCAGGAACAGGAGCCCGCTGGTCAGGGTGCCTACAGCCCGCGGGACGGCGACGAGGCTTGAACTCAGGTGCCCCGATCCGAGCTGCAACCCGTACCTGGCACTGGCTGCCATCCTCGCGGCCGGCCTTGACGGCATAGAGCACAAAATCCAGCCGCCGGAACCGGTCAACAGGAACCTGTTCGACATGAGCCAGGAGGACAGGTGCGCCGGGCACATCGGGGTGCTGCCGGGCAGCCTTGAAGAGGCCATCTGTGAGATGAGGCAGAGCGAATTTGCGAGGGAACTCCTCGGGGACCATATATTCAACAAGTATATCGAGGCAAAGCTGAAGGAATGCGAGGGGTACAAGACGCAGATCAGCAAGTGGGAGATAGACGCATATCTCAAGAACTACTGACGCGGAACGCAAAAACAGCAGCTTTCTGTAAAAACGCAATCTGTCGGGAATGGTGATGTATATGGCGGACAGGTACCGTCTTGGAGATATAGTTGAATTCCGCAAACCGCATCCGTGCGGGAGCAAAGAGTGGGAAGTGATGCGGACCGGCGCCGACTTCAGGGTCAGGTGCCTTGGCTGCGGCCACCAGGTCATGATGCCCAGGCCCAGGTTCGAAAAAAGCGTCAAAAAAATAGTGAAACCTTTTTCATCGGCCGACACGTCTTCCGGCACGCCGGGCGAGATATGACAAAAAAGCCGGACGAGCCGGTTTCCTGCCGGTTTTGTCTTTCAGCCCGTATTTCGTATTCTTTGTGACGCCGCAGATAATAATAAGTATGACGTTCACAATGCGAAAACGGGGTTGATGGCATGTACGGCAGAAGACGGTACGGATTGGTGGCAATTCTTTTCACATCTGTTATCACATCGATGATCGTAAGCCTGCTGGTGATTTTCGCTGCTTCAGGGTTCATATCTGCCGCTGACGGAAATGGCGGCGGGATCAGGAGTCCCGGGGTCCGTCTGCAGTTTTCCGGGGGCAGGGAAGGGAATCCTGCCGGGGATGGAGGGCAGACAGGTACTGCCGGGCCTGGCAGCGTCGGACAGGGCGGGACCGGCACGGGCAACGGTACGCCGGGAAATGGCTACCTTGCCGGCTCCGCGGCGGACGACGTGGCAGAGATCCCTGTTACCCAAAGGGTTGCCGAAAAAGCTACCGCCGGGGTCGTCGGCATAACGGTCGAGAGGGCCGTCAGGGACAACCTTTTCAGCAGGAACCGGGAGTCTGAAGTAGGGTTCGGTTCGGGCGTGATCGTCAGTTCGGACGGCTATATCCTGACAAATTACCATGTGGCCGGAGGAAGGAGCAACAGGATCATAGTTTCGCTGGCGGACGGCAGGAATGTTGACGGAGAAGTCGTCTGGTCGGATCCCGTGCTGGACCTGGCGGCTGTGAAGGTGAACCTCACAGGCCTTACTCCGTTGGTGCTTGGCGATGCCACAAAGCTCCGGGTCGGAGAACATGCAATTGCCATCGGCAATCCACTGGGGCTGGATTTCCAGAGATCGGTCACGTCAGGCATCATCAGCGCTCTCAACAGGACCATCAGGATAGAGACGAAAGACGGCGTAAATTACATGGAGGACCTTATACAGACGGATGCCAGCATAAACCCCGGCAACAGCGGGGGTCCCCTGCTGAATGCAAAGGGGGAAGTGGTCGGCATCAATACTGTAAAGGTGACTAGCGCCGAGGGGATGGGCTTCGCCATCCCGATAAACATAATTAAGCCTGTCGTTGCAAGGCTCGTGGAAACAGGCAGCTTCGAAGAGCCCTACGTTGGGATATTCGCTTATGACGGGCAGACGATACCGTATATCGACGGCCAGGCGAAGATGAAGAACGGCATATATGTCGCCCACGTGGACAGGAACGGTCCGGCTTACAGGGCTGGTATACGTGAAGGATGCATCATAACGCGGGTGGACGGCAATGAGATCGACACGATGATGCAGCTCAGGACCTACATTTATTCGAAGCAGCCGGGGGATAAGGTCAGCATTTACCACAGGAAACGCGGCAGCGGCGAATGGACTACCACCGAGCTTGTGCTTGCCCGCAAGGAGCGTGACGGGCTGGTAACCAGGTGACGATCGAGACCGGACAGGTTATTCGGTTGCCTGTACCGAGTCAAGGAAACCAGGGATGGTGACCGATCCAGCCATTGATGGGATGCAAGTGCTACAGATGCGGCCGGGTCATGAAGCTCGAATGAGGCCTCAGGCACCACGACCTGCAGCACGGACGCTGCCGGCGCTGGTCCCGAGCCATGGACGGCGAGTGACCTGCGCCCTCATTGGAGCAAATGAGCCGGCCTGCAGATGTTAACGCAGCATCCCCACAATGCAGGATCGGTCACCATCTCTGCTTCACCCTGGATCCTGCAGTTTTTCACAAAGCACCCCGACTTCAGCTGAAATGATGATCGGCAGCGTCGACGCCGGAAGACGTATAGTCCGGCGCCGGCAATGGCAACACTTACTTGTATGAAAAACAGGAGGTGGTTGCCATGGCTGATAAAGCCAAACATCAGACGGATTTTGAAAAAACTCTCAAACTCTACCTGAAGCAGGCCAGGGAAAAGCTCAACGGCGACCTGGCCGGTACAAGGGAAGCCATAAGGCTCATCGCCGCGGACAAGACCAGGAGCTTTATCGAGATGACGGACAGGGGCCTCAGCAAAGAAGAGAGGGAACTGCTGAAGACCCTGATCATGACCAGCATGCGCCAGTCATTCTGCTATGGTTACGGTATCGGTAAATTTGAAGGCAATACCAACGAACGGGTATACCTGTAGGCGGCAATACCGCAAAAAAGCATAAAAAAAGACAGCCCATGAGGGCAATAAAGAGTAAAAAACCGTATTGACAGTTTGACGAGTGTGCTGATACAATATAATACAATCATCTTCAAGAAGGACGAAAAGCAATGAAGGAAACAAGGCAGATCTGACTGCGCAAGAGAGCCGGTGGGTGGTGCGAACCGGTGCATAGGATCCTGCGTATAGCTCATTCCGGAGCTTCTTCGCTGAAATCCCGGTGTCCCGGGACACAGGCGCAAGACGTTGACCACGTTACAGTCAGGTACTTTACTTAAAAAGTACTACTGAGGATAAGCATTTGCTTATCGAATCAGGGTGGTACCACGGTGGATTTCCCTTCGTCCCTGCAGTGATGCAGCGACGAGGGGTTTTTTATAACATCGTTTTTCCGATTTGGTTTTCCGGGAGGAAGCGGAGGGATATCGGTGAAAATCACAGGTGCAGAAGCTATCATAAGGGCCCTGGAAGCGGAAAACGTCGATATCGTTTTCGGCTATCCCGGCGCTGCCATTTCCCCGTTCTATGATGCGCTGCTGGACAGCGGCATAAGGCATATCCTGACGCGAAATGAACAGGGAGCGGCCCATGCTGCCAACGGCTATGCCAGGGTCACGGGCAAAGCCGGCGTCTGCGTGGCAACATCCGGTCCCGGAGCGACCAACCTCATCACCGGCATCGCCAATGCATACATGGACAGCGTACCCATCATCGCTATCACCGGCCAGGTCAGGAGCGACATGATAGGCACGGATGCTTTCCAGGAGGCGGACATAACCGGGGCGACCGCTCCTTTCAGCAAGCACAATTACCTTGTGAAAAAAGCCGGAGAACTGCCGAGGATAATAAAGGAAGCATTCCACATAGCGACCACGGGGAGGCCGGGGCCTGTCGTCATCGATATACCCGTGGATATACAGAATGCCGTTATAGATTTTAGGTATCCCGGACACATAGACATAAAAGGGTACAAACCGACCATAAAGGGCCATCCGGGACAGGAGAGGAAGGCCGCCGCGGCGATCCATGCCGCAAAAAGGCCTGTCATATGCGCCGGCGGAGGCCTGATCACCGCCGATGCCTCGGGTGAAATGGTGGAACTGGCGGAGAGGCGGAACATACCGGTAGTTACGACATTGATGGGCATAGGCTCCATACCGTCGGACCATCCTCTCCACTTCGGGATGGTCGGCACCCATGGGAGCCCGACGGCCAACTATGTACTGCACCACGCCGACCTGGTGATGATACTCGGGGCCAGGGTCGGGGACAGGGCGATGGGAGCGGCCAGTTCGCTGGCAAAAAAGGCAAAGATCATCCATATCGACATAGACCCTGCCGAGATAGGCAAGAACATCGATGTCGCGGTACCCGTGGTAGGGGACCTGAAGCATGTCCTAAGGGATCTGCTCGAACTCGTTGAGGCGGGCGGATCTGCCGAGTGGCTCGAAACGGCGGCGGACGTCAGGCGCAGGAACAGCAGGAAGGCCAGGACGGACACCGGATACGTGGACCCGAAACACCTGCTGTCGATACTTTCTGATTACCTGCCCGGGGATGCTATATTGACGACGGAGGTCGGCCAGAACCAGATCTGGGCAGCCAACCATTACCGGGTGAGAAAACCCAAAACTTTCATAACTTCAGGCGGCCTTGGGACCATGGGATACGGCCTCCCATCAGCCATAGGGGCGAAGATCGGAAAGCCCGGTTCCACCGTCGTTGTGATCAGCGGGGACGGGAGCTTCCAGATGTCGATGCAGGAACTGGGGACCATGAAACAGTACGACATCGACGTGAAGATAATCCTGCTCAACAACCGGCGGCTGGGAATGGTGAGGGAACTCCAGCTGACAAGGCACGGAGGGCGGTATTCGCAGGTGTTCCTCGACAGCAATCCCGATTTCGTGGCCCTGGCGGCGGCTTACGGCTTCAGAGGGGAGAGGATATCTTCGGATGCGCAGGTCGCAGAAGCCCTGGAGAGGATGACGGCACACCAGGGACCATACATCCTGGAATGCATGGTGGATCCCGAGGAGCCGACGCTGTGACACGAAAACAGCCGGGACCGGGAAATATCCTTTTATATATAACCACGCGGGGCCAACAGTCCCGGTAACGCTGGATAAGATAAAAACGAGGCGTCAAGCCTGGCACGAAAGGGGTAAGGATCATGGCCAAACACATATTATCGGTGCTGGTGGAAAACCATGCCGGTGTACTGTCAAGAGTGGCCGGCCTGTTCAGCAGGAGAGGCTTCAACATCGACAGTCTTGCGGTCGGCATCACTGAAAACCCTGAAGTCTCGAGGATGACCATAGTGGTGGACGGCGACGAGCATACGGTGGAACAGGTAAGCAAGCAGCTGAACAAGCTGATAGACGTCATCAAGATAAAAAGGCTGGACAAACATGAATCGATTTCCCGTGAGCTGGCGCTGATCAAGGTTTCGGCCAATGCGGCGACCAGGAGCGAGATAGTCCAGCTGGTGGAAATATTCAGGGCCAAGATAGTAGACGTGTCGAAGTCCACGCTCACCATCGAGGCATCGGGAAGCGAAGACAAGGTGTCGGCGCTCGAAGACCTGCTCAAACCTTTCGGTATCAGGGAGGTCGTCAGGACAGGCACAATTGCCATCGAAAGAGGCAATCGGATAATAAAGGTCACAAATAACGAGGAGAGTGATTCGAATGGCTAAAATGTACTATGACAGCGACTGCAGTCTCGGCCTCCTTAAAGGCAAGACCGTAGCAGTTATCGGATATGGAAGCCAGGGGCATGCGCATGCACAGAACCTTAAGGACAGCGGGATCGACGTGGTCGTAGGGCTCGCCCCGGGATCCGCAAAGAGGAAACAGGTCGAAGAGGACGGCCTCAGGGTCATGGACACCGCCGAGGCTGCGAAGGCCGGGGACCTGATAATGATACTGACCCCTGACCAGGTCCAGGCGGAGATATACTACAGGGATATCGAACCGAACCTGGAGGAAGGCAATATACTTGCGTTCGCGCACGGTTTCAACATCCATTTCAACCAGATCAGGCCGCCGGAGTATGTCGACGTCATCATGATCGCACCAAAGGGACCCGGCCATACAGTAAGGAGCCAGTACCTGGAAGGCCGTGGCGTTCCGGCACTCATCGCAGTCCATCAGGACGCATCAGGGAAGGCTAAAGATTACGCACTGGCCTATGCCGCAGGTATCGGCGCCGGAAGGGCCGGCATACTTGAGACCACCTTCAGGGAAGAGACCGAGACTGACCTTTTCGGAGAGCAGGCAGTGCTCTGCGGCGGGGTCACGGAACTGATGAAGGCAGGGTTCGAAACACTGGTTGAGGCCGGTTACCAGCCGGAGATCGCATATTTCGAGTGCATCCATGAAATGAAGCTGATCGTTGACCTCATCAACCAGGGCGGATTCTCGTATATGAGGTATTCCATCAGCGACACTGCCGAATACGGTGACTATGTGACCGGCAAGAGGATCATAACCGAGGAGACCAGGAAGGAAATGAAGAAGGTCCTCAGCGAGATACAGAGCGGCGAGTTCGCATCTAAGTGGATCACCGAGAACAAGGCCGGCGGCAGGGCGCAGTTCCTCGCCACCAGGGCGCGTGAAGCCGAGCACCAGTTGGAAAAGGTCGGCCGGGAACTCAGGAAGATGATGAGCTGGCTCAAGAAATAGGCCGGTCCCGATGGAAACGGACAGGATCGTTCGTATTCCTGCGCAGGATCCGCACAAAAAAGAAAAGGTCCGAAAAATCAAACGCCGGATACTTATGATATGAGATAGGATATGAGAATGAGATCAGGATATGAGATTTGTGGCCAGAGATCCGTGATATGAGATCAGTATGGTACCAGGGAGGTAATCGTATGTCGGCAAGGATCAAGATTTTCGACACAACGTTGAGAGACGGGGAACAGACCCCGGGAGTCAGCCTGAATATACAGGAGAAGCTCGAGATCGCCCGGCAGCTTGCCAGGCTCGGCGTCGACATTATCGAAGCAGGCTTTGCCATTTCGTCGCCCGGCGATTTCATGGCGGTAAAGACGGTCGCGGAAAACGTGAAGGGGCCGGTGATCGCCAGCCTTGCAAGGGCTGTCGAGAAAGACATCGACAGGGCGTGGGAAGCACTGCAGAATGCGGAAAACCCGCGCATACACACGTTTATCGCTACGTCGGACATCCATATGAAATACAAGCTGAAGATGACCGAGGACCAGGTGCTCGAAAGGGCCGTTGCGATGGTCAAATATGCGAAAAAATACTGCAGTGATGTTGAGTTTTCGGCGGAGGATGCCAGCCGGACCAGGACCGGGTTCCTGTACAGGGTGCTCGAAGAGGTCATCAAGGCAGGGGCGACAGTCGTCAACATACCGGACACTGTCGGCTATTCGATGCCCGACGAATTCGGCAGCCTGATAAAAGGTATAAAGGAAAACGTCAGGGGGATCGAGAAAGTAGATATAAGCGTACATTGCCACAATGACCTCGGCCTGGCGGTGGCCAATTCGCTGGCGGCGATAATGAACGGCGCCACGCAGGTGGAGTGCACCATAAACGGCCTGGGCGAGCGAGCCGGGAACGCCTCGATGGAAGAGATAATAATGGGGATCCAGACCAGGAAGGATTTCTACGGCGGACTTAAGCACAATATAAATACCAGGCAGATATACAGGACCAGCAAGCTGGTGAGCAAGCTGACCGGTGTGCATCTGCAGCCGAACAAGGCAATAGTCGGCAAGAACGCATTCGCACACGAATCAGGGATCCACCAGCACGGCGTGCTGGCCGAAAGGTCCACTTACGAGATCATGACTCCTGAATCCATAGGCCTTACGACGAACAGGATAGTGCTTGGAAAGCTTTCAGGAAGGCATGCGTTTGAAGAAAGACTGAAGGAGATGGGGTACAACCTGTCGCCTGAAGAGTTGACAAAAGCTTTCGAAAAGTTCAAGGACCTTGCTGACAAGAAGAAGAACGTAACTGACAGGGATATAGAAGCTCTGATAGGGGAGAAAGTGTCGGAGGTCGAAGAAGTCTACAGGCTTGACAGCTTCCAGATCAACAGCGGCAACAAGGTCATAGCCATGGCTACCGTGAGCATGTTCAAAAACGACGAACTCCTGACGGAAGCGGCGACGGGTGACGGGCCGATCAGCGCAGCGTTCAGGGCGATAGAAAGGACAGTGGGATTCGAGGTGCACCTGGAGGATTACAGCCTCAAGGGCGTTACCGAAGGCGCGGATGCCCTTGGCGAGGCTACCGTCAGGGTCAGGAAGGACAACAGGATATATGTCGGGCGCGGTGTGAGCACGGACGTCATCGAGGCGAGCGTCAAGGCATATATCAACGCGATCAACAGGATAATACACGACCATGGCAAGGATACCTCCGGCGGAAGGGAGACGATATGAAGAAGATAGTCGTACTTGATTCCACGCTGAGAGACGGTGCGCAGGCACTGGGCATCTCGTTCACGGTGGAAGACAAGCTGAAAATAGTCAGGCAGCTTGACAAGCTTGGCATTGCATATATCGAGGCAGGCAACCCGGGGTCAAACCCTAAGGACCTTGAGTTTTTCGAGCGTGCTGCGAAGCTGAAGCTCAACCACGCGAAGCTTATAGCGTTTGGCAGCACGAGAAGGGTCGGGATCCCGGTGGAAGAGGATGCAAACGTGAAATCGCTGCTGAAGGCCGGCACCGATGCAGTGGTCATATTCGGGAAATCGTGGGATTTCCAGGTCACAGAGATCCTCAAGACCACTTTCGATGAGAACCTGCGGATGATAAAGGATACCATCGGCTATTTTAAAAAGCTCGGCAAGGAAGTCGTATATGATGCGGAGCACTTTTTCGACGGGTATTTCTCCAATCCGGAGTACGCGATGGAGACGCTGAAAGCCGCTGCCGCCGCGGGCGCGGACTGCCTGTGCCTGTGTGACACCAAGGGCGGATGCCTGCCGATGGATGTTTACGAGATAACGAAGAAGGTCGTCGAACAGTTTGACGTGCCGATAGGCATCCATACGCACAACGATATGGGCATGGCCGTGGCCAGCACCATAATGGCTGTGCAGGCAGGAGCGACGCAGATCCAGGGGACGATAAACGGGTTTGGCGAAAGGTGCGGCAATGCGAACCTGTGTACCATCATCCCGACATTGCAGCTTAAGATGGGGTATGGATGCATACCGCAGGAGAACATGCATAAAATAACGCCGGTGGCGAGGGCTGTCAGCGAGATCGCCAACGTGATACATGACGAGCGGGCGCCGTACGTGGGCAGATCGGCTTTTGCCCACAAGGCAGGCATGCATGCCGATGCCGTCGTGAAAAACACGTATGCGTACGAGCTTCTTGATCCGGCGGAAGTGGGGAACCAGAGGACGTTCCTCATGTCGGAAGTGGCGGGCAGGAGTGCCGTGCTGAGCCTGATCCAGAAGGTGGATCCCTCGATCACGAAGGATTCGCCCGAGACCCGGCAGATACTTGACAAGCTCAAGGAAATGGAGCACCAGGGATACCAGTATGAAGGCGCTGAAAGTTCGTTCGAACTCATAATCCGGAAGATGCTTGGGAAATACAAGCCTTTCTTTGAGCTCAAGGATTTCAAGGTGATAGTGAGCGAACCGGCAAAACCCGGAGAGTGTAATTCTTCGGCCATGATAAAGGTCAGGGTAGGGGACCAGGTGGAAATAACAGCAGCGGAAGGGATAGGCCCGGTCAACGCTCTCGACAACGCTGTCAGGAAGGCCCTGTCCAGGTTCTATCCTGTCATAAACAGGATGAAGCTGACGGACTACAAGGTCAGAGTGCTCGACTCCGAGTCTGCAACGGCTGCAAGGGTAAGGGTCCTGATCGAGTCCACCGATGGCAACGAAGTGTGGACCACCATAGGCGTGTCCACCGACATAATAGAAGCAAGCTGGAAGGCGCTTGCTGATTCGATCGAATACAAGCTGGGGAACGGGCATGCTGAGGAATGACCGGACCGGCCGGGGCAGGCGCACAACACCATCCGGGAAGGCAGCGGGAAAGAAAGGCGGCGGCGATGACTCTCAAAGGAAAGCTGATCATTGACGGCAAGATCGTCAGGGAAGGCGCATCATATGACAATGACAGCACTCACAGCTTCAGGGACAAGCTGGAGAACTGTCTTGTCGGTTTATGCGCGGATCTTGAGATACCCGTTCCGCTGTGGCTGAAAAAGAATACCCGTGAACTGGCTGTTTTCAGGAAAACATTTTTCTCCTCGGAGCAATTCATTGAAAAAGTATGGTTCGACAAATTCGAGATAATACTGTCCGGCGGCGAATGAATGCTGCCGGACATATTTATTGGGTCTGTAACCAAAAAATCGCCATGTTTCGTTAATTTATTGCAATTTTTTAATACTTGCTGATATAATGTACGTGGAGCATTCAGGAACGTGATCACTTTTCGTTTCGAACGAGGTGCGCAATGCATAAATCCAGGAATTCCGACTTGCAGCCGGCAGGCATGGATAAAGACAGTCTGGGCGTCTCCAATGAATGGTTCCCGATTTTTCTCTGTTCCGCCATCAATATCGCATTGCTGGCCTTCGTGCTCAAAGCATATGAAAACAGGCAGTTCCAGTTGGATGTATTCGGTTTGGCCATAGATTTTTACATATTCAGCGGATTTGCCGTCCAGGCGCAGATACTTGTCAACACCTACCTGTCGATCAGGACCATGAAAAAGGGATTCATCGCCGTCATATTGCTGAACGCGCTTGGGATCTGCTTCTCCGGCATCGGCGGCGTCCTGATCGCGGGACAGGTGACCGCATTGCCCGGAATGGTAACGTATTTCAGTTCGATAGTCATCTCGGCAGTCATCTATTATTATAAAAAAGGCCTGAGCGACAATTTCCGGAGGCTTACCGAGCAAAGGGACGAGATAACATCGCTGTACCAGGAGATAAGCGCTTCCAGGGAAAAGCTGAGCCAGCAGAATGAGCAGCTTAAGTGGTACAACAAAGTTATGAAGGAAAATGAGAAGAAGCTTGAAAGGCTGGCCTATTACGACGCTCTTACAGGGCTGCCGAACCGAAAGATGATCATCCAGAAACTCGACATGCTGATACACTATTCCGACCGCGCCGAGGCAGGCTTTGCGCTGGTTTATATCGATATCGACAATTTCAAGGAGATCAACGACCTCATGGGGCATCACGTCGGCGACATGCTCCTCAAAGAAGTGACGAAGCGATGGAAGTCCAGGCTCAACAGGAGGGACGTGCTCGGCCGCATGGAAGGCGACGAGTTTGCCATCATCGTCAGGCGCGAGATGGACAGCGAGGACCTCCTGCATTATGTAGAATCTTTCAGGGACGCCATTTCCGATGTTTTCAGCTACGACATGAAAGAGTTCAGGATAGAGGCAAGTTTCGGCATAGCGGTGTACCCGGATGACGGGCGGACCACGGAAGACCTGCTGAAGCATGCCGGCATGGCACAGGCTTATGTCAAGGCGTCAGGCAAAAAGGGCATTGAGTTTTACAGGCATGAAATGCAAAAGAACATGATCGAAAGGGTCCAGCTGGAAGACGGGCTGAAATCCGCCATAATGAACGGTGAACTGTATGTTGTGTTCCAGCCCCAGTATACCTGCGACACACAGAAAATAAGGGGGTTTGAGGCCCTCCTCAGGTGGCGCTCGAATAAGCTTGGGATGGTCAGCCCGGCCAGGTTCATACCGATCGCGGAAGAGACGGGGCTGATAATAGACATCGGCGAATGGATCCTGAGAACGGTCGTCAGCAAGTTCAAAAAGGTCCAGGCGGCCAACAGGGATTACATACTGACCATCAACATATCCGTTGTCCAGATAATCCAGCCTTCCTTCGTTTCGATGGTAAAGAGGATCCTCGATGAAACGGGGTTCGACGGCAGGTGCCTTGAATTCGAGATAACAGAATCTGTATTCATCTCGTATCCCGAGAAGGTCATCAACACGCTGAAACAACTCAAAAAGATGGGGATCAGCATTGCCCTCGACGACTTCGGCACCGGCTATGCGTCGCTGAAATACCTCCAGATGCTGCCCATAGACACGCTGAAGATCGACAGGGCTTTTGTCAGCGGCATCGGTGAGATGGAATCAGGCAACCAGATCGTCGGTTCAATAATCGCGCTGGCCCACAGCCTCGGTATCCTGGTGGTGGCCGAAGGCGTCGAAAACGTGAGCCAGATGAACTACCTGCGGGAACAGAAGTGTGACTGTGTCCAGGGGTTCCTGCTCAGCACGCCGCTTGAGAGCGAGCAGGTCGACCGGCTGATCGGGTAAGCCTGGCGCCTGGTAGCCAGTCAGCCATTGCAAAGCAACGTTGACGAATAATATCGGACCTGGAGATCCTTCCGGAACTTGTACTTGCATGATGCCGGAAGGATTTTTCTATGGACGACCGGCGTCTGACGTGTCCTGCATCCCTCCTGCATATAAATAACTCAAGGGGGGTGTTTGCATTGAACAGGTCCTGGTTTTTCGGGGCATATCTTGCTATCGTTCTCCTGTCGCTGTGCGCCGTGCAGATCATCATCGACTCTGCGGGGGAGAAGGACGGGAATTCCGCTGTGCTCGATGAGAAAAGGGAATACATGATTTTTATCGAAATAGAAGACAAAACCCTGTACCTGCTCGATGGGAACACCTGTGTAAAGGAATACAGGATCGCGTCGGGGAAATCCGGCTACCCGTCGCCGCTGGGATGCTGGACGATCATCGAAAAAGGAGACTGGGGCGAAGGCTTCGGGGGAAGATGGCTGGGACTGGACGTTCCGTGGGGAAAATACGGTATCCATGGTACCAGGGAGAGCGGATCGATAGGCACGGCCGCCAGCCATGGATGCATCAGGATGTTCAACGATGATGTGGCGGAACTGTACAACCTGGTGGACATAGGCACCGAGGTGGTTATCGTCAATGGCCAGTTCGGGCCGTTCGGGCGGAAATTCGATGAAATAAACCCGGGAGACAGGGGAGCGGATGTGCTGGCAATACAAAGAAGGCTAAAGCAGCTTGGTTATTATAACGGGCCCCTGGACGGCATTTACGAGGACGGCCTGAAGAAAGCTGTACACCAGTTTCAGCGGGACACAGGCCTTAAGGCGCAGAACACGATCGACAGACAAACGTGGCTCAACATGGGCTTCAGGGAGTTTGAATGATGGACACTGCAACAGAACAGCTGTATATTTACAAGAATAATACATTTGTGTATACTCAAAGCAATGCAACATACTATCTGGTCACAGCGTAATAATTGCAAAGAACATCTCTGACAGGAGGCATGCTGAGATACGTTATGGATGGGAAGAAGACTAAACTGAAGAAAAGCCTGCTGGCGGCAATGATCGTGTTATTTGCTGCCTTGTTGGCCATAAATGTTTACAGCATCATTACCGGTGTACATATCAGGGATATATTCCTCCCGGGCAGAATGACAGCGGGCGATCAGAGCGGCATAGACAACGACGCTGATGGGAAAGGTGCGGACAGCAGCGATGCCGGCAAGGAAGCGGGAAATATAGCCGGTTCAGAAGACATTACGGCTGGAGAGGAAATGGACGTACAGGAAAGTGAAAACGGAACTGCGGCAGGGCAGGAAGAGTCCCTGGCTGGTCATGCTGAAGGGACCGGCGACGTTCCGGGTACGGGCAATGATGCCGGAACAGCGCAAAAACCGGATGAAAACGCAGCTACGGCGAAGGAAGAAGATAAAACCGGGCCTGCGAAAGGCATTGAAACTTCAGTGAAAGAGGATGTCCCACTGGAACTTAATATAAACGGGCTGACATTAGTGAAGGGATTCAAAATCAGGGCAGTCCCGGAAAAAGTTCCGGCAGGCGCAGGTGAAAGTCTTGTCTGGACAAGCAGCGACGATACAGTGGTTTCCGTGGACAATAACGGCTGGATAAAGGGAAATAAGGCCGGCAGCGCAGTCATTACATGTGCAGTGCCACCGGGGGATAAAATGGATACGGTCAACGTGACAGTCATCGATCCCCCGGCCAAGGGAGTACTCGGCAGTGATGATGCCTACAGGAACAAGTATATCCCCAGGCTTGCTCCGAGGGATTTCGCAGTTGCGGACAGGGATATCAGCATTTCCAACTCAAGGTTCAGCATGAACATACCCAAAGGCACTTTATATCCAAAAAGGATAGAATCATATATCCTGAAATGGATGGACCTTGTTGAAAAAGCCAGCGGATTCAGTTTTTACCCCGAGGGGAAAAAGTATCCGAAAGTAACAGTATCTGTCATTGATTCAACAGGCGCCATGGGTGGTTCCGAAGGCATATGGGTCTCAAAGATCGATCTGCTGACCGACGAATACAGCCAGGCCTATGTTTACCTGCATGAACTGTCCCATACTCTCGATTACAGGAATACGGGAACAAACCTTCAGCCATTCACGGAAAGCTTTGCAATCATGAATGCCTATAAAGCTCTTGAACTGTATGGCAGAAGCGACCTGGCCCGATTATATGCATGCGAGGATTTCTGGACATCCGAGATAAAAGTTTCGGATCTGAAAAACTTTGAAGAATACTATGCGAATGTTGAAGGCTGGGATGGATATATCGCAGGGTTCGCATTCTCTTTCTACCTGAAGCAAAAGTACGGAGACAATATCCTGACTGACATCATGAAAAAGTGGCATTCGAAATATGGCGAAAATTCACGTGAGCAGCCGAAATCCGAATTCATCAGAGTAATCAAGGAATGCACCTCAGAAAGTGTTTTTACGGATTTCAGGGCATGGTATCAGAAAAACAGGTCAGCATATCTGAAGTGGAATGAAGTGGATAACGACCTGTACCTGGCCAGGGGCATAAACGAAGCCACGTGTCTCCCATTGATAACTCCGTATTATCAGGGATTTCCCAAATACAAGTTCGACAATGTGGACACCCTGCTCCTTGACTTCTATGAAGGAATCTTTATTTCCCAGTTCCACGGCTACTCGGCGAAAGGTATTTTTGGGAATTGCTATACCAGCACTGACGCAATGGTCAGCTTCTATGACGCTGACTGGAACTTCATATGTGCCGGAACGTTTCGCGCCGGGCTTCACAACATCGAGGCGTGGGGCGCCGTGAGGATGCTGGTAAAGGGAAATGGGGGATATTTCAATTTCGAGCCGGTTTTCAGCAGAATGATGAAGGCACAGTAAGAACTGATGGCAATTGATATTAAATATTGATATTTACAGAAATAACGCGGTATTCGATCTTATTGATCAACTTGCCGTTAAAATCGAATACCTTGAGTACTTGACCGGAAATACAGGGACTTCATCGAAAGCTACATTTCCGATACCAGGACCAGCGCTTATCCGGGCAACGAAATAAACAATATAGTGTCTTCCGAGGCCAGCGCATTTTTCAATGGGACAGCCAGCGCCGATGCCTTGGCGAAACGTATCCAGAACAGGGTGGAACTCTATCTGAATGAGTAAATGAGTATCGGCAATCAGCCGGTGTTTTGCTAAAAGATGGAGGTCGGGCAATTGAGGGATAAGAAACTTCACCTGAGAGAATGGCACATAGCCGTATTATTTCTTTTCCCGAGCCTGCTGGGGTTCCTGCTCTTTTACATTGTGCCTTTTTTACAGACCATATGGTACTCGATGATCGACAACGTATTAAACAGGAAGTTCGTCGGACTGGCCAATTACTGCGTCCTGCTGAAGAGCAGCAGTTTCCTTACGGGCTGTGGCAATACGCTCAGGTTTATCGCCATTTTTATCCCGGCCAACCTGGTGCTGTCTTTCCTTATAGCGTCTGCGCTGAATAAAGCCAGGTATTGTGCGGACATGCTGAGAATGTCGTTCATAGCGCCGCTTGTAATCCCGGTCGCTTCAGTTGTCGCCTTCTGGAGCCTGTTCTTTGATAGCTGTCTTTGAGTCATCATAATCTTCGATTTCGACGTTCCTTGATAAGGAGCCTGTCACAGGTTCACTGGCCGGGGTTTTTTCTGATAGTTTTTTACAAGCCGTGAATAAAGGCGGTGGAACTCAGCCGGCATATGATATTTTGCTTTTTTGTTCGGCATGTGCTTTCCTGGCAGGCATCCTGGTTGGATTGCCGGTTCTGCTCACTGGGATGGGTTTTCTGAAGAAACTGACTGATGACAGGTACACATTGCTGACTTGCTCGGGAATCGCGATCCTGCTGATTATCCTGATTGTGATCGCATCCTGTGCACTTGCCGGCCTGGATCCTTTGGTGAGGATTTCGTCAGTTTTTGTGATTTGGGTTTTCTTTGCCGTGATCATATCGGATAGTGATATACATTATAGGAGTAATGGAAGCAGCTATAATAGGATTTATTGATATTAAATGTAAAAATGCGTTGAAATTAATATTTACAAATATGAATACATGTGATATAAGTACATATAAAGGGATTTTTGTCATACAATACGCAGAATCTCATATATTTGTAATCACCGCAGGAGGCCGATTTGCTTCTCCAGTCGGTACGCCGTACGATAGTAGATTTTTGGTGCCAGGGACAAAAGAAACATTTCCATATTGTATTTATGAAGTAGTCGAGCCATTAGAAGTAAAAGCGGGCGTGGTTGCTGAGTGGTTTGGTAAACCTGGCGGAGGCATTCAATATGCATTAGAGAAAGACATGGATTTCCAAAAACTGTTAGATAGAGGTATTATTAGGCAGGTGAACTAAAATTGAAAAAGCATGAATTAGAAAAGAAATTAAAAGAAAGAAATATAAATCCGTATTTTTACTGTTTAGATGGCGGCCTTCCAAATGAAGCGCATACCCTCGGAAAGAACGGGGATTTATGGGAGGTATACTATAGTGAGAGGGGTAACAAGTCTCAATTGAAGACATTTTTAACTGAAGACGAAGCATGCGATTATTTATATGAATGGATAATCAGGACCGTGGAAAGTATGCAAATATAATATTGTAAATTATTTTGCATGTCACCTCCATTTGATCTTACTGAATGATTAAAAATAAGTTAACCCTGGTTTCTGTGCCGGTTTTATGACTAACATGAAACCGGCTGTTTTTTTATGCTATAATGTCTCTGGACTCTACATTCACAAGAAAGGGCTAAACCAGGTAAACCACATGAAACGGACCATATCATGGGCAGCAGTACTATCATGGGCGGCTGTGCTGTTGTGGATGGCATTGATATTTTTTCTGTCATCGCAGCCCGCAGATCAGTCCAACGAGCTGAGCACGGGGATAACGGAGGCCATTGCCAGGACAATCGAGAAAATAATTCCCGGAACAGAGATCGTCATAGGCGAACTGAATCATGTTGTCCGCAAAAATGCGCATTTTTTTGCATATATGGTGCTTGGCATATTGACGATGAACGCGCTCAGGAGCAGTGGGGCAGACAGGAAGAAGGGCTTTCTGCTGGCCATGGTGATATGCGTTATTTATGCTGCCTCAGATGAAATACATCAACTGTTCGTCCCCGGCAGGGGGTGTCAGTTCACCGACGTGCTTATCGACAGTGCCGGGGCGCTGGTCGGATCAGGGATCGTGTGCGCTGCAGGGGCTATCCGAAGGAAGCGGCAGGCAAGCGAATGACAGGCGGGAAAGCGGAGACAGGCACGAAAAAACTGAAAATGTGAAATCGCCGGGACACGGGAAAATCCGGAGGCGTTGGATTTGTGGGGGGACCGGAAAAGCGCAGGGCAGGACATGCAATGACCATAAACAAATCAACACAGGGGAGGTTATTTTTATGAACATAGGTTTTGGCTTTTATCCCGGGGGAAAGAGAAAAGCGCTGACCATGAGCTACGACGACGGACAGGTGCACGACAGGAAACTTGTTGAGATTTTCAACAGGTACGGCATCAGGGGCACATTCCACCTGAACTCGGGCAGGTTCGACATCGACGGTTTTTTGAAGTCATCTGAAATCAGGGACCTGTTCAAGGGCCATGAGATATCGGCGCATACGCTTAACCACCCGTACCTGACGATTTTGCCCGGAGATATGGTGGCAACGGAGGTGCTTGAGGACAGAAAGAACCTGGAGGAACTGGCCGGGTATCCCGTACGGGGAATGTCATACCCGTTCGGGGCATACAGCCAGGAACTTGTTGAGATACTTCCTTTTCTCGGCATAGAGTATTGCAGGACAGTAAATTCCCATAACGGTTTCCAGCTGCCGGACGATTTCCTTGCATGGCATCCTACCTGCCATCATAAACAAGGCCTGATTGAAAAGGCCAAAGCGTTCAAAAATATAGGCAAGTGGGCACAGATGCCCCTGCTGTATGTATGGGGACACAGTTTCGAATTCGAATGGGACAAGAACTGGGACCTCATAGAAGAGTTCTGCAAAATGATTTCAGGCGACGAGGACGTATGGTACGCGACCAACATCGAGATCGCGGATTATGTCAAAGCAATGAAAAGCCTGAAGTTCAGCGTCGACAGGAAGACCGTGCACAACCCTTCTGCGCAGGACGTATGGATAAGCGTGGACGGCGAGCCATGCAGAGTCGAAGCCGGGAAGACAGTGAAACTTTGATCCGGCGGGGTCTGGCCATGGGAAAAGCTTATCCCGATCGAGATGCAGGATCCGAAGAAAGCAAAATGGAAGTAATAACAGAAGATACGAAAACAACTGCAGTAGATGCAGTAAAAACAACTTCCGGGAGCAGGTGAGCTTCCGGAAGTTGTTTTGCAGGAATCATGGATCTTGCTTGGGCTGCAGAACCTGATGGAAGCCAGGACCTGATGCCTCAGGTCTTTCCGGATCCATGGACATTACCCCGATTCTATGGACCTCACCTTTTGACCCTGGCATTTCCCTTGTATATGTTCCAGACCTGTGCTTCATCCACGGGCTGGCCGTAATCCTCTGGGACCGTGACCACCAGTGCGCCTGTCGCCCAGGCAAACTGCGGCCATTTCTCCGGTTCCCAGCCTTTCAGGATCGCATACAGCAGTCCGCCGACAAATCCGTCGCCGCCGCCTATACGGTCATAGACCGGGATCTCCCGAGGTTCTATCACATGCCATTTGTTGTCGTGCAGCATTATGCAACCCCACAGATGCTCATTGGCGTTCAGCACCTGGCGCAGCGTAGTGGCGAATACCGACACGTTGGGGTATGTTTTCCTGACCTTTTCGATCATGAACTTAAAGCTGTCTATTTTCTTATCCAGATCCGCCCCTCCCGCTTCCGGGCCTTCGAAGCCAAGCGCCAGCTGGAAATCTTCCTCGTTGCCGATAAGTATATCCGAAAGGGCGGCGATCTGTGAAAATGTTTCCCTCAGTTCTTTCTCACGGCCTTCCCAGAACGAAGCCCGATAATTGAGGTCGAAGCTCACCCTGGTGTCGTGCTTTTTGGCTGCCTTTGCAAGGTCAAGGCAGAACTGGCTCGTATTTTGTGACAGTGCGGCAATAAGTCCTGAAAGGTGCAGTATGGCGGCGCCTTCTTTTCCGAATATGCGGTCGATGTCGAAATCCTTCGAATTCAGCGTCCTGCCGACTTCTCCGGCGCGGTCGTTCAGCACGCGCGGACCCCTCATGCCATAGCCGCTGTCGGCTATGTTGAACTGGTGCCTGTAGCCCCATGGTCCGCCCTGGGGCACTTCCGGGCCTTCAAATTCTATATTTCGCTTGCGCAGTTCGCTTTTTATGAAGAGAGCGATTTCACTGTCCTTCACGAACGTGGTAAGCAGCTTGACCCTCATCCCAAGCGACGCTGCTATATTCGTCACGTTCGATTCGGCGCTGGTTGCCTGCATGATGTACAGGTTGCTCGTATGGACCGGCCGACGGTCGAGTGGAGTTATCCTTATGCCCATACTTGTAGGCGCCACAAGTGCATAGGTGTAATTGCTTCGCAGTTGCATTTCTCAATCCCCCCGGCAATTATTTTTATAAAGGAACCAGGCTCCGTTGTATCGAAGCTTAATAGAATATGGCCATTGTTTATGTGAATGCCAGTATGCAGCGGATATGTTTTTATTTAAATACATCTTTATAGTAATACAGTGCCGGGCAGTTTTCAACGAAAGGGAACTCTTTGAGCAATATTTACATATTGGCAGGCAATAATAGCAAGGATTAACTCCGCGCATTGATCTATAATGATAATAAGCAGACATATGTGCATCCGGCGGTATTATGGCGGTGTTTTCAGACGCGGCTGCAGTACCGTGCCTGCGGAAAGATCCGCGTGCCAGGTTTGAGAACAATTCCGCATGTCAAACCAGTATGCCGGGATTTCGACAAAACTGATGCTGTGGTTTTCCGGCTTAATCAATACATCAACTGGATCAGGGAGGAAGAGCATGGATCTGTTCAGTCTCAAAGGGAGAAAAGCTGTGCTGCTTGGCGGCGGCGGGATCCTTGGCGCTGCAATGGCGAAAGGCCTTTATGAAGCAGGAGCCGACGTGGCTGTCTGCGACCTTGACCTGGAAAAAGCGCAATCCGTGGCTGATTCGATCTCCTCGGGAACGGCTGGTGATATGACCAGCAGTAAAGGGGCCGATACCGAGAACGCGGGAAAGAAGGCCTGCAGCGAAAAGGCCGACAGTGAAAATGGCATTGGTCATGAAGGAGAGAAGTGCTGCGGCAAGCAGGCAGAAGGAGACGATACGGCAAAGCCCGTGGTCAGGGCTTACAGAGTCGACGCCATGGACATCGAAAGCATCAGAGATGCAGCGGCGGCAATACTCAGCGATTTCAGAAGGGTCGACATACTTGTAAATGCTGTGGGCGGCAATATGAAGGGAGCCACCACATCAGACGAAGTATCCTTTTTCGACCTTGACGCAGGGATGCTCGACAGGGTGGTAAAGCTGAACCTTATGGCTGGTGCTGTGCTTCCGTCCCAGGTATTCGGCAGGGAGATGGTCATAAACGATAACGGCGGCGTGATAATCAACATATCATCGATGAACGCCTTCAGACCGCTGACCCGCATACCCGGCTACTCGGCGGCGAAGGCGGCAGTGAGCAACTTTACGCAGTGGCTTGCTGTCGACCTGGCCAGGAAGTACGGCGACAAAATTAGAGTGAATGCCATTGCGCCGGGTTTCTTCCTGACCGAGCAAAACAGGTACCTCCTTACCGACCCCGAAACGGGGGAATTCACGCAAAGAGGGAAGACGATCATCGAGCATACGCCGATGGGCAGGCTGGGACAGCCGGAGGATCTCGTAGGAACGCTAATCTGGCTCTGCTCTGATGCCTCCAGGTTCGTAACAGGCATAGTGGTGCCGGTAGACGGCGGATTCTCGGCATTTTCGGGCGTATGACACCGCTTGCTATGTGTACGGCGGTGGGATCTGTCGTGCGGCAACTTCCGCCGCCTTAGGCGGCACCGCCCGGCAGGAATGTTCCCAGGCAGTTTCGACAAAAATGGTTCCAGCCGGTTTTGGTTTTTATAAAGCAAAACAGACGCCAAAAGGAGTGATCGATGGATGGAAAAGCAGGATATTGGTGTTATAGGTCTTGCGGTCATGGGCAAAAACCTGGCGCTCAACATAGAGAGCAAGGGCTATTCGGTTTCCGTCTACAACCGGTCCAGGGACAAGACCGACGAAATGATGGAGGAAGTAAAAGGGAAAAGGATCCACGGGACATACAGCCTGGAGGAGTTCGTAAATTCATTGAAGACCCCGAGAAAGATCATCATAATGGTCAAGGCCGGACAGCCCGTTGATGATATGATCCAGCAACTGAAGCAGTACATTTCGAAAGGCGACATCATAATAGATGCCGGAAACTCCTTCTTCGGTGACACGATAAGGAGGAGCAGGGAACTGGAAGCTGAAGGCTACAGGTTCGTCGGCACCGGCGTATCCGGCGGCGAGGAAGGCGCGCTTAAGGGGCCGGCCATTATGCCCGGATGTGAAAAGGAAACCTACGACCTGATCGCTCCCATACTCACGGCAATAGCTGCCAAGGTGAACGGAGAGCCGTGCTGCACATACATAGGGACGGACGGCGCCGGTCATTATGTGAAAATGGTCCACAACGGGATCGAATACGGCGATATGCAGCTTATATGCGAAGCATATTTCCTTCTGAAAAACATCCTCGGGATGACGGCACAGGAACTCCATGAAGTATTTGCAGAATGGAACAAAGGTGAACTTGACAGCTACCTGATCGAAATAACCAGCGATATTTTCACGAAGACTGATCCGGAAACGGGCAGGCCGATGGTGGAAGTGATACTGGACAAGGCCGGTCAGAAGGGTACGGGGAAATGGACCAGCAAGAGCGCCCTGGACCTTGGCATAGCCACGCCGACCATAACGGAAGCGGTTTTTGCCCGCTGCATTTCGGCAATAAAAGATGAAAGGGCGGCGGCGGGCAAAGTATTCAGTGGACCGTCCGCCGGCGCATTCGACGGTGACAGGAAGAGTTTTGCCGAATCCGTGAGGCGGGCGCTGTATGCAAGCAAGATCTGCTCCTATGCCCAGGGATTCGCCCTTATGAAAGCTGCTGCTCAGGAGTACAGATGGGATCTCGATTTCGGCAGGATCGCGATGATATTCAGGGGCGGGTGCATCATCCGGGCACAGTTCCTGCACAGGATAAAGGAAGCTTACGACAATGATCCGGACCTGGCGAACCTTATGCTGACGCCGTATTTCAGGGACATTCTTGAAAAATACCAGGAAGACTGGCGCAGGACGGTGGCCACAGCCGTGATGCACGGCATACCGGTACCTGCCATGTCCAGCGCACTGGCATATTTCGACAGCTACAGGAGCGAAAACCTGCCTGCCAACCTGCTGCAGGCACAGAGGGATTATTTCGGAGCCCACATGTTTGAACGCGTGGATAAACCGCGCGGCGAGTTCTTCCACTTCAACTGGACGGAACACGGAGGTAAGACTTCAGCTTCAGCTTATAACGTGTGACGTCGCTGGCATTCTTTTTGCATTGCCGTACTGGCAACGGTATAAAGCAGCATTTCCGGCTGTGCATACTGCCGCCGGACATTTACAACGAAAGGGTGATGCCATGGGAAGCATCGCTGGAAAGCCTATCGTCATGGATGATATCATCGTCATCGATGACGCCTGCAGGGGAAAAAAGAGGGACTGTTCCACAGATAAAGGTATAAGCGACGAGGAACTGGAAAGAGCCCTTGAACAAAGCATTGAACGCTGCGTGAAAAGCGCCGGCTATCCCCAAAAGGTATTGCTTATACCGCCCGACTTCACAAGGATGCACTCAGGAGCGGGGCGAATAACGGCAGCTTATTACAGGATGCTAAGGGACAGGTGCCGCATAGATATCATGCCTGCCCTGGGGACACATGAGCCCATGACGCCGGCGGAAATAGATGAGTTCTTCGGCGGGGACATACCACATGATGCTTTCATTGTCCACAACTGGAGGAAGGATGTGGTCAGGATCGGCCAGGTCCCTGCAGAATATGTGGCGCAGGTTTCCGACGGGCTGGTTTCTGACCCGGTGGACGTGGAAGTGAACAAGCGCATAGTGGACGGGACATACGACCTGATCATTTCGATAGGCCAGGTCGTGCCGCATGAAGTGGTGGGGATGGCCAATTACAGCAAGAACATATTCGTCGGATGCGGCGGCAGCGGCATGATAAACCAGTCCCATATGCTCGGTGCCTTCTACGGGATAGAGAGGATAATGGGGCGCGACCATACTCCCGTGCGCAGGGTGTTTGACTATGCGCAGGAACATTTCCTCTGCGGCATTCCCCTGATGTATGTGCTCACCGTCACGACCCAGGAAAGCGGCGAAGTGGCCATCCATGGCCTGTTTGCAGGAACGGGCCGGCGGGTATTCGAAGAAGCGGTCAGGCTCAGCAGGCAAAAAAACATAACCTTTGTGGACAGGCCGCTGAAGAAGGTGGTCGTTTATCTCGACGAAAAGGAATTCAGGAGTACCTGGCTGGGCAATAAAGCGGTCTACAGGACCCGCATGGCGATAGACGACGACGGCGAACTGGTCGTCATAGCGCCGGGAGTCAGGAAGTTCGGCGAAGATGATGAAAATGACCGGCTGATAAGGAAATACGGATATGTGGGCAGGGAGAAGGTACTGCGGCTGGTCAGGGATAATGAAGACCTCAGGAACAACCTTTCAGTTGCTGCGCACCTGATACATGGCTCATCCGACGGACGCTTCAGGATAACATATGCTCCCGGAAGGATGACGAGGCAGGAGATTGAGTCCGTAGGCTTTATGTATGCAGACATTAACGAAGTGACCGGACGATATGATCCTGTGAAACTAAGGGAAGGCTTCAACACCATGCCCGACGGAGAAGAAATCTACTATATCAGCAATCCGGCCCTCGGCCTGTGGGCATGCCGGGACAGGTTCGCACAGGAGTGATGCAAGTTGGGACGGGAAAGGAAACTGTGCCGCGGCTGAGACCGAGCGGCTGTGCAATTTGTCCGCAAGGTGCATTTGGAACGCAGCAGAAGATTGAGCGACTGAATCGGGCGGTACAAGGCGCAAATGGCATGCAGCAGCCTGCCTGAAGGGCGGTTGTTTGCGCATACATCTGCAAAATGCCAGACGAACTGATTCAAAGGAGATTGGTTTATGAAGAAAAAATTCATGGATGAGGATTTCCTGCTGCAGAATGAAACAGCGGTCACCCTTTACCACGAGTATGCCGCGAAAATGCCCATCATCGACTACCACTGCCACCTGGACCCGAAGGAAATAGCGGAAAACAAAAAGTTCAGGAACATCACGGAAATATGGCTTGGCGGCGATCATTACAAGTGGCGCGCCATGAGGATAAACGGCGTCGAGGAAAGGTACATCACAGGGGATGCGGATGACAGGGAGAAATTCATGAAATGGGCAGAGACGATGCCGTATTGCATAGGCAACCCGCTGTATCACTGGACGCACCTGGAACTGCGCAGGTATTTCGGTATAGAGGAGCTTCTGTCCCCGGAAACCGCGGGATACATATGGAACAAGTGCAACGATATGCTTGCTGACGACTCGTTCTCGGCCAGGGAACTCATAAAGCGTTCGAACGTGGAAGTCATCTGCACCACCGATGACCCCGCCGACACACTGGAATATCATGAAAAGATCGCCGCCGACGGGGAGTTCGGCGTAAAGGTGTTGCCGACGTTCAGGCCCGACATGGCACTGAATATCGACAGGCAGGGTTTCGCACAATGGGTCGCGAAGCTCGAAAAGGCAGCCGGAAAGAAAATCAACGATTATTATGCTTTCAGAGACGCCCTTGCCGACAGGATGGCATACTTCAGCAGCAGGGGCTGCAGGCTGTCGGACCATTCGCTCGAGCCGCCCGAATACGCGGAATGCAGCGACGAAGAGGCGGCAGTGATTTTTGAGAAGGTGATGTCAGGCGGGATACCGGAAGCTGAAGAAGTGAGCAAATACAGGACAAACCTGCTCGTATTCCTGGGGGCCCGTTACAGCGAACTTGGGTGGGTGATGCAGCTGCACATGGGCTGCATGAGGAACAACAACACCCGCCGATTCAGACAGCTGGGGCCCGATACGGGATTCGACGCCATCGATGATGCTGTTTTCGCCCGCCCGCTGGCAAGGCTGCTGGACAGGATAGACTCCGCGGCAGGGATCCCGAAAACGATACTGTACTGCCTCAATCCCGCGGCAAATGAAGTTGTAAGCGTTATCGCCGGCTGTTTCCAGGGCGGAGGGATCCCGGGGAAGATACAGTTCGGCTCCGCCTGGTGGTTCAACGACCACCTGGACGGCATGAAAAGGCAGATGACGGTGCTGGCATCCACGGGCCTTTTGGGAAGGTTCGTCGGGATGCTGACAGATTCGAGGAGTTTCCTGTCATACACGAGGCACGAGTATTTCAGGCGCATCCTGTGCAATATCCTCGGCGAATGGGCAGAGAACGGGGAAGCGCCAAGTGATACTGCCCTCCTCGGGAAAATGGTGCAGGACATCTGCTACTATAACGCGAGGGATTATTTTGGAACCAACGGATGATCAGCAGATGATCCGGCGGATGATCCATATGCACGCTGTCCCCTCTTCAGAGGGGCTTTTTGTTGCTATTTGTGATAAAAATAGGATAAAATAAAGCAGGATCACGACGAATTTGCGGAAAGTGACGGGAGATACATATGATGCTCAAGGAAAGGTACAGTTTCGAGGATCTGCTTGAGATTATGGCAAAGCTCCGGGGGGAAAACGG
>Ga0209537_1000618_pt1 | contig 43252 bp, 38 predicted proteins | sample BioPla4DNA1_FD_187698 | JGI IMG/M metagenome (GOLD analysis project Ga0209537, IMG submission 187698) | Biogas fermentation microbial communities from Germany - Plant 4 DNA1 (SPAdes) (version 2) | ecosystem: Engineered > Bioreactor > Anaerobic > Digestate | place: Bielefeld, North...
TTATGTTGTTGAAGGGAGAGATCCGTATGGTTACCGCACCGAACAAAGGTTTGGAACAACTCGGTATTGAAGAACTATCCGATCTGTTTGACAAGAAGCAACTGTCCCCCGTCGAATTGACCGAATATCTGTTAAAGTATATAGACGAACGTAATCAACCCATTAACGCTTTTGTGGCCATGACTCCGGAACTGGCCATGGAACAGGCAAAAGAGGCTGAAAAGCGAATGTGCGGCGGGGAACGGAAGAGCTTTTTTGACGGCATCCCCTTTACCGTAAAGGATATCATTTTTATAAAAGACGCTCCCACGACGGCAGGATGCGATCTTTACAGGAATTTCCGTCCTGCGAAAAACGCATTTGTAGTGGACCGTCTCTTCGATGCGGGCGGTATCATGCTGGGAAAAACAAACACCGACCAGTTTGCGCTATTTCCAACGGGTGATCGATCCTGCTTCGGTCCCACACGCAATCCCCGAAACCTGAACAAGATGTCCGGCGGCTCAAGCAGCGGCTCCGGAGCTGCGGTGGCTGCCCGTTTCGTGCCTGCCGCAATAGGCACGGATACCGCCGGATCGGTTCGGATCCCCGCTGCCATGTGCGGCATCGTCGGCATGCGGGTTACCCACGGGTTAGTCAGCCTTAACGGCTGCTTCGAAGTTTCCAACCACCTGGATACGGTCGGCCCGATAACCCGCAGCGTAAAAGATAACGCTTTGATGCTGAATGTCATGTCCGGTTACGACCCTCGCGACCCTTTTTCACGGAAAGGTCCCGTCACAGACTTTACCAGTTTAATCGACAAACCTTTAGCCGGAATGACAGTGGGGATTCCTTACTCTTACTTTGAAAGTAAAGTAGATGTCCGCGTCGTGGATATGGTGCCGAATGCCGTTAAACTGCTGGAGCAGGCAGGCATGTCGGTTAGAGAAGTAAGGCTGCCTGGCGATCTGAAAAAATACCTGGCGGCCTCGAACAGCCTGATTCACTATGACAGTTACAAGGCAAGAAAAGTGGATATCGACAATCATCCCGGCTTGTTCCACCCCGAAGTGCTGGAGTTCATGGAAACCGGCTGCAGTTGGGAAGAATATGAAAACGCACTCAAGCTGCAGAAAGAATTTATCGCGCTGATTGCCGAACATCAAAAAGAGGTTGACCTGATGGTGCTGCCCACCTTGGGTACGGTCGCGCCCGACATAAATTCACGGCGGATAATCCTGAACGGCAAAGAATACAATACCCTCATACCTATTATGAGTTGTTGCTGGCTTGCATCTTTGGCAAAATTGCCTGCCATATCCATACCTTGCGGTGTCCTGGACGAACTACCTGTGGGGCTGCAGCTTATCGGCCGTCCGTGTAGCGAAGATCTGCTTTACCAGGTTGCGCACTACTTGGAATCTGCGCTTGAGTAAGTGCTCCGTTGTTTTTAATCGTTTCAAACAGAAGGCAAAGCAGAAAACCTCGATCGCAATGTCGAGGTTTTCAAGTTCCGTACTTGTCTAGAACGAAAGCTTCCGCCCTTCCATATTTGCTGATAAAACGATGCTATTGCCGCCTTTCCATTTACCATACAAACCGGCCGTCCTCCACGGTCAAACGGCCCTTGATAAAGGTGAGATATATATTTTCCGCGTTATACAGCACATCTGTGCTCTTCGTAGGATCTTTTCTCACCACCAACAGGTCGGCTTCTTTGCCTACTTCCACCGTTCCTATCTTATGGCTCATATTAAGCGCCTCGGCGGAACCCATCGTGGCCGCGCGAATGGCTTGCGGCACCGTCAGCCCGCATTCCACCAACGCTTTAAATTCCCTTGCGCTGTATTCGCCACACTTTGTCAGGGGTTCATACACGGTATCCGATCCGAGGGCTATTTTAACGCCTTTTTCAACGGCCAGCTGGAAACTCTCTTTGGCTCTCTGGCTTTCAAACTCCCCGTCCTCATCGCTGGGCGGCACATCTCTGTGCAAAAACACGTCGGGCCGTATCTTTTTGGGAGCCGCATCGCCGGTGGGGACGAAGTCTTTGTGCCAGTTAACGACCAGTGCCAGGGTGGGAACTAAGATGACGCCTTTCTTTGCCATCCTTACCGCAAGTTCCTCATCCAGATCCTCTCCGTGTTCTATGGTATCGACGCCCGCATCGACGCACATGGATATGGATTCTCTGTTCTCCGCATGAGCGCATACAAAAGTACCTTCTTGCCTATGGGCCTCTTCCACGCACATTACGATCTCTTCCATTGAATAATGCACATCACAGCTGCGGTCATTCGGCCAGTTATCACCGCCGCTGGCCCAGATTTTGACCTGATCCGCCCCTTCCCGCAGCACCCTCCGCACGGCCTTCCGTATCTCTTCGGGTCCGTCTGCAATAATGCTCCAAAATCCGTTTTCCCTCACGTAATCTTCCGTGTATTGATACAAATCCGCATGTCCGCCCGTCCTTGATAAGCCGGGCCCGCATGCGATAACCCTCGGCCCCGGCAAAGTATTGTCTCCGAAGATCCTCTTCAGGTAGAGTCCGTTCCAGGAAATATCGCGAACGGAAGTAAAACCGCGCTTTAACACGGCCTGAGCCTCATAGACCGAACGCATGGCTCTCACCAGCTTATTTTCGGCTATCACTTCCATTTCCTGGTATTCCATATCGCCCCGACCCCCGGCCAGGTGCACATGGGCATCTATCATTCCCGGCATCACGTAAAAACCGTCCAGGCTCACTTCCTGCACGCCATCTTCTTTCTTGTAATCCTTCATGTGGCCGATCCAGTGGATGATGCCGTCCTTTACGATTACTGCTTTGTTCTCTTCCGGCCAGCCGCCCTTGCCGTCTACGACCGAAACGTTTAACAACGCGAATTTACTGCCGATTTCCATAACCGCGCCCCTTTCTTTGTCCGTTTCATATCCCGAGAATCTGTAATCCGATGTTTGTTGTTAAAGCCTTCGAATCTATTTTTCTGTTGTCTTGCCGTGAACGCAATAAAATAAATATCCGTTGCTTCTAGTTAATCCCATTCCGCGGGCCCAGTCAATCCCCAGATTTCTTTTCTGCATCCGGGCCGGCAGTAGACAAAAACAACTCAAGATCCAGAACTGCCGGGTCAAATAAATGATGAAGCGGCATGAAATTCATAAGTGAGAAACGGTGTAAAACAGATCGGATTTGGAGTAAGCAAATCGGTTTTTATGGAATCCGAATCGACACAACAGCGAAAGATAAAAAAGTGTGCTTTAGAAAGGAGGAGGGCGGCAGTCTGTTGCTGCGATTTAACGACTGCCCAAAACTTTTTCAATGAAAATATCAACTATATCCGGGTCAAATTGTTTTCCTTTATTTTTTATCAGTTCCTGAACAGCCTCGTGTTTATTTAAAGATTTTTTATAAGATCTTTGGTTTGTCATCGCGTCGTAAGCGTCTGCAACAGCTATTATTCTTGAAAAGAGAGGTATTTTCTCTCCCATTAATCCAGCCGGATAGCCCCGCCCGTCAAACCTCTCATGATGGTATAAAACAAATCTGGCTATCTCTTTCGTCTTTTGTGACGAACTCAATATTCGATAGCCGGTGGTTGGGTGCATTTTTACCTGATTCCATTCTTGTTCCGTAAGCGGACCGGATTTGTTTATAATGCGATTGTCTATTGAGTTTTTGCCGATATCGTGAAGGAGTCCGCTGATTCTGAGCTTGTTTACTTCCGGTTGGGACAATCCCATTGCAATTCCTATAGCTTCGCATAATTTGCTTACTCTCCGGGGATGGGTGGCTGCTTCTGGTGCTCCGGTACATTTTACGTATTCAGAATAGCCAACTATATTTATTACGTTTCTTTCTCTGTTTCTATGTATATCGATTACTTTATTATTGGCCATATAGTAGTCAACACCTTATTGCTTCCTTGCTTCGATTTTTCATAACTCCTAGTATCAGCATTACCGAAACCACCTGAAGGGCCATAACTATACTCACCGAGATTTCTTTTCTTCCCGCAAACCATAACAAAAAAGAGAAACAGAGAAGCAAAACGAATATGATTCGTGCTTTTCTTTTGTAGATTACTATTTCTATTTGTCTTAAGGGTTTATTCAGGTCCTCCACCGGTGCCAGCCAAAATATTATTATTGTCGAGAAAAGCGAAATGGCTAAAAGGGCATAACCATTCCAGGGTATCAGTTTGATACCTAATAATACTAACAGTATAAGCGCATTGGACAACCAATAACATCTTAATTGCGTACTTGCGTGATACCCTCCCGCATATGACCTGATCGGTATGTATGAAATCAGGAAGACAATACAATGCCAAAGCATTCCGAGGATTAGACCGATCAGAATGGCAGATAAAACATTTACGATCATTATCAGCCCTTGTCTGAGACCGTACTGATATAATTCTTTGTCCTCGGAGGGTACCACGCCGGTAGCAACCATCGACTCGATGATTTTGTGGGATAGGCTTGTTTTCATTAGAACCCGCTAGAATTTGCGCAGTTTCTCAGCACCCTCGGGCAGCTTTGGCTGGTGCATGATAAAGAAACAAGCTTGTACGGTATTCATTGCGGTAACCATCAGCGCCAGACTTGCTACAACTCCGGCAAACTTCATCATAAAGTTTTTCATTTCGTATCCTCCTCGTCAATAAAAAGATAAATTAATATTTTCACCATAACAAAAAAAGGAATCTATGCTGAATCTTGTAGAAATCAATGCACTTTTTTGTAGTAAACTAATAAATCGTTAAAAAACTAAAAACAGGACTTTGTTAAAAGCTTGTATTTTAATTCAGGTACATCAATATTACGACAGAAAAAATGTTGTCGTCATAGTCCACGCTCATTGTTCCGCTGTATTTCTGTATAACTTTTTTAACGCTTTCTAATCCGATCCCGTGATTGTCTTTGTCCGCTTTTGTTGTAATAAATTTCCCACTTTTTTCTATCAGCTCTCCTGCGTATGGATTAGCAACCTGCAGGAAAAGACGGCCTTTATCGTATTTGAGCTTTACATTTATGTACGGGTTCTCCTCTACTTTCGATGAGGCCTCAATTGCATTATCAAGCAGGTTGCCCAATATTATGGTCATATCTATTGAGGAAACTCCCAAATTCTCCGGTATATTCAAATCCAGTGTTGTTTTTATTCCTCTTTGTTCCGCTTCCTGGAATTTGAAGTTGATAATGCTGTCAACTATAATGTTTCCGGAGGATGCATAGTTCCTCTCAGTTGCAAAATGCTCCAAGATGTTTGAAATATATTGCAAGGTTTGCTCTTTTTCGTTGCTTTTAACCAGTGTGCTTATTGAGGCCATGTGATTCTTTAAATCGTGCCTAATCGCTTTAGTAGTTTCCAAGGAGGCTTTCATCAGTTCAAGCTGCCTATTGTAATATTTGTTTTGTTCCATTACCAGACGGCTTTCCATTTTTTCCGATATGGCAGCTGCTATTGCATCATACAGCTGGAAGGCTGCAAAGTTTACTGCAAAAAACAAAATGACACTTGCTATAACTTGTGAAATGGAAAGTCCTTTCGCTTGAAAGAGCAATAGAATAACATATAGCGAAGTGGCAGGAATCAAAAATATGCTAAGCCAATAAGAATTCGGTACTTTTTCTCCTCTTTTAATATTTGCAAAATTATTAAAGACAAGGACTAAAACGTATGAAATGATTCTAAAAGAAATCAATCCGAAAATGGAAGAATAATTATTCTGGGAAAAAAGCGGAAAATTAAAGTATCCGGTGATTAAGCCCACTATTATCTCCACGCTCATAAAAATTAAATACATGAACACTACAGCCAGGACGCGCTTTTTAAATGTGGATTGATAATTATACGTTAAGCCGATCAGGGTTATTATGTTGGCAATCATGAGAACGATGGGTATGTTCACGGATAGGTATATCACAGAAATAACCAGAAAATATCCTATATATGATAACAATTCCACTTTCCGGTGAGTATCTCTTGTTTCAAAAAAGACAGTCATAAACTTATATACTGTATATGTCCCGAAAATATCGGTGATGATGAACACCCACTCATACAAACTAAGCTGCATTATATAACACCTTCTCTCTCATACCGGATCTGCAATTCCCTTATTGCTTTTCTTCTCGACTGGCTGATGGGTAAGATTTCAGAGTTGGACATTGTAACCTCTTCGTATTTGAACTTAGCAATATGATGGTAATTTACGATATACGATTTATGGATTTGCATGAAGTGATATTTGGCTACCTGATCGTATACGTCATTGAGCTTTCCATAGAATAACTCTTCGCCTCCCGTGGTGACTATTTTTACCTGCCGGTTTATGCTCTCGAAATAGATAATGTCCTTTACCGCTATCCTGTATGTTTGCTGGCCTTTTTTATAAGTGAATATCCCGCCGAGCCTGTCCGTCAGCTTCATGGCCAGACGCAGATCTTTGATGATATGGCTTGCTTTGATTGGCTTGGGGAGAAAGTGCATGGGTCTTACTTCAAACATATCCAGGTAATAATTATCCTTTCCCGATATATACACAATCTGCATAAGTTGGTTGTCCAAATCTTCACGTATTTTTCTCCCAACCTCAATCCCGTTAATGAGTTTTAATTCGATATCTAAAAAGATCAGATCGAAGCCTTCTCCATCTTCGAGAAATTTACACAGTTCTTCTCCGGAATAGAAAACTTGTATCTCAATGTCAAGATTACTCTCTTCGGAATAGTTCAAAAGAATGGTTTCAATCTGTGAACAGACAGCCGGTTCATCATCGCATATAGCAATTCTAAACATGCAACATCCTCCTACGTAAAGCTCACACAAAAAAGTCTACTTCCTATACAACGTTGATTATGATGCCTGCTTCTATCTGTAATCTCTATATTCAAAACATTCGTTTGCAGGAATGTTAACACGATTTCAGTCAGATAACGGAGAATACATTGTAATGGCTTGCACTGGCACTTATTCACCGATATTAAACGTATCATAATAGTCGAAAATTGTCACTAATAAATGCATAATTATAAAGACTCATACGAATTTTGTATTTGGTGTCTGACACTTTTTACAACTTGTTGTATTTGGTGTCAGACACCAAATACAACTTTGGCAATAAATGCAACATCTATGCTAAAGATTAATAATTTTTTGTCGATATATATTCTGTATGCGGACTGATGGGCGGAAACTGCTGTTCATCAGGCTTCCTGCTGACGAAGTTGTTTCTACAGTATTGAAAGGGGATCGCTGTGATAATCGGAGATGGACTTCTTGAGCATTTTTTAGCTGTTGCACCTTATCTGAAAGACATTTACGGAAAAGACTTGATAGTATGGATATCCGATACGGAAAACTTACTGGGATATTTCCCCGGCCACAAACTGGATATCGGTTCGGATGGTGTTCTGGGTGAAGACGATCCCATGCGCGAGGCTATGCGGCAGAGAAAAGCCCTGCGATGTGAGGAAATGGTAGGCACTCTTGGGATTGTCATCAAGGACATCAACACTCCAATCTATGATAGCAATCACAATGTTGTCGGATGTATTTCCATTGGAATAAGCCTTGACATGGAAAAAAAGGTAGCCAAAGTTGCCGACAATATAAACGAAGCAGTAGACGATATTAATGAGTTCGTAAAAGGGCTCACCACGCTGGCAGAAAACATAATGAACAGCGAAAAGGAACTCCGGGAAAACATACTCGGAGTGAATGAACTTACCGAGCAAATCAGCAAAGTTCTTGCCTACACGAAAAAAATAGCAATGCAAACCAACCTGCTCGGTATAAATGCTGAGATTGAAGCGGCAAGGGCAGGCGAGTATGGCGTCGGTTTCGGTGTGGTTGCCGATGAGATTCGAAAACTATCGATAGAATCCATGCAAATTGCCAAAAACATCGACTCACTGCTGATAGAAATTAAAAATGCAAATGCGGTAACCCTTAAGAGTTCCGATACTGCTATTGCGGCGACTGAAGAACAGGTGGCGGAAACCGAAAACGTCAGAATGAAGATAGCAGAGTTAAAAAGCATTTCCAAAGAACTGGAGAATATCGCAAAAGAGCTCTGATTCACATTGTTACATTAATAGAGGGATGGATGCCCCTCCTTTGTTTTGTTTCTTGCATTAATTTTTATTTCGTACACTTCCATCGTATAAATTAATGGCCATTGTTCCTTCAGCTTTTTTATTCATTGCCAGGGATTTTTGATATAATGTATAGGCGTCATGCGGCAATTCCGGCGAGATTGCTTGTTATAGCGTATCGCCTATGGGCGATTTGTGACCGGATAGCTTTGCGAACAAAAAGAAAGAATAAAAAAAGGAAATGCAAACCATGAAAAAATATATTCCGTACATACTGATTATCGCTATTATAGGAATCAATTGGAGGGAGCCCCTCCTTTCTTTTGCGAGCAACATCAACGATTCGCCACTTGTTCCTATGATCGTTAGCCTGTGTGTCCATCTTCTGTTTGGATTCTTGCTCTCTCAAATTGTTAGGACAACCCGCCGGGCCGGCTTGAACCCGGCCGTGTATATTCTCGCCTTACTCGCTCTCCTGGTGGCGTTCTCTCGTCTGGGAGGCGCTTTGATTACAATGAAACAGCTGGGCTTCCTTTCCTACTTTGTTGAAAATGCATACTTGGGCCAAATCGCTTTAGGCTATTTGATCGGCATATTCATCAACCGTTTAATGAAGTAAAAAAACATAGACGAGGACCGTTCCCCCACAGATAAGGCGGCCTGCTTACTTGTACAGGTTTATCGTGCCGGTTTCGTTCAGATGTCGGAGCAGAGACAATGTGATGGGGAACCCAAAAAGACCCAGAACTCCAAACAGCTGCGCTCCCACGAATAAACTTATCAATGTAACCACTGGATGAAGTCCGATTTGGCTTCCGACGATTTTCGGTTCAATGATATTTCGAATTATCGTAACGATTACATAAATAAGGAACAACCCCAGTGCAAAAGAGTATTTGCCCTGTATTAATGAAATGATTGCCCAGGGTATCAGGATTCCGCCGGTTCCAACTACGGGAAGTATATCGAAGACGGCAATGAGAAGGGCAATCAGAATAGGCTTGTTTATTCCGATAATCGTAAACCCGATGGACAATTCTACGAATGTAATGCTCATAATCAAGGCATAGGATCGAATGCATACGAAGAGCGTGCCGACTACATATCTCTGAATTTCTATCATCAACTCCCTGATCTTTTCGGAGAATTGGCGCATGATAAATCCTGTCACCCTTTCGTAATCCATGGAAATAAAGAACGTGGAAATTACCATCAGCACCGCTCTGATAAACAGGCCCGGCAACGAAGAGGCATAGGTTGAAATTATGGTAACCGTTTTGACAGAGATGTTGGAAACCAGTTCGCCGATGGCTTGAATGAATTGGGATGACATGTTTTTTACCACCGGTATCAGCGTGGGGTCCATCCGAGAAACGGCCTGTTCAATTTCCTCAAAGAAAGAGCTGAGCGAGGGTACGATTTCATTGGCATAAAGAGGAGGCAGTAAAGCAAGTAAGTCGGCTATGGCCGTAAGCACTCTGACACCGAGAAGCGCAATTAATACTCCGATTACGCAGTAAAATATCAGAACCAGCAAAAAGGCGACCAGTTTATAGGGAAGACCGATTTTCTTGTGTAATAAAAGGGCCGGTCTTCGTAATATATAAGCAAAGACGAAGGCCCAGATGAACGGAGAAACGAGTCTCAAAACATGTGCCAAAATCACATAAATCAGTAAAGCAATAAGGCCGACAAATAGAAGATTAGTAATAACTCGCTTCTTCTTATTATAGTCCACGCAAGGTCCCCCCAAAGCATATTCCCTGAACAAAAAACTCAAAAACTCCTAATAAACTAACCCAAAATCCTCTAAACCCGCTTGTAAATATACACTTTCTTCTAGTTATATGATATGGCCAAACAATTGAAAAGTCAACAGAACTATATGGCGCAAACCGTCGCCCTTGTATTTGGTGTTGCATTCGGTGTCTGCATTTAGTGTCTGACACTTTTTACAAGAAGTTGTATTTAGTGTCAGACACTAAATACAACTTCTTCCGAATTGAAAACCTACCAAATATATGGTATTATGGGTCAATAAATGAAGAATTAAGTAAAGAATATGTTAAAGAGGCGATAATAAATGAAGATTTCAACCAAAGGCCGCTACGCGCTGCGTATGCTTGTTGACCTGGCCCAACGTCAAAATGAAGGATACATTCCATTAAAAGATATTGCAGAGCGTCAAGGCCTATCAAAAAAATACCTGGAGCAAATAGTTCCCATTCTTAACAAATCCGATATTCTCCAGACCTGTCGCGGGTTTCAGGGCGGATACCGGCTGGCCAAGTCCCCCGATAAATATACGGTGGGTGATATTTTGAGGATTACAGAGGGCAGCCTTTCTCCCGTTGCTTGCATGGATTATGAGTCCGGCCAATGCCAGCGCAACGAACATTGCCCAACCCTTTACGTGTGGCAGGGATTGAACCGCGCCATAAACGAATATCTGGACAGCATCACTTTGCAGGATATTCTCGATCATCAAAACGAACAAATAATAGATTATGTAATTTAACACGTACAACAAGGGCGGAAATGCTTGTTAACACAGGCATCCCCGCCCTTTTTCATGTCCTTTGACGTATGTTCCATGACACGCAGTTTGCGACCATCATTTATTCAGAAAACATCGGAGTTGAAAGATATCGCTCTCCCGTATCCGGCAGGATTACCACTATAACCTTGCCCGCGTTTTCGGGCCGCTTTGCAACCTCCGTAGCTGCGAATAAGGCCGCACCTGAAGAAATGCCTACCAAAAGGCCTTCTTTTCTCGCCAGCGTTCTGCCGGTTTCAAAGGCGTCTTCACTTTTAACTGTAATAATTTCATCATAGATTCTTGTGTTAAGCGTATCAGGAACAAAGCCTGCACCGATCCCCTGAATTTTATGGGGCCCCGGGTTTCCTCCCGAAAGCACGGGGGAGTCTGCCGGCTCAACCGCTACCACTTTTACATCAGGCTTTTTAGACTTCAGATATCCGCCCGCGCCGGACACGGTCCCGCCGGTGCCTACGCCGGCGACAAAGACGTCTACTTTCCCATCGGTGGCTTCCCAGATTTCCGGGCCGGTGGTACTGCGGTGTACTGCGGGATTTGCCATGTTGGTAAACTGACTGGGAATAAAGCTGTTCGGCGTTGCGGCAGCAAGCTCTTCCGCTTTTTCAATCGCGCCCTTCATGCCCTTCGTTCCGTCCGTAAGGACAAGCTCCGCTCCATAGGCTTTTAATAAATTGCGGCGCTCAACGCTCATGGTTTCCGGCATGGCCAAAATGACCTTATAGCCCCTGGCCGCTGCAACTGCAGCGAGTCCGATACCGGTGTTTCCGCTGGTGGGCTCGATTATGACTGAGCCCGGCTTTAATATGCCTTTCGCCTCCGCATCGTCTATCATGGCCTTTGCAATCCTGTCTTTGATGCTTCCGGCAGGGTTGAAATACTCTAATTTGGCGAGTATGGTTGCTGAAAGGTTTTTATCTTTGGCGTAATTTGTCAGTTTCAATAGCGGTGTTCCGCCGATTAAATCCGTTATTGTTTCAAATACTTTCATTGCGATTCGCTCCTTTAATATAAAGATGAATGTTAATACCCGTTTTTCCTTGTCTGCTACTCATATTATAAGCCTAAAGTCAATTATTTTCGGTATGAATTTTTGGCCAGCAGATAAAGCCTATAATACTTACCATATTTATATGGTTAATACTGCCCTGTACTTTTGTCAACTCTTTTCTGCCATCTTTTTCATCAAATTGTATTTGGTGTCTGACACTTTTTACAACTTTAACACTTTTATTTTCCCCTTCATATACTCATATTAGACCCGTTTTGGGTTTATGCGAAAAAATTATAAAGGTGATGAGATATATGTATAAAAATAGATATTTTTTCTGCGAATGCCACTGTGAGCAGCCGGACGTTCTGGACGTGATAGAAAAGGGCATTTGCCTGATCAAAGAAGGCATTAAAGATGTTAAAATAGGCCTGGATCTCATTTGCTGCTGCCGGATCCAGGAAGGCATAAGGTGCATCGAGAAGGGTCTCTGCAGGCTGGAACAGGGCCTCGACCTTGTGGTCAAAGGGTTGAGAGATGTTGAATTCGAATGCGATTACAGGAGCAATATGAACATTAAAGAAGGCATTTGCGACCTTAAAGACGGCATCCGCGACGTTCGCGAAGGACTGTGCCAGCTCAAAAAATGTTGCCTCTGCGAAGGACTGGAAAGCATTAACTGCGCCCTGCGTGACCTCGATGAGGGCCTGTGCAGGCTAGTCAAAGGAGTAGCTGAAATTCGAGATGAAAGAGATATGAGGAGAAAGAGGAAGCTCTGCAAATAGGTCTCACAACAGCATCCATAATTGTAACTCAGCCGTTCCAGCATTAGCTCGGAACGGCTGTTTGTTGATTTTGTGTAATGTAATAAAAAATACCTTGGGCAAGAAATGTACTTGAAGTCTCGGCCAAATCCAGAAGTCGGGTAAAAATATCAATATTTCTTTCATAATCCCCCAACAGAAAAGTGCTGGACTCTTCAATTGTATTACGCAGATTGGCATACAGGAGTTCCCGCCACGGCTCCTCCTCCCAGAAAGGATTAATCGCATCCACAAAAGCCGCCCTGTCATCCGCATTCTCGTATAAACTTCTGGTCACCCGGTTCAATTCCTCCACATCGTTTTCCAACATAGCCGTAATAAAGTCAGCAAGCAGATTTAAGTACGTGGTAAATCGCTGTAAATAGTCCTCAACATCAATTTCAGGGAAGAATTTTTTCATGGCATTTACAAACCTGACGGGCACCTCCGTTAACCTGGCAAATATCTGCTCCGGGTCGCCTGTTCCCGCATACCGGCTCAACATATACATACGGATCCATACTGCCAGTTCAAACCAAAACATCCTTATAGTATAAATATCGTTCATCTGTTCAAGGGTGATGCAGGGCACATTTATCTCCGCCGGAGGAGAGCCGGAAGTAAGGTAAGCATAAATCCCCTCTGCAAAGGTATCCCCCATCCTGTCCGTATGCGCATTCAAAATGTCATAGAGCTCAATCTCCCTGGCGCTGTCTCCTGACGCAATGGCGTTGGCTGTTTCTATCATGTGCTCAATAAAACTATAAAATAGCTGCCTGTATTGCTCCGCGCTCCAATAGGGATTCATGTTCTGCAGAAAGTCCGACCTGACGTCCACATTTTGATAAAGTTGCTCCACACTTTGATTGACGGCTTCAAGATCTCGCGCCAATTGGGCGGTAATAAGTTCATTGACTATAATCGCGTACTGACTCAGCAATTGACTGTACTGCTCTGCAGCCTGTCGCCCGAAGATAATCTGCATTATCTCTCCGATGCCCAAAGTCTCAAGGTATAGCCGCTCGAATTGGGCCTCCATCGTTCCGATTCCATAATACCGGCTCAACAAATAAGCCCTGGTCCACGTGGTCAGCCTCCTGTAATAAAATCTGGCGTTAAAAATCAGATTCATTTGGCTGTAAGTGATGCATTGCGGGTCAAAGATTGGCATATTGAAGACTCCTTTATGTAGTATTATATTAGTATATATATACTTGAATCTAATTGTTACATGCCACGGAATCAAACATGCGAAAGGAAAATGGATGAATAAAGAAACAAGCGATGCTATAAAGAAGAAAATTACCTTGGAAATTGCCGATTATATTGAAAAATATATGAACAAGCCGGGCATTACCACCAAATGGGGCAAACCCCTGATGGGATTTGCCGATGCTTCAAGCCCATATATACTTGCCCTTAAGGAGGTTGTCGGGCCTGGTCATCAAACACCGGCAGACATACTGGAAGACGCCTCCATCGTAATTGCCTACTACGTCCCCTTCACCACGGAACTGGCCGAAACAAACGTAGAGTACGGCCGGCTGGCTTCTCCTGAATGGGCATTGGCCTACGAAGAGACAAACACTATGTTTGGCCATCTCAACTCTCACCTCATAGAGTTTCTGGAAAACATGGGTTACAGGGCAGCCGTTTCAAAGGAAGCCACCAAATTCTCCCGGGAAACGCTGAAGAGCAACTGGTCTCATAGGCACTTGGCTTACGCCGCAGGCCTTGGTACTTTCGGACTGAACAATATGCTGATAACGAAAAGCGGGTGCTGTGGAAGGTATTCTACGGTAGCAACAAACCTCGACGTGATACCCGATTCTCCTCTGAAGGAAGAATTGTGTTTATATAAAAAGGATGGAAGCTGCAAAGTATGCATGGAGAACTGTCCCGTAGCGGCATTGAGCACATCGGAATACGACCGGCGGCAATGCTATTCCCTGTTAAGAGAAAATGCCCAAATCTACACGGAATTTGGAAGCTCCTATCAAGACGATACGGAAGAAAGCAATGCAATCAATGGAAGCCAGGTGTGCGGCAAATGCGTAACCGCCTCCCCCTGCGCCTTCTGGCAGTAGCCATCGAGCGGGAGAGCAATCCCTACGCTCCAAAAATAAAACTTGTATTTGGCGTCTGACACCTTTTGCAACTTTTGATTATTTGTCGCCGAAAAGGCTCATAAATATGGAAAGGAGGTGTTGCCATGAAAAAGCAAGCAGCATTCTTCGATGTGGACGGCACGATTTCCCGCGAAGGCCTCATCAGCGAAATGTTCAGAAAGATGATCAAATATGAGCTGATCGATGTGAATAAATGGCACCGGGAAGTAGAACCTGCATTTACCAGGTGGAACAAGCGCATCGGGGATTATGACCATTACCTTCAGAAGATGGTGGATATTTACACCGATACCGTTCAGAATACCGAACCTTTTCACATCCGTTATATCGCCCGCAAGGTAATAGAACAAAGCGGAGAGCGGGTTTATACCTTTACCAGGGATCGGATGAAATGGCATCAAGAACAAGGCCATCTCACCATAGCCATCTCCGGGTCTCCCGTGGAGTTGGTAAGCGAAATGGCCTCCAAGTACGAAATGGATGATTATAAAGGAACGATTTATGAAATCGGTGAGGACGGCACATACAACGGCATAATACATCCCATGTGGGATTCAAAAAGCAAACAGGCTGCCGTCATGGAAATGGTGGAAAAACACAATATTGATCTCTCCCAAAGCTACGCCTACGGAGACACCGCCGGGGATTTTTCAATGTTGAAACTGGTGGGCTACCCTCACGCTATCAATCCGACAAAAGAACTGATTACGAAAATAATGGGAGATCCATCCCTTCGAGATAAGATTACGGTTATCGTCGAAAGGAAGGACGTGACCTACAAGATGAATATCAACTGCATTGAACTGGTCGACTCCTAACAGATACCCAACAAATCAAAAGGGACAGTCCCTTTTGATCTCATTTTAATCTGTCTGGACGGCGCCCCGTTTTCCATGTATAGTATTTCTGAAAAGAAAGGACATGAAAACATATGGGGCTTTTATTTTTATACTGGAGCATGATCCTCGTAGGATACCTTACCGGCACTAGGAGCAGAAGCATAAGACATAAGCTTTTCTGGGTGGGAACTCTTCTTTTTATAGCCATCATTGCCCTGGTGTTCATTATGGGAGTCCGGATGGGATCCAACCAAGAGGTTGTTGCCAACCTGGGAACCATTGGCCTTGAAGCGCTATTCATTACGGCAGCTATTATGGCCGGAAGCGTTTTGGCCGTCACGTTGACAAGAAGGCTGCTGCGAATGGATAGATACGGTCAACTTCTTTCTGAAACCGATCGAGATCAGCCTGCTGCCGATAATATAAAGAACCTTGAAATTGCCGGGGATGAACCGACGGACTCCAAGGACAGCAACGGCAAGAAAATGACCGTTATGATTCTTGCATTTGTTGTTTTAGGAATAATCTTTGGTTATTTATTCATTCCGTTGCTGTTTCCCGATTATAGTGCCTTTGAAACCCTCTCGGGAAACGTTCTGGTTGTCGGCCTTTGTTTCTTGCTTTTCTTCGTGGGGGTGGATTTGGGACTGTCCGGCACTATCGTCCACAGCCTTAAAAAAGCCGGCCTTCGAGTTCTTGCTTTTCCCATAGCCGTTGTCCTGGGAACTCTGGCCGCTGCGTTTCTCTGCGGCCTGGTACTGCCCCTTTCTCAGAAAGAAGCCCTGGCCATCGGAGCGGGTTTCGGATGGTATACTCTGGCCCCCATCATCATCACCGAACAAGGCTATGTAATAGCAGGAGCCATCTCCTTCATGCACAATATAATGCGAGAACTGGGAGGTATAATACTGATTCCCATAGTAGCACAAAAGATTGGATATATTGAAGCCCCAAGCCTCCCGGGCGTTGCCGCTATGGATGTATGCATTCCGTTGATCGAAAGGGCCTGCAGCGAAAAGATCGTGATTTATTCCTTTTTAATCGGCCTGCTTCAAAGCGCCGTAGTGCCCGTTTTCGTTCCCCTTGTCATAAGCCTCTGATAGTTGAAATTAGCGCATATACATAAACAATTATACCCGTTGTTTTGGAGCGTAGGGATTGCTCTCTGGCGAATACAAGCAAGTGCCAACCGGGTAGGACGGACTAATTGAATCGTAAAATGAACAAAAAATCGAGTTGTGTGTGGATTATTGGGACAATAACCTTGGAATTCCACACAAAACTCAACTTTTTGCACAGAACTTTGCCAACCGGGCAGGACGTATATCAAAAGGGACTGTCCCTTTTGATTTTTTGATCTTACAATTCTCTGCAGACATCGATCCAGTCTATGGCTTTTGCATATTCGAAAAGCTCGTCGCAGGTTAATTCGATAGCTGAATTGCTGCTTCCGCAGGCAGGAAACACGGTTTCAAACCGCTTCATGGATATATCGCAATAGATCTTAACTTCCGGATTTTCAATGGCGAAAGGACACACTCCCCCTACTTCATATCCGGTGAATGACAGCACTTCTTCAGGCGAGAGCATCCGGGCCTTTGTTTTAAAATACTGTTTAAACTTTCCATTGTCGATTTTTCGGTCGCCGGCCGTAACCACCAAAATACAGCCCCCGTTATCGCGGAAAGACAGGGTTTTAGCGATCCTTGCGGGAATCACCCCGACGGCTTTGGCTGCCAGCTCCACGGTAGCGCTTGACACCGTAAATTCCATAACATCTTTATCCCTGTTCCACTGCTTGAGATATTCTCTTATTTTTTCGATTGACATGAACTTCACCTCTCCCGTATCCTATCCCATCGATTCAGACCAAGTCAAGAGTCCCGGAAAGCCGCACAGCCACCCCTTGCCTGACATCCATGGTACTTTCCGTAACCCGGCAATCGTAGGCCAAAACCTGAACTCCCTTTTTCGCAGCCTCTCGCAGGGCTTGTCCAAAGGCCAAATGCATTTCATCGTTTGGAGCAAAATACAAGACATCCTGCATCTGTATTATAAAAATTACAAAGGCTTTAAAGCCCTGATCTACTGCCTCAATCAGCTCGTAAATGTGCTTGACCCCTCGTTCCGTCGGCGCGTCAGGAAAGAGGGTTGCACCTTGTTTTTCCAGAGTAACCCCTTTGATTTCAATCAGGGCCTTCTCGTCATTTCGCCCTTCTACAAAAAAATCGAAACGGGAACTGCCGAAAACATGCTCCGCCTTTATATGTTTTATTCCCGATTCAAAACCCGGCAATTGAATGGCACCCGATTCAAGGACTTCTGCCGCCGCCTTGTTGGGCGCCTGGGAATCGATGTTAATCAAGCGGTATCCGGATTCAAAAGTTGAATCCGGTTTTTCCGCTGCCACCAGCGAATATTTCGTTTTTCGATGGCGAAGGTCATCGGTAAAATCTTCTAAATAGACCGTCACCCCAGGTTGCAGGATTTCCCTGCAGCGCCCGGTATTCTTCACATGCACCACCTGTTCTTTTCCATCCATCAATACATGGGCAACGAACCGGTTCGGTCTCGAAAGAAAAGTCCCTTTTTGAACTTTGCTATATCTCACTCTTCCTTTTGTCCTTCCATTAAAATAAGTTCGGCAAACACCTAATCTTTAGAATAACACGCAATACCCCATTTGTAAAAAAAGTTGTGTTTGCAAAAATCAAAAGGGACAGTCCCTTTTGATTTTTTGTGATATAATCCTTCCAGATTTGTTGATTACTTTGAAGAAATGACTGGAGAAACTGAGATGATATTACTGGAAAATCCGAAAAATCGAGCTATTCTATATATGTTGACCTGCGCCGTCCTTTGGAGTACGGCGGGCATCTTTTTGAAACTACTGCCATGGAACGCCATGGTTATTGCCGGCATGCGCAGCCTTATTTCTGCCGGCATTTACATCCTCTTCATGCGTCACCAAAAAATCACCTTTGTAATAAACAAATATTCGCTGTTATCCGGCTTTTTCCTCTGCGGCGTCTTCATATTTTTCATCGCCGCTAACAAGCTGACAGCCGCCGCCAACGCCATTGTGCTTCAATACTCGGCGCCAATTTTCATTATCATCCTTTCCGCCCTCATCTTTAAACAGAAGTTCCGTAAAGGAGACATTCTGGCCGTAGCTGCCACATCCTTGGGAATTGCCTTATTCTTCTTAGATGATTTATCCGGCGGGAACATGGCCGGAAACCTGTTGGCCGTGCTGGCGGGAATATTTTTTGCGTCTATGTTCATCACTACAGGCCGGGCGGACGACCAGTCCAGATCAAGCGGAATACTGCTGGGACACGTGTTCACCGCCATTATAGGCGTTCCTTTTATTTTCTTCTCACCGACCCCTGTTAACCCTACAACCGTGACGATTATTCTGGCGCTGGGCATATTCCAGCTGGGCATCCCTTACATACTGTACGGTATGGCTGCCCGCCATTGTTCAGCCCTTGCATGCTCTCTCATAAGCGGCATCGAACCCTTGCTCAATCCCACCTGGGTCTTTTTATTCACCGGCGAACTCCCCGGACTCTTCGCATTAGCCGGCGGAGCGGTGGTCCTCACCGCCGTTTTCTCCTGGACCGTCTGGAGCAATCGGTTCCCTCCGGAGCAACCTCCCGCAACAGATACGGACAAAACAGCGGAGCCTCAAAAATGAAGCTCCGCTTTAATTTCATGACTCTGAAAACCCTCTTTCAACGTTTCCCAAGACGCTAATCTTCCACGCGTCTTTCCTACTCCTCGGGACGTCCATGGATGTGAAGGTAGGCCATCACGCAAGCCCCTTCGTGGACTACCTGGAACCCCTTTTCCTCGGCATATTTTACCACATCATCGTCGTAAGTACCCGGTTGGAGCCAAATATATGGGTAGACTTCCGGATCCATTTCATTCAAATTGCTCATGGTAACCACCGGAGGCACCACGAAATCTACACAATCGGGGACCTTGGGAAGATCCTTTAAGCTGGGATAAATCTTGCTCCCGTCGTCCATCTTATCGTATTTTGGATTCACCACATAAATTTCGTACCCATATTCCTTGAAAGTGTGATAAATCTTAGTCGCTACCTTCTCCGGATTGGGCGTAGCCCCAACAACAGCCCAAACCTTCTTCTTGAGCATCGTCTCTATCTTTTGATTGTTATCCATAAGACCCCTCCCTAAACTCCATCCATCAACACAAAAAGTCCCTTAAAAAATACCGGTGTTACATACAACGAACAGTGGTGCCTAATAATATAAATCTTCGGCAAAATACTTTATATTATTTTATTATAACACAATTTTTCGATTACCCATCTATCTAAACAACCGGGGTGCCAATCACACATCAAGACTCTGACACACGGGTGCCTTCATTAACGATAGCAACAATGGCTGATCATCGCTACAATTCAAATATTTCATATTCATGGTCCAGCAAATTGATGCTCAGAAGCTTGTTCCGAAGTATGTTGCCCCTGCCGAGCAATATCTTCAATCCTTCCGCCACCTCAATGGAAGCGACTACAGCCGGGGTAAAGGATGGATTCCCAAGTTGCACCTCCATGCCTTTTTGCTCGTCGGTGGGATACAGTTTTTCCATAATCCTGTCTCCCGGGAAGATAGCAGACACTTGCCCGTACCAACCGGCGATGGCGCCGTGAACCATGGGAATTCCCTCTTTTTCACAGGCCTTTTCAACTACTTTCCTCGCGCCCATATTATCCAGCGCGTCTATGACCAGATCGTGACCGCGAATCAATTCCGGACAGTTGTCGTCATCTAACATGATGTGAATCGGCGTTACTTCCACATCCGGGTTTACCGCAAGCATCCTCTGTTTCGCCGCCTCTGCCTTGCTCTTCCCCAACAGCGCCACCGAAGACAGCAGCTGCCTGTTGAGATTGCTTTCCTCAAAAACATCTCCGTCTGCTGCAGTAATGTGGCCGATTCCAAGCCTGGCCAACTCTTCAATGACATACCCGCCCAATCCGCCGCAGCCTGCCACGAACACCTTAAACGTAGCCAGCTTTTCATTTTCCTCCGGGGAAAGGGTCATCATGTTTTTCTCGTACCGTTTACTGCTCCTCGTAGTACTCATATCCGCCCAATTCCTCCAGTATTTTTCTGAAGTCTTCGCTCCGCAGCACTTCCAGAAACGCCCGGATCATTTCAGTTTCCATAAACTGTTCCGGAATGGCGAAATCGTATTCTTCGACGCCGATGGGTATGAAGTCCAGCCCCATGGCCTTGGCTGCGGAAAACACGCCCACTCCTACATCTGCAGTCCCGGCGCTGACGGCGGCGGCTACTGCCATATGGGTGGTCATGTCTCTATCATATCCTTTGATAAGACTGTTGTCGATATGGTTTTTCTTAAGCAAATAATCGGTGAGAATCCGCGTGCCCGAGCCTTTCTGCCGGTTGACAAAGACCACATCCTTTCTGGCCAGGTCCTCTATGCTGCGGATATTCTTGGGATTCCCCTTTGCCACCATGAATCCCTGCTGCCGTTTCACACCCTTTACTAAAGCGATCTTACGATTCCCCAAATATTTCTCAATGTAGGAAGTATTGTACTCACCCGTTTGCTCGTCCAGCAGATGAATTGGAGCCATATGGGCTTCGCCCCGGGAAAGGGCTAAAATGCCCCCCATGCTGCCCACATGAGCGGAGGAAAGGTGTATCTTCGGTTCTCCCGGCCCGGCTTCTCTTTTTTCCAACAGGGTTGCCATGTAATCCATGATCAGATCATGGCTCCCGATGGAGACGATGGTATTTTCAATGTCGCTCATATCTCGTGTCAGCTCCACTGAAACCGTCTCGCCCGCTTCGTAACCCTCGCTGTTTCTGGGGATAATCATAAGACCATCGGCCCTCACCAGGGACATGGTGACACCCGCTCCCCGGCTAAGCGGAGTGGCGATGAGTTTTTCATCCACCTTTCCGACCTTGACCCTGATGTATTCCCTGTATTTAAGAGACGATACCACTCTCTTGGATACAACGGCGTCGATTCTGGGAAGCTGAGAAATGCGAGTCCTCTGCAACTTGCGAAATACGGGGCCTACGATTTCTTCAAAAGCGAGGAACGCGGAGCCCGGAAAACCCGGAACGCCGATGACAGGCTTTCCGTCAACGATGCCCAACACCGTGGGCTTTCCCGGACGTATGGCAAGTCCGTGAAATACAAGTTCCCCCATCTCTTCCACCAGATGGGCCGTATAGTCCCTGATCCCTGCCGAAGAGCCTGCGTTCACAATCACAATGTGGTTGCGCTCAAGCAACTGCATCAGCGCACTTTTCAGGTCTTCTTCCCGGTCCGGCACCGGCGAAATCCTGTCGGGAATCCCGCCCCACTCCTCCACCATGGCGCAGAAAGTCCAGGAATTCGTATCGAAGTAGTTGCCTGGTTCCAAGTGGTCGTAATCCTCTGTTATTTCGTTGCCCGTAGGCATGATGCCGATGCGAATGCGCTCATAGACCTCGATCTGTCTCACCCCGCTGTTTAAAACGGCACCGATATCAATGGGCCGGATGCGGTGGTTCTCCGGAAGAACCATTTCCCCGGCTACGATATCCTCTCCGATGGGGCGGATGTGCTGCCAAGGCGATGCGGCGGCCGTAATGCGAACCTTCCCATCCTCTAATTCCTGAAGATCTTCTACCAAGATTACGCAGTCGTAGGGGTCTCGAATTAACTGGCCTGTATTTACGTAATCAAAGTCTTCAATCGGTTTCAAATCTACCGGATTGGTCTCACTGGCGGAAAAGGTGCGCTCCGCCACCGCCATGATGCCGTCCATGGCCGCCGCATTGTGGTTAGGAGCAGAAACCCTTGCAAATACCGGCTTTGCCGTAACCCGGCCCAAAGCCTCCCTTACATCAACCAGCTCTATCTTTACCCCCGCGGCTGCCTCATCCAGCCTTCCTAAATAATATGAAACGGCCTCTTCAATATCCGTGTTGGTCAAATAAACCTTCCGCTCCATCCTTCTCCTCCTCGATTCTTAGTCCGAAGCAAAAAGCAACTAATAATCTGCAAAGAACTTTATTTTAGTTGATTTTATTCCCATATATTGAGTTTTGTTGCTGTTTGTGGGTGGAAAATCAACTAATTTTTATGAATTTCGGATTTTTAGTTGATATTTTTGCTAAAAAGTCAGCTAAATTTTTGTGTTAATGACCTTTTTAGTTGATTTACCCTGTTTTTACCTCAATTAACGGCATTTTTTAGAGTAAAAATCAACTAATTTTTTCTCTATCTAATGATTTTAGTTGATTTGTCCCGTTCAGTGGATTTGTTTCTTTTTGTTGTTATCTCCTTTAGTTGATTTTCCCCGTTCTGTTGATTATCTTGTTCAGTTGATTTGTCTCGAAAAGTGTGAAAGTGTCGATACTGAATGCGACGCCGACTATACGATCCTGGCTCTACAACTCCGGCTCTTATCCAAAACGCAAATACATCCTTATAATCAATCTATTAAAACCACTTCCACGGTTTCGCCGGCCCGGACGCCTTCGGATCCGGCGGGAATGACCACGTAACCGTCAGCCTTGGACAACTGGGCGATAGCCCCGGATTTTGCCCGGATGGGTTCTGCAATCCAACCGCTTTCCGCTCCCGTGGGCTTCTCCTGCCCTTGAACCCTTTTCAGGTTTACCAGCTGGTAGGTGATTCTCCCCTCTCCCGCATGAACATTTTCCGTAATCATTGCGGGGATCGTCATGGAAGTCCCTTCATTTGCGAAATAATATTTCCTCAAAAACCTTCCTGCAATCACATGAAAAACTATAATCGAAGACAGAGGATGCCCCGGCAGCCCGATTACCGTCTTGGGTTCCCCAAAATCCGTAAATATCCCCACTATCGTGGGCTTGCCCGGCTTAATGTTCAAACCGTGGGTCACTACCCCCGGCTTGCCCAGCGAATCTACCACCTGAACGGTAAAATCCTTATTTCCTGCCGAGCTTCCCCCGGAAAGCACCACCATATCGCATTTATCCATCCGTTCCAACACCGCGTTGCGATAGGCTTCTTTGTCATCCGGGATAATTGCAAGATCAATCACCTCCGCTCCCAATGCCTCTGCATAAGCGCTGAGGGCGTGGGCATTGATATCCCGCACCTGACAGGGTCCCGGTTTTTCAGAGGGTTCCACCAGCTCGTCCCCTGTAGAAAGAATCGACAGCTTCGGTTTCCGGTAAACGGACACTTGTCCCTTACCGCAAGCGGCCAGGAGCCCTATGTCCTTGGTGGAGATTCGATGTCCCTTGGAAAAGAACTTCTCACCCTCTTTAAAATCATCGCCCACATTCATAATATGGGCATTGGGTGCAACGGGACGGTTTATTACGATCATCTCTTCTCCCAGCTTGTCAATATGCTCTACCATTACCATGGCATCGGCGCCTTCAGGAACCATGCCTCCCGTCGGCACATAGGCCGTCTGTCCCGAACCGATGTTCAGCGTCGACGCCTCTCCCATTCGAACGGATCCAATACACTCCAAAAAAACCGGTACGCTGTTGCTTACGCCGAAGGTGTCCGCAGCCCGCACCGCATAACCGTCCACTACGGATCTCCGGAAGCTGGGAGAATCCAGATCGGCAAAAACGTCTTCAGCCAAATACCGACCGTAGGATTTTCGGAGCTCCACTTCTTCCGTCTTCTTTTCCAGCGCGCCAAAATACGTTTCAAACTTCTGCTCGACTTCTTCAATGGAATCTACTTTTAGCAACTTCATGACAACAATTCTCCATCTATAAACGCTTTTGTCAACGGATTTTCCGGATCTTTCAACATCAAAGCAGCGGGGCCGGTCTCAACCAGCCTTCCTTTATGCAGCATAGCCGTGTTCCCGCAGATCCGCTTCGCCTGGCTCAGATTGTGAGTGATAATGACCACGGTAGTGCCCTCCTGCTCATTGATCTTTTTCAACATCCTCTCGATCTCTCCTGTAGTTGCCGGATCAATGTTCGCCGTAGGTTCGTCTAATAGCAGTAACTTCGGCCGGAAGGACAAGGCTCTTGCTAAAGCCACTTTCTGCATCTCACCGGAGGACAGGGTCCAAGCCTTTTGCTTTCGCAGGCGGGTAAGATCCAGATCTTCCATCAGCTCTTCCACACGCTCTCTGAGCATGTTTTCCTGCCATCCTCTTAGTTTCAACGGGTATGCAATGTTCTTCTCCACCGTGGTACGAAGCAGATAAGGCGATTGAAATACCAAAGTTATATCCCGGTAGGGAGTTATTTCGGTCCGGTCTGTTCCGTAATATACTTTCCCCTCCGTCTGCGCATCAATACCGGCCATAATGTTCAGCAGGGTGCTTTTCCCCGCACCGTTTGGCCCGATAATGCCGAAAAGACAACCTTCTTCCACAATCAGTTCTTCGAGATCCAGCACCGTACGGCTGCCGTATATTTTTTTAACTCCTTCAAGTTTTACTTGCATCGTCAGCTATTTTTCTCCTGTATTTTACTTGCATCGTCAGCCATTCTTTTCTTGTATATTGTATAGTATAGCATTAATTGTAAATGCAATTAGCAGTAATACGATACCCACTGCAATAGCCCGGTCGTAATTCCCCATGCGCTGGAGCTGGGCGATATAAGTAGTCATAACCCGTGTCTTTCCCACTATGTTTCCACCCACCAGCATCACGGCTCCCACTTCCGAAATGGCTCGTCCAAAACCGGTGACGATGGCGGCCAACAACCCTACTCTAAGCTCAAATATTAATAACTTGACGGCTTCCCTCCTGCCTGCCCCCAGCGTTAACGCCAGGCGGCGCACTCTATCTGCCTTTTCCTTTACGATATTGTAAGTCAGACCGATTATTATGGGAGTCACCAAGCAAACCTGGGCAATGATCATTGCTGTAGGCGTGAAACTGAGGCCCAAAAAACCTAAAGGTCCCTTTCGCATAATGAACAGAAATACCACCAGACCGGCGATAACCGGCGGCAGGCTCATCAGTGTGTAAATCAGCCGGATCAAAATCCGTTTTCCCGGAAAATTGTAAAGTCCGATAATAACGCCTATGGGAATGCCCAGGCACGTGGAGATGATCACGGAAGTAAGAGATACTCTTAAGGAAAGGCCTACTATCTCATAGATTTCCGGATCAAAAGATAAAAGCATCTTTATGGCTTCTGTTATTCCTCTTGCTATTTCTTGCATACTTCATCCTTATAACATTTTGCCTGGGGCACAGGGAGCTTCCCAGGCATGTTTTTTTGTACTGCATCTTTGTACTGCACCAAAGAAAAGATGTATCTGGTTTGTACTGCATCAAAGCAAAGATGTATCTGGTGTCAGCGACTAAATAAATACAAGTATTATTTTTGGGGCGCAGGGTTACTCTCCCGCTCGATGGCTACGCGCTGCGTGCCGTACGATCTAGACGGTCCGCCCTGCCCGGTTGGCACTTGCTTGTACTCGCTGGAGCGCAACCCTGCGCCCCAAAAATGCTTTAATAAATCACTGACACCAAATACAGTTATCTTTAAAGAAATTAATCGTTATTGGGCTCTCCTGTGGCGTTAGGAGTAAACAGAGGAGCTCCGTATTCCTCTACACCGTATTCGCCGATAAGCTTCTGGGCTTTCTCGCCGATAATCCAGTTCTGGAAGTTCAAGGCGCCCTCTGCGTTTATCTGATCGTTCTTGGAAGGATCCACCACGATAACGCCGTATTGGTTAAATAATTTGGTGTCGCCTTCCGTAACGATGATCATATCCGTGTCCGCTGAATAATTGAGCCATGTAGCCCTGTCAGACAGCGTATATGCCTGCATATCGTCAGCCATGGTAATTACGGCGCCCATTCCCTGGCCTGCTTCGATATACCAATCGCCTGCAGGCTCAAGTCCGGCCTCGCTCCACAAGCTCAATTCCTTCTTGTGAGTTCCGGATTCGTCACCTCTCGACACAAAAGGTGTCTTGGTGTCGAAGAGAATGGTGAAAGCCACCACTGCATCATTGGGTGCATCCTGTGAAATTCCCGCAGGATCATCGGCAGGTCCCAGGATTACGTAATCATTATACATAACGTCGTAACGTGCCGGTCCGTGACCCGCTGCAATGAATTCCCTCTCGGCTGCCGGAGAGTGAACCAGTAGAACATCAGCTTCTCCGTTTTCACCCATTGCCATAGCTGCTCCGGAGCCCACGGCAACAACGTCTACTTCCCATCCCGTATCCTTAGTAAACTCGGGAAGCAGAACATCCAAAAGACCGCTGTCCTGGGTGCTGGTGGTTGTGGCGAGCAGAATAGTGCCCTTAATCTCAGCGGGACCTTCGCCTTCCTGCGCGCATCCTGCCAGTGTGGCAAGGAGCATCACTACAGCGATAAGCAGCGCTAACCATTTTTTGCCTTTTAACATGATATTCCTCCTCTTATGTGTGTGAACATATATGGTTACCATACAGCCCTCATAATGGGATATACGGGTAAAGACAACGTAGAAAACCCTTTCCGCGCAAGGGAAAGGGTCTCATAACCTCAGATAGACTCGCTTTCTGATTTTCCTTTCCAAACGCGGGAGGCATGCGGATTTCTCTACATACCCATCGGTCGCGATCCATAGCTTGTGCTTTAGGATGCAGCGACTCGGAAATGCTGTCTTTTCGTATTCAGTTTTCACTCAACTAAATTAAACTTAAAAACAAATCATTTAAAATAACATCCTTGCTGTCTTTGCTCTTTTGGGCCTTTTTATCTACCCGCCCATGCAGTTACTGTCCTCTGTCCGCTAATAATCCCTCAACCCCCGGCTGCAAGCCGCAGGATTTTCACTTCGTCTCCTTCTTCCAGGACGCGGGTAGCATAATCCGCGCTGAGCAGCTGCCTTCCGTTCACCCACACGGCTACACGACTGCTGTAGCCTGCCAGTTCAAGAAGATCGTTGACAGTAGTGCCTGAAGGCACCGCCATTTCTTTTTTATTTAATCTAATTCGTATATCCATTCCAACCCCAACCTTTTAACGGTCTCCGGCTTGGGAGCTGCTGTTTCTCTATCCCAGCCCGCTATATCGTAATATGCGTCCAAAGCCTTCTCAAAGTCTTCCTTAGTGATATGGACACCCTCATTGGGTCCGCTGGGTATGGGTAGAAAAGCCTTTTTCGGCACGGTGTCGTCCTTGCGGCCAAAACCTTCCCGCACGTTGAACATCCGCATCATAGTGAGCCTGCGCTCGCCGATTTCCTGGTGCTCTTCAATGCTGGTCTCCCAGCCGATTCCGTACTTGCAGTAATCCACAAGGTCCTGGGGCCCGTACAACTGCCATGCCGGTCCCCATACGAACTGGCACAGACACAGGGTGTCCAGCATAGAATAATATTTCTGGGTTTCATAGGCGAATTTGGCCTTGTTCTCGTCCAACACGCCGTATGCATCGCACTTTTCGAAGGAAGCCAGCATATTTGGCCAGATCCAGTTCTGGTCATCCTCCGGAGCCATCAGTGCCGGATCGTGTTCCGACGACTGGTGGTCCGCGCCGAAATTGTTCACCGCATAGTTGATGGCAAGGTTCGGTTTAAACTGCACCATGTGAGCCGGCCATTCCTGATTCTTGGTGGCTACCACCAGATCTTCTGCACCCTTTCCGACGATTTTCGCCGCCCGTGCGCTGCCCAAGGACAGCAGGGCTCCTATGCCCTCTTCACGATAGGCTATCTTCCTCAGCAGTTCCGGATAAATGGAACTATTTCCGAAGCGAAGCTCGAGACCGTCTGTATCTTCCTTGGTAAGAATGCCGTTCTCATAACAATCCATGGCCCAAGCTATGGTGGCGCCGCAGGAAATGGTATCCAAACCGTACATGTTGCAATACTGATTGGCTTCGCAGATATCATCCAGATTATTGCATCCGCAATAAGATCCAAAGGTTGCTATTGTTTCGTATTCGGGCCCTCCGTAATAGGGATCTACCCTTCCGGGAATGGTGACTTCCCGCTTGCAGCGTACGGCACAGGCAAAGCAGGTTTCCCTTCCCGTGAGAATCGTCTCTCTCATAGTTGAGCCGTATATCTTTTCTGCGCCCTCCAGTACACCGGAATTCCAGTTGAAGGAAGGCAGAAAACCTTCTGCGTCATGGGCGTCCACACAACCTGCGGAACCGTTTTCCCACGTATCGATAATAGTGGGGTTGGCTTGCATGCGTTCTTTAACGTTCAGGGTGAGTTTTTTCACCCCTTCCGGATCTGCCGGACGAACGGGAGATTGACGCTTGACTACTAAACCTTTCAGATTTTTGGATCCCATAACGGCCCCGGTGCCGTTTCTGCCGTTTGCCCGGCTTCTCCTATGCATAATATTTGCAAAGAGTACGCCTTTTTCACCGGCAGGACCGATGATAGAGCACTCGATCTTGTCCGTGCCTAAATCCTTCTCTATCTGCCGTTCCACGTCTCCGGTAATCTTGCCCCAGAGGTGTGAGGCGTCCCGCAGCTCCACATTGTCCTTATCAATATACAAGTAAACCGGCGTTTCCGCTTTTCCGGTGAAGATCACCGCATCATACCCGTTGGCTTTCAGCTGAGCGGGGATATAGCCTCCTACCTGAGAGTCTCCGGCAGTCCCCGTCAACGGGCTTTTAGTGGTAACGCACATACGGCTCTGTCCGCTGATGGGAATTCCCGTCAACGGAGAGACGGAAAAGATCAATGGATTTTCCGGTGACAGGGGATCCGTCCCCGGGCGGATGTTATGGAACAACAGGTACATTCCCAGAGCAGAGCCCCCGGGATATTTGCGGTAAATCTCCGCAGGAAGTTCTTCGGTACGTATAGTTTTGCTGCTTAGATCCACGTATAAAAGCTTTGCGTTCCCAATCATACTATTCCTCTCCCATTTTTATTTGCAAAAAGTTCCGGCATAACGAAATGCCTCCATGAAATATGGGGGCATTTCGTAACGAAAGGTCTTTCAACCTCCGGAAATCTTAGAATAGGCCTTAAGCTCGTCGCCGTCTTTGAGTTTCTCGGTAATCATCACCCGCATACCGTTTACGGCAACAAAACCGAAATTATCGATCTTCGTCCAGTCAATGCCGGAAAGCTTAAGGGCCTCCTCCGCTGTACAACCGTCAGGAACTTCTACAATCCGTTCCTTCTCGCCGTTAAAGTACTTGGTCAATGCCCCGCGCAATAATATTTTGATTTTCATTTTATGTCTATCGACCTCCCGGCAATAACTTGTTCTTATCCCGTTATATATGCCACTTAATATACCGCTGAAATGCTGCCGCTACACTTATAAAAACATTATAGCGTTGCGATCAGGCTGTCAGGGAGCAATCCGTTTTCATCCCAACCCAGGACTTTATAATACTGCTGTTTCATATCCTCAAAGGCTTCCTCGGGAATTTTCTGCCCTGCCGCAGGGCCGTTCTTCAATGCTTCTTTGAAGATACGTTTCGGCGCGGTGTCATCCTTTGCAGTAAATCCTTCTCTCTGGTTGAAGGCTCTCGCAATATTAATAACGCGGGTGCCCACATCGGCTATTTCCTCGACAGTCCATTCTTTCCCCGTCACCAAGCTCATCAGCTCAGCCATCGTCTCCATTGAGATGGTTCCCCAGAAGTCGCAGATGCAAAGGCAGAATTTCACCGCATTATGCTGGGCCAGCTTGTATACCATTTCTCCCTTGCCCTCAGGGGTATAAGGAGGAATGGAAGCGGCAAATACCTCTTCATTGGGAGCATAGGCTCTCATATGGCAGGCTCCCCTGTCGGAAACCGCATAAGCCAGGGACATGCCCCAGGATCCCCGGGGTTCGTACTGGGGATATTCCAGACCTTTGACCTCCATGGCAAAGTCTTTTCCGCCGTATTTCCCCGCCAGCTTCTTGACTCCCATAGCCAGCTCTTTTCCGATACCTTCGCCCTTGGCAATCATCTCCAGGTATTTAATGTATGTATCCATTTCTCCGAAGCGGATTCCGAAATCATGGATGCCCTTTTCTGTCATTTCCATAGCCCAGGCCAGCACGTCGCCGGAGCTGATGGTATCAAGGCCCATGTCGTCCGCCACTTGATTAGCTTTCAAAATTGCTTCAGGATCACGGTTTCCTGCATTGGGTCCGTAGGCGGCAATGGTCTCGTACTCGGGACCTTCACAAATCGCATCGCCGATCTTCAGGAAGTTGCCGCAGCCCAGACCGCAGCTTCCGCAACCCCGCTTGCCTTCCAGTTTTTCCATGAACACTTCGCCGTTATACTCGGTCCAGTTGGGATCCGTCGTATCGGAGAAGTTCTTATAAGGCAAAATGCCCCCGTCCTGGCAAGCTTCCAAAAATGCAGTGGTGCCCCAATCGAAGACAAAGGTATTGTCTTCCTGCAACACATCTTCATTTTGAATTTCCAAAATTCGTTTGACTGCTTCCTCAACATTGGGGATCTTCACGCCGCCGGTTCCTTTTACAACAACGGCCTTCAGATTCTTACTGCCCATAACGGCTCCCATGCCGCCTCTTCCCGCCTGCCTGTAATAATCCGACGTAATACAGGCCATGCCGCAGAGGTTTTCACCGGCAGGACCGATGGTCAGAACGCTGTATTCGTGGCCGTACTTATCGGCGAGGATAGCCTCCGTCTCGTGGCAACCTTTCCCCCAAAGCTCTGAAGCATCTTCAAAGCTGATCTTATCATCTTCTATCAGCAGATATCCGGGTTTATCCAGCGCTCCCTCGATAATAACCGCATCGTAACCAGCGTATTTAATGCGTAACGCCGCATGGCCGCCGATGGAGCAGTCACAGATGGTACCCGTCGCAGGGGATTTCCCCGCCACGCCCAGCTTACCCGAGCAGGGCACCGTGGTCCCGGTCATGGGACCGGTCATGAGGATCAGTTTGTTTTCCGGAGACAGAGGATCTATGCCCGGTTTCAGTTCTTCGTAGAGATATTTTATTGCCAAACCTTTGGATCCTATGTATTTTTCTGCCCAATCCATGCGGAGAGGTTCAGCTGCCGCTGTTTTCTTACTCAAATCCACCCTAAGCACTTTGTTCTGATATCCGTACATGCTCTTTGCCTCCTTCCTACTCAAAGGTCAACGCATTTTGCGGACAAACCTTTACGCACATGGGGTCGCCGTCGCAAGTATCGCATATGTAAGATTTCCCGTCCCTCAACCTGACCACTTTTTTGGGACATTTTTCTGCACAGGTGCCGCAGCCGATGCACACTTCATGGTCCACTAAAATCTTGCCGTCCATGGAGATGGCTCCTGTGGGACAGTTTTTAAAGCAAATTCCGCATAGCGTGCAGTAGGAGTCCTGGTATTTCAAAACTCCGCCCTTATCGTAGTAGGTCTCGATATAAACTCGTGCCTTCGAAGGGACAAATGCGCCTTCATGAGTCGCTGAGCAGATCTGTCCGCATAGCTGGCAACCGATGCACTTTTTCTTCGAAAACCTCAGTCTCTTCATGTTGACCCTCCATTCCTTTCTAATAAATAAAAAAGCAAAGAAAAGCATGTCAAACAAACAGCTCTCCTTTGCGCAATGGCAGGCTGGAAGATCACTCCCCCAACCCTATCGTTTTCGCCGACAAGCATCCCTTGCCCTGCGAAAATCGGAGTTGTCTTAATATTTTGGTTATTCGGTTGTGTATATTACTATACTATGAGTCTACCCGATTGTCAAAGGCTTCTTACTTCTCCTCGAAGTTGGTTTCCACCCGCTTAATCTTGGCCACTACGTCTTCCGATAGGTAAACCTGCCCGCACTCGGGGCAGCGCAGGACCTTGTGCCGGAAATTATGGTCAAGATAGCTGAAATGGAGGTCATGGGGCGCCAGCTCAACCTGACATTTGTTACATATCGGTGTCAACTTTTTTTCCATTCCAGACAGCCTCCAAATTGATTTTCATCCTATGACAATATGCGTTCACCAATTCAAATACTTTCTCACTGTCGTCCGTCTCAACCGGCTTATATTCCACCCAGTAGGTCATGTGGCCGATCTGGCGGTAGCCGCTGAACGTCCCCTTTTCAGCCAGCAGGATCTTTCTCCCCTTTTCTTCGCAGAAGGCAACCACTTGGAGGACTTCCTCCTCGAGGATGTGTTCGCTATGAAGCTTGGCTTGAAGCTCAGGGCTGATCTTAAGCCGGATCTTGGTTTCGGGCTTTCTCTCTTCCATTTCTTCCTCCCAAAACTCCTTCAAAAGTTGTCTCTTTAATGCAACCCGGTTCTCTCTGCGCTGGGAGAAAGTGGGGGTTTTGGCCTGGCCCCTCGTATCGTCGAATCCGAAGAGTATGTCCAGTATATGAATCGTCCTTTTCCCGGCGCCGAGGAAATTGTCGCGGCAGTTAACACAATATGTAATATAGGGATTGTCGCTTTCCGAGATTCTCTTGTTGATAACATAATCCGCATAATCGCGGTTGGCGATGGAAACCTGTCCGCCATAGCTGCAACATGCGGAGTGCTCTTCCTGAACAGGAAGGGGTTCAAGTTGAAATCCCGCATCTGTGGCAAAGGCGCGGACAACTCTGCGAAGGTCCTTCTTCCCTGTACTGCTGCAAGGGTCGAACACGGACCAAACTTCTGACTCACCCTTCATGACGGGTTTCATCCCGCCTGTTTCCTCCATGAACTCATAAAGGGAGATGAGCTCCGCTTCGGGAAGGAACTCGCAAATATTATTGATGCACGTAGGGCAGGCAACCACAAGCTTGGGCTTCCCTAAGCTCTCCCAATCCTTACGGAGCCTGTAAATCGTCTCTGCATGCTTTTCCTCATCCCCTGCCCATTTCACCGGCGTTCCGCAGCACTTGAGGAAAAGAGCCATGGTAGGATCTTTGCTCAAGAGCCATCTATAGGTCTCCGAAACGTAGCGCGGCTCGGAAGCTCCCATCTGGCATCCTGGGAAAAATGCGTATTCCGATTTATCCACTCCCGGAGGAGTCCTGACAATTGAAGCCCATTTTCCGTCGGCAAATTCCATATCGCGAAGCCAGAAGTCGTGGTAAGCCCAGGGCATTCTGCCCATCCGGTGCAGCCGTTTTCTGGCCTCAAGAAACATGCTGTCCATATCGATCTGTGCGGGACACACATCATCGCAAAGACCACAGTGAGTACAGATATTGATCAGTCTCTTCGCAGGCTGGCCTTTTAACTCTGTTTGCGCCTCGTGCATGGTAGCTTGTACTTCGTCCTTGATTCGAAGCGGCCATTTCCCGGTGTAGGACACCAGATCGCAATAGATCCTGCATGAATCGCACTGACAGCGAAGGCAACGTTCTGCCTCCGCCTGCACATCTTCGGGCCTTATCTTGCCCGTCTCGTCGAGTGCGGGCCATTTTTTATATGTAAGCTTGGAAGGATCCACCTTTACTTTGGTGGTCCTTTGATCTTCAGGATAACTCAGTTTCTCAGTCTTAAAATATGTTTCAATAGACACAGATATATTGATCCCGTCGGCCAGAGCCTCGATGGTATCCTTGCCCTTCAGCGAACCGCCGGCAAAGCAGGCCGTTCTTTCATTTAAGAGGATGGGCTCATCTTTATCCAGCAGCCCAAAGTCCTCGCCGCCGGCTCCTGTGGCCACATAGATCGCATCAAACCCCTGCCCCTCGCCGTTATCGCCGATAAGCTCCGAAAGATCCGCGATCTTACGGTTGAAGTGAATCGGAATCTCTTCTTCGCTGAGCTGCAGCTCAAATTCCGCCAGGAAGATCTCCGGAGTTAAACCGCCCACAGCATCGCTTCCGTCTGCAATATTCCACAGATGTCCGCCAAGCCGATCGGAAGCTTCGAAAACTTCCACTTCATACTTTTTGGAAGCCAGGCGCAGCGCGCATGCCAAGCCGCTGATACCGGCGCCGATGACGGCGGTGCGTTGCTTCTTTTTTGGGACATTATAGTAGGTAGGATCTTTGCTTTTTGCCTGCTCCACTACGGTTCGTTCCAACCCCCGCAATTCGATAGCATTGCCGCCATATGCAGCTTCTTTTCTGGGGCAATTGGTTTTGCAGGGCTCGTGGCATAAGGCGGATACGATGGCAGGAAAGGTTACCGCATTCCGGTAAGTTTTATAGGCAGCATCATAAGCGCCCCGGCCCACTTTCTCGATAAAATCAAAAATATCGACGTGAAAAGGACAGGATGCCTGGCAAAATGGCACCTCTTTCTGAATGCAACCTGTAAATTGTTCGTAAAACCGTTCCATGTCCGTCATGTCTTAATCCTCTGTTTCCGTATTTGTTTATGTTATCAACCGTGCAACTTTCAAAATCTATAGTAACTTTATGCATCCATGTATATTATAGCAGCATTTTACCGGGCATGATACGGATAATTCTATCCAATACCCGATTTGCTTTCCGATCGTCCCGTGAAACAATCGGCGGTTTACGGTTTTCCAACCGTAAACCGCCGATTTCTGCCTTCTCGTCGGTCTCTCGTAAAAATCGCAGGGAACAAGACGTTTGAGCGGTCTTAACCGGTTTTATTAAAGGGGATTCGCCTTGATGCGATCGATCTCCTCGTAGAAATCGGATCCCAGGAAGTACTTCTTCGGCGGCGCAATCTTTTCACCCTTCTTCAGGGCTTCCAGACCGGCCTTGACCTTCTCCTGCGTAGCCGGCAGTTCATAGATTCTTACACCGCAGGCATTGTATATGGCGTTGATGACAGCCACATGACCGGAGGACTGGTAAGCCTCGGAAGCTCCCGAAGATCCGAAGGGGTTCTTGTCACGCTCAGTCACAAGGTGAATTACCTCGATTTCGTCGGGAATATCCTTAATCGCCGGGACTCCTGCTCCTGCGATATTGTCATGTTTCTTAACATCGTCATAGTTCTCGCTGAGAGCAAATCCGATGGAATGGGATATTCCGCCGTATGCCTGGCCGTTCACCGAAGCCAGGTCTCCGATAACGCCTACGTCGTCTACGCAGGTGTAACGGAGTACGGTAGTCTTACCGGTTTCCGTATCTACCTCAACCTCAGCAAGGAAGAGAGCGTAGGTATAGTCCGGAGTCGGGTTTCCTTTTCCTGTGTTGGGATCAAGGTCGCTCAGGTCCGGATCGGAAGGATTCTCGTACTGGGCTTCATATTTTGTCGGAATTCCTTCCGCTACCATTTCCTCATAGGTTCTGAAAGTTCCGTCGGGCTTTCTCATGGCGTTGATCAGCATATCCGCTGCCATCTTCGTGGCTTTTCCGTTCATGTAGTGTGAACGTGAAGAAGCGGAAGCGCCGGAGTCAGGACAGTGCTTGCTGTCGTTTTGAATCAGTACGATGTCATCTATCGTAACACCGAGAGGTTTGAGAGCCTCTACTGTTACATGGAGAGAACCTACGTCGCCGCCCTGTCCCTGATCCTGCCAGGTGTCGTACTTGGCAATCTTACCGTCTTCGCGGAGTTCCAGAGCAACGGTGCACTGGTCTGCCGTTCCTTCGGTAACGTTATATCCACCCCAGGCGAGACCGACGCCACGGCGTTTCTTCGGATCGTCTTTCTCATTTGCCGCCTTTGCTTCTGCAACGGCTCTTTCGTAGATCGGCTTCATGGTCTCCATGATCTTTTCCATGGGATAATTCACGAAGGGATATTGGTTGATGTTCAGATCTCCCGGACGGGCGATATTTCTCCATCTGATTTCGAAGGGATCCATACCGATCTTTTCCGCCATCATATCCATCAAGGACTCGGAAGCCATGTAGGCCTGCGGAGAACCATATCCCCTGTAAGCCGTGCCGTAGGCATGGTTGGTTGTGGCAACCCTGCCGATTCCCATACAGTTGGGCACATTATAGGGGAAGAACATAAAACGAGCGATTCTCGTGGTCAAGTCGTCTCCCAGCTCATTGAAGCATCCATGGTCCAGACCCGTATCCCACTCGGCAGCGATGATCTTCCCGTCTTTATCGCAAGCCAGGCGAGCATTGGAGTACGAAGGTGCACGCTTTCCTGAGAAGTGCATGAACTCATCATAGGACATGGATAATGCGATGGGTCTGTTGTCGCAGCACAGGCAGGCTATTGCGGCAAGCGCATAGGATGCAGAAGCAATACCCCAGCCGAAGGTAGCTCCCGTGGGATTCTCTATAACGCGAATCTTTTCTGCGGGAACACCTGTAGCGTATGAAATATCTGCGACGTTTGCATAAATAGCCTGAGCTTTACACTGAACCGTCAGCATGTCATCGTCGCCCCAGTAAGCCTGAATCGTATCTCCTTCGATAGGCATGTGAGGTTCTCTCGTTGTATAGAAGCTTCCTTCTACTACATATGGAGCTTCTTCAAAGAGTTTTCTCGTGTCTTCGCCCTTGATAGTGGGCTGCATGGACCAGACGTTGGGATGGTCGTCGTGAATACGCATGGCATCCGGCATGGCCGCATCCAGATAGTTCAGGTACTCAGGCAGCGGCTCGATGTCCACGGTAATCTTTGCGGCCGCAGCTCTGGCGTTTTCTTTTGTATCTGCAGCAACTAAAGCGACTACATTACCGTAGTTGATGATCTTGTCTTCACAAAGCAAGAAGTGGGTTGCTTCCGTAGCCAATGTCCTGGGCAGGAAGGTATACCAGGCCAGTCTGTTGGTTCCGCCGATGGCGTGGACGTCTTTTGCGGTAATAACCTTGTAGACGCCGGGCATTTTCTCGGCTTCTTCCGTATGTATCTTGAGTAGTTTTGCATGGTGAGCCACTCTCGGCTGAGCCATGGCAACATGAAGTGTGCCGGCAGGCATCTTGAGCTCGATATCATCGCCGTAATCACACAATCCGCATACCTTGGCAAGGGCGGCAGGTCTGACGAGGGATTTTCCGTAAAGATCTGTTTCGCCTTTTTTGGGAACGGCGACCTGGATATCCTCAATGGAGCATTCGCCGCGTACAACTTTTGCTGCAGCCATAACAGCATCTACGATTTGTTTGTAACCGGTGCAGCGGCAGATGTTTCTGTGCTTCTGGAACCAATCTCTCACTTCTTCGCGGGTGGGATTTGGGTTCTGCTGAAGTAATGCATAAGCAGATACGATAAATCCGGGGCTGCAGAAACCGCATTGCACCGCGCCGTAGTTCATGAATGCCACTTGTAGCGGGTGAAGACGATTGGGAGCGCCGATTCCTTCGATTGTCAGCACTTCGCTGTACTCCTCAACCGAAGTGATTTTCTTCGTGCAAGCACGAACTACTTTTCCGTTCAAGATCACGGAGCAAGAGCCGCAGACGCCGGTACCGCAACCGACTTTTGTTCCGGTCAATCCGAGACGTCTGATAACGGTGGCCAAAGTGTCTTTGGCCGGATCACAGATGAACATGCGATCCACACCGTTGATGTTCAGGGTCATTTTTCTGAATTTCATACAAATCCTCCTTGTTCTCTCCTGACGGTTTTTTGTTCTTTCCTCCTTGTTTTATAAAAAAACAAAGTCCTTTCCCCGCAAAAGGAAGGACTTTATTTCCCAAGACCTATTATTCTGAGATTATCTCTGAACAACATTCCTTTCCAAACGCGGGAGGCATGTGGATTTCTCCGCACACCCATCGGTCGTCGTCCATGACTTTCGTTTTAGGACTTAACGACTCGGAAGTTGTTATTAAATTTTATATTTTTTAAATTGCGTGTGTATTTCGATTATAACTATAAAAAAAAGAAAAGGCAAGGAAATTTTGTGTTACAAAACCCCTCTATTTTGCCCGCTGGCGGGGAATCGTCGCATCGTTGACAATCCTTTAAAAGCAAAGATATAATAATGTAATTAACTGTCTCTAACTGTATAAAATTATGAATATGGAGGACGAGCTGGTGGGATGTAACGAATACGACCGATTAGAATGCGGAGATTGTTTAGGATGCGACAGGCAGGATCAATGCAACGGGCAAAGCCACCCCAGTGGGCTGGACCAATGTAGCGGACACGATCACAGCATAGAAGAAATTGTAAAAGAATATCACGCTTCTCGTGAACCTCAATGCAATCTTTTCGAGAATCCCGTTTTTTATGAGCTGTTTGACGGAATTGTGAGACCCGGCGGCCTGAAATTAACACAACAGGCCATGGAACTTTGCAACTTCGATAAAGGAGCTAAGATCCTGGATATCGGTTGCGGCTACGGTGCAACTGTAGAGTTTCTCCAATCAAAATATGGGGTCGATGCCACGGGCATCGATCTGTCTACAACCATGCTTGAACGGGGAAAAGAAAGGAATCCGAAGCTTAGTTTGCAATTCGGAGACGCGGAAATGCTGGACTTCCCCTCTTTATCTTTTGACGGCGTCTTTATGGAATGCGTTCTTTCACTGACGGAAAATGTGGTGGAAGCTTTGCACGAAGCGTATTGTGTATTAAAAAATGGGGGAAAGCTGATAATCAGCGATTTCTACCGGAAGGAGCCCGGTAAAATATCCCAAACTCCTATCAGATGCCAAGGATCCTGCAGCCATGCCCATACGGACGGACATGGGGACCACGCCCATCATGCTCACGAACACGAACATAAAGAACAGGGATCCGCTGGCGATCCTCCAAAAATAAAGACCTGTCTGGACGGAGCTTTTGATGCCGAGGAATTGAAGTCAACCCTTTTCGAAATCGGTTTTCAGGTTCTGTCCTGGGAGGATAGGAGCAAGGAATTAAAAGAATTTACAGCCACCCTCATTATGCATTTCGGATCCCTGGATGCCTTTTATAAATCCGTTATGCAGGATGGTAACGGAGACTCCTTCTTTTCCGGAATCGATAACCATAAGAAATTAGGCTATTTCCTGATGGTCGCCGAGAAGAAATAAATAGAACCGGCGAAGTCCCTTTACGACGGACTCTTTGACTGAATATGAGAATGCGGAGCGTTAGAATAGAATGAGTATATGCCCCATCTGCAATAGAAAAGTACCTGTCGAAAGATACGCGGAAAACGGTAGAATTTATGATGTAAAGATTTGCCCGGAACACGGCAAATTCAAAAGCCTCATCTGGCAGGGAGAACCGGCCTATGATGAATGGATTTCTCCCGGAAACAATACAAAACCCTTCCGGACTATCACGCAAACGGAGGCGGGGTGTCCCTATGATTGCGGTATCTGTCCGGACCACGAGCAGGAAGCCTGCTGTGTACTCATCGAGTTGACTCGCCGATGCAATCAACATTGCCCTTATTGCTATGCCGATTCGAGTAAAATCGAAGGCGAAACCGGACCGGAACCAGGATCAAAAACCGCTTCAGAAGAAAACAAATCAGCGGAAATGTATGAAGACGATCCTACATTAGAAGAAATTCATGATATCTATTCCTTCCTTTTAGAACAAAGCTCTGGCCGCCCTTTCAATATTCAATTGTCCGGCGGGGAGCCTACCATCCGGGACGACCTGCCGCAGATTGTTGAGATGGGCAGAAAAATGGGTTTTCCATACATACAATTGAACACCAACGGCAAGAGGCTGGCCGAAGACCGGCCCTATGTAAAAGCTCTGAAAGAAGCAGGTCTCTCTTCGGTATTCATGCAGTTTGACGGCCTGTCCGATCATATTTATTTGAAAACCAGGGGGCAGAAATTGTTGCGGGTCAAAGAACAGGCCATAAATAACTGCGCCGATGAAGATTTGGGTGTCGTACTGGTCATGACCGTGGTGCCCAAGGTAAACGACCATCAGGTAGGCGATATAATCAAATTTGCCGTGGAACGCAGGCCCCATGTAAGGGGAATCCACTTCCAGCCCGTCAGCTATTTCGGCAGGTTTCCGGCAGCGCCGGCAGACGAAGACCGGATCACCATCCCCCAGCTTATTCGCGCCATCGAAAGCCAAACAAACGGAGCTATACGCAGAGAATCCTTCGTTCCTCTTGCTACCGGCCATCCATTATGCTCATTTCACGGCAATTTCCTCGTTCAGGAGGATGGCAGCCTGACTCCTCTGTCCAGTCGTGAAAACGCCGGGGTAAACACCTGTTGCTGTTCGAAAACTGATTCCATTATCCGTGCAAGGGATTACATCGCGCGGAAGTGGTCATGGGACGGCGGTGCCATTCACAGCAACAGCGGTGAGAACGATGTTTACGATCTTTCCGATTGGGATCAACTGATTCAAAATATGCAGAGAAACAGCTTCAGCCTAACCGCCATGGCTTTTCAGGATGCCTGGAACCTGGATCTGGAACGGCTTAGACGATGCAGGGTTCATGTGGTCACCAAAGACCGCAAGCTCATTCCGTTTTGTTCATACAACATCCTTCATCGTGATTCATAGCGACAAAAAGATAAGCAACAGCGCGAATAGGGAATGTATTATGGCTAAACTCCCATTAGATAAGTGGATATTAAAACGAATCGATAAAAGCGGCTCTTCCTCCCTAACCCGGGACATGCTGGAGGAGTATCAACTGAAGAAACTTAACGAGACCTTAGCCCATGTTGCCCAAAACAGCCGGTTCTACAGGGAGAAGCTGAAGGATTTCAACTGCAACCTTAAGTCACTGGATGAAATACGGGAGCTCCCTTTTACCACAATGGAAGAGCTGACCCTCAGGGGAAAAGAAATGCTCTGCGTCCCGGGAGGAGATATAAGCCGTATTGTCACTTTAAATACCTCAGGCTCTACCGGCCCTCCCAAAAGGATTTATTTTACTGAAGAAGATCAGGAACTAACCGTAGACTACTTCCACCACGGAATGCAGAACCTGGTAGACCCTTCCGATAATGCGCTGATCCTGCTTCCCTGCTCCGCTCCCGGCGGAGTGGGAGACCTATTGAAACGTGGCCTTGAGCGGCTGGGATGCCGGTCAGTCCCTTACGGGTTTCCCCATGTAAGCGATGAATCGGTTTTGGAGGAACTATTTAAGATCATTACGGAGCAGGGCGTGACTTCCATGGTGGGAAGCCCTCATGAGGTGCTTAGCATAGCAGAATTTACGGCGGAAAAAACATCGAAAATGCCAGAAACGCTCTCTTCTCCCGGCCAACCTCTAATAACCCGGACCCCTCAAATCCGTACGGTTCTACTCAGCACAGACTATATTCCCGATGATCTGTGCCGCAGATTGGAAGAAATTTGGGGCTGCCGGGTGTTTGAACATTACGGCATGACCGAAATGGGACTGGGAGGAGCCGTAAGCTGCGAGGTGCTCATCGGGTATCATCCCAGGGAAAACGACCTGTATTTTGAAATCATCGATCCCGCCACCGGTCAACCGGTTCCCGAAGGCGAATACGGCGAAATCGTCTTCACCACCCTTACCAGAAAAGGAATGCCCCTTGTCCGGTACCGGACAGGCGACCGCAGCCGGTGGATCCCGGGGCCGTGCCCCTGCGGAAGCGTGTTGAAAAGGCTCGACAAGGTGTTGCCGCGGAACGTGAAAAAAGGATCTTATAATAGGTCCAGATAAAGTTGTTTTTTTAAATATCCTCTTGTATACTGGGATTGCCGTTTTATGTTTAATCGCGGACAATGTTCTATGGACAAAAATCCCGAACTGTGGAGGCCCTATTAAGATTATGCTGAAAGAAACATTGCGGCCCGTCTGGGCAGAGATCGACCTGGCATCCATCAAACACAACATTACGGAGATTAAACGCAGGGTTGGAAACACGCCGATCATCGGCGTGGTAAAGGCGGACGGATACGGCCACGGAGCAGTTGAAGTCTCAAAAGTACTGCTAAATAACGGTGTTTCCGCTCTGGCTGTGGCAACTTTAAGCGAAGCGATTCAGCTCAGGGATGCGGGTATTACCGTACCTGTCATAATGCTGGGGCTTACCCCCTGGCATTACCAGAAGATCCTTGTCGAGTATGATATTACCCCTGTAGTAGCATCTTATTCGGATACCCGGGCTCTTTCCGCCATGGCTGTAGAAGCCGGAAAAACCGTGGAGGTTCTCATTGCAGTGGAAACGGGCATGGGAAGAATCGGTTTTATGCCGTGCAAAGAGAGCGTAAACGAGATTATCGGCATCAGCAACCTTCCCAACATAAAAATAAAAGGTATTTTCTCTCACTTCTCCACTGCCGACGAAAAGGATAAGAGCTTCACCTACCGGCAGATTGAGGTTTTCGACCGATTCTACCGGGATTTGGAGGCCGCAGGCATCACCATAAATTTCAGGACTCACGCCAACAGCGCAGCCACTATTGAAGTGCCCGAGTCCTGGTTCGATGCAGTTCGTCCCGGGATCATTCTCTACGGCTGCTACCCTTCCAACGAAGTGGATAAAAGTCTGATAGACCTGAAACCTGCCATGACCCTCAAGGCCGCCATTGTGTTTCTAAAAAGAGTTCCCCCGGGAACTCCCATCAGCTACGGCAGAAAATTCGTAACAAAAAGGGAAAGTATCATCGCCACCATCCCCATCGGATATGCCGACGGCTATCCCCGTCTATTGTCCGGAAAAGGCAGGGTGCTGGTTCGCGGGCAATACGCTCCCGTTGTGGGGAATATCTGCATGGATCAGTGCATGGTGGATGTTACGGACATACCTAACGTTAAGAAATACGACGAAGTGGTGTTGATAGGAAAGCAAGGTGAAAACACCATTTTGGCCGATGAAATTGCAGAAAAAACCGGCACCATCAATTACGAGATCGTGTGCCGGATAGGAAAGCGGGTTCCCCGGGTTTACATCAACTCAGAGTCTGAATAAGTCCGTACTTTGTCTTGATTCGTTCCAGCTTATCCAGCATGGGCTTTGCCAGAAGCAGCAGGAAAATAACCGTGGAAGCTGAATGCACCACATTAAAGGGTAACCCCGCAGCGTAGGTGACGGCCACCAACTCCCAGGAAAGGCTGCCTGCCCAGGCAAGGACCGAACTCAGATCCATAATGCCGCCGTATATAATAAATGTAGAAAGCCCTCCGAAAATGCAG
>Ga0209537_1000619_pt1 | contig 43199 bp, 51 predicted proteins | sample BioPla4DNA1_FD_187698 | JGI IMG/M metagenome (GOLD analysis project Ga0209537, IMG submission 187698) | Biogas fermentation microbial communities from Germany - Plant 4 DNA1 (SPAdes) (version 2) | ecosystem: Engineered > Bioreactor > Anaerobic > Digestate | place: Bielefeld, North...
TGCCATACAGGACACCAGGGGAGGGCACATGCCTCTACAGGGTCTCGGTGACCGTTAACTTCATGGTGAACTACCTCACAGGAAGGGATATAACGGGTTACATTGCAAGGACCGCATACGGAACACCCATCATAAGGACCCTCCAGGAGTCAACCTACGATGACCTTGCCGTGACACTCCTCAACCCGGTATGGGTACAGGGCAAACTCAGGGAGGGGCCGTCTGGAAGCGTTTCAATAGCACTCCAGATAAGGGATCTCTTCACATCAGACGCCCTTGTGGATGTTGCATCAGCTGATGTCTGGAGGAGGATAGCTGAAACCTTCCTCCTTGATGCCTTGGTGAGGAGTCAGATGGACCCATCAGCGGTCCGGATGATTGCAGGGTACATCAGGCAGGCCTACACGAGGGGTATGGTGCAGCTGTCATCAGCCGAACTCAGCACCATCTCAGGGATACTCGGTGAGACCCCCACTGGAGGGGAGACAGGCACACCACCTGGAACACCCACAGTAACAGGACCTGGAAGGGATTCACAACCTGGAAGGACCCCTGGCGACGTATCAGGAGTTTCAGCCGGAACATCAGCTGCAGCAGGAGCTTCACAGTCTGCACAGGAGTCAGCATCCTTTGAAGCGCCAGGTAAAGAATCTGGAAAGGCCTACGAGGTTTCAACCCCTTCAAGGTCGCAGGAATCAGCAGGAACACAGTTATATGCAATCATGGGGGTTATTGGAATGTTCTGTCTCCTTGGAGCAGGATACTTCTTCGGTCCCCTTAAAAAATAAACCCTATTTTATTTTTTATTTAGCTATTATGATGGGGTCCTGGTTATTTCTATATAAATGATCCTATGAGAATCTCCTGAAGTGCTGTGGATTGAAGCCGGCCTTCAGTATCAGATTCTTATCCTCACCTGTCAGTTCATTTTCACTGGTGGGGGGGACAGGTTTTCCCTTCCTTGCAAGGATAACACCACCCTTCCTCTGGGCACCCATGAACTTACCCGCGTCACCGTTTACAATCAGGTAACCTGACCTCATGTCAATCCCTGAGAAGTCATCACAGTCACCATCTATTATCACGGTGCCCCCGCTGAGGAGTGCCCCGGTGTTCTTACCTGCATCACCCTTGACCCTCACGGTACCCTTCCTCATGAGTATCCCTGTTGAGAGGTCCACATCCCCCTTATGGACTATCTCGGCATCGGCATCCAGGCGGGCCCCCAGGGTGTCCCGGACGTGACCATCATCGATAACCATACGGTTACCTGTTAGGGTGGCTCCGAGGAGTTTTTCACCACCATGACCCCCTGTAAGGACATCTGTAACTGAGATGAACTTCTTATATCCCCTCCGGTCAGATTTAACCTCTATGAGGTTACCTATCGGGTCCCTGACCCTGCCCCTGACATAGATGGTCCCGGAGACCATGCTTATACCCATGCGTGTATCCACGTCTCCATCAACGGTAAGGGTCCCTGCCATTACCGACCCTCCGGTCCCCCCGAAGTATTTGAGGTCTGCTCCCATGCTTGAGGCCAGCCGGTGACCTGCATCACCCTTTATCCTCACCTCCCCGCCACTCCTGACGTGCTCAACAACATCCCTGTAACTGTATTCTGTTCCTGGTATCAGCTGGTCAGGGTCAAGCTTCTCACCACGGTGCTGCCAGTAAAAGTTGTAGGTGAAGTCGGCTATACAGTCAACAGGACCGTCGGGTTCAAGTTCAATAAGGTTCCTCTCCTCTTTCTTCCTCCCAAAGATTCCAAACATTGAAGTCACCCCCTCTCCTGAATCCATGTTGTGGTTTTAAGGAACACCACTGAACTTATATTATTATGGGGATCTGATAAACATTTACATATCATGCGGATCTGCCTTTGAGGATGGTTATTCTGTCATGCATGCCATGGGGTGGCGGTGCCATTGGATTCGGAGGCCGGCTTTCTGCCCTGATAAGCGTTAACATATTTCAGGTGGGGATAGGATCTTTAGTGATGGAATGGATGATGGGAGGAGAAGAGAGATTCTGAGGTTCCTTGGAAGGATCGGTGTGGATACAAGGTTTGTGAGTGTAACCTCTGGGGGTGTGCTTATAAATAATCTGAGGTTTTCAAGGTTTTCAAGGAGGAGGGAGGAGACCTTCAGGAGGGAATTCCCTGACCTGGAGGTTGTACGCTCCAAGGTCTTTCAGAAGATCTGCTCAAGATCATCAAGGATCCTTGCATCATTCCTTGAGCCAAGGAGCAGGGTCTCTGTTGATGCTGAGGGTGAGCTGGCCCTGGCACTCTACACGGTCCTTGAACCCTACACAAGGAAGTACGGCATAGTCTTTGATGATGAAGGGATAAAGGCACGCCCCGAGACCCTTGACCATGCTGCTGCAGCAGCATTTGAAGATATGGTGGGGGGTGAAGGGATAAGGAATCATTACAGGTCATCGGGGAGCATAATATACCCCTTCATAACGGTGCCGGCTGAATGGATCGAGTCATGGCTTGGAACTAAAATAAGGGTGACGGATGACCCCATGGTTGAGGACTTCATGGAGTTCTTCAGCGCCAGGGTCCCCCAGTTCAGGGAGAAGCTGATGAAATCCCTCATCTATCTGGATGAGAATTCGCAAGGAAAATGACAAATCAGGTGACATTAAACCGGAACATCTCTGTCTTTTTCTCTGGATCTTCTTCATCCTTCATGTAAACCGGTGGATGTGCATCTTCCCTCTATTTGAACTGGAACAGTGATGTTTGCTTCTCCTTTGGTTTTTCATCATTCTTTTTATTTTCCTTTTCACCTTGCCCATGGGACCTGTTCCTTTCAGAGCCATCTTCAGGGGATTTTCTACTTCTTCCCTTATCCGCGCCGGCTTCATCATCCCTTTTCTCCGGACCTGGCAGGGGTCTCCCTGGGGTTTCAGTTTTCTTTCCGGGTTTCTTCCTTTCAGGGGCCCTGATCTTCCTCTTCCTGAAGAGTTTAACCTCCTCATCGGTCAGTTCAAGGTATTCCTTTATCTCATAGGCCATCTCATCGTTCTCGAAGATTATCTCAAGGAAGGGGAACATTGAAATAGCCACCCTGGGTGATATGTGCATCTTCCCGGCCATCTTCCTGGCCACGCTGTCCCTGAGGGCCCTCTTCTTCCTGGTCCTTCCAAGTATCCTGAATGAGGATGAACCGCTGTAGCGGACAAATTTCCGATAGGTCTCATCCTTTGATAGGGCGACCCCTGGACCCATGAGTTCAGATGCGTAGCGCCAGTAGGTGTAGTCCCTGCTCCTCACAGCACGCCCGAAGAACACATCAGCCCGGGAGAGCATATCATAGGCCCTGCTGATCTCATGGGGCTTCTCATACTCCCTCGGGACGTTCTCTGCAATGAACTCAAGGACGCTTGTGGGGTCATCATCAACCCTCATGGCCTCCCTGACCTTAACCACATCGCGGCTCTTCAGCACGGCCCTGACGGCATCAAAGATTGTGGAGACGGCATCCTTGGCACCGGTGTCCAGGAGCTCCTTCCCCACACTTTCCTCACCCTTTGCCATGGCCTCAAGGTCGTTGATGGCCGATCTGAGGTCCCCCATGGACCTCTTTGCAAGTTCCTTCAGGACATCGGGGGGGCAGTCAATACCTTCAGCCCTGCAGATCCTTTTAAGGGCGGCTGCTATGGAGGCTGTGTGAACCTTGCGGATGTTTATAACCTTGCATTTTGGTTTTATGGTCTGCAATCTCTTGCTGTAGGGGTCGTTGGCCGTCAGGACCAGGGGGTGCCTGCTCTCCTTTATTATCCTGTTTATGGCCTGGACACCCCCACGGTCCTCATTACCGTGTATACCGTCAACCTCGTCGAGTATTATGAGTTTAAGGTCATGGTTGAAGAGGGAGTAGGTTGAGGATGCCTCGCCTGCGGTCCTCCTGATGGCGTCCTGGGACCGCTTGTCGCTTGCATTGAGTTCAAGGGTGTCTGAGAACTCCCGTCCTATGATGTGTGCAAGGGTTGTCTTACCGGTCCCAGGGGGCCCGACCAGAAGCAGGGGTGGCTGGGGGTTCCCGGCCTTCCACTCGTCAATCCACTTCTTTATCTCCTCTATGGCCTTCTTGTTCCCTGCAACCTCTTCAAAGGTCCTGGGCCTGTACTTCTCTGTCCATGACATCCTGGGCTACCCCTTGAGGATTTAACTGTATTCCAGGAACTTTGCAAGGAGGGCTTCAAGCTGTATCCTTGGATTTGCACCTTCCCTTATCCTGAAATCGTATTCACCTATTGCTTCAATGAGTTTTATGTACTTCTCACCCTCCAGAGCCCCCTCCATGGCCATCCTGGATAGTTCCTGGTATATCTGGGTCACCATGTCCTCGCCGCTTATACCCTGCAGGACCATTATCTCCCGGAGTATGTCCCTTGCATCCATGAACTTGCCGTTGAGGACGGTGTTGATCATCTTCCTCACATCCTTGGGCCTTGCCCTTGAGACAACCTCATAGATGCTCTCCTCTGTTATCTTCTCACCGAGGGATGCCGCTGACTGAAGGAGGTTTATGGATTTCCTGAGGTCCCCCTCTGCAAAGTAGACTATGGTGTCAAGGGCCTGTGGCTCGTATTCAAGGCCCTCCTCCCTGGCGATGTATTCAAGCCTTTTTATTATCTGGTGGCCCTTGAGGGGAAGGAACCTGAATATGGCGCACCTTGACTGTATGGGGTCTATGATCTTTGATGAGTAGTTGCAGGAGAGTATGAAGGAGGATGTCTTGGTGTACATCTCCATCTCCCTTCGGAGGGCGTGCTGGGCGTCCTTTGTCATGTTGTCCACTTCATCAAGGAATATTATCCTGAAGGGCGCACCCACGGGTTTCAGGCGGCAGAAGTTCTTTATACTGGTCCTTACGGTGTCTATACCCCTGGCGTCTGAGGCGTTGAGTTCAAGGAAGTTCTGCCGCCAGTAATCGCCGAGGATCTCCTTTGCAAGGGCCAGGGCAGTTGTTGTCTTACCCACACCTGCTGGTCCTGTGAACATGAGGTTCGGCATGCTCTTCTCCTCAACATAGCGCTTGAGGCGTGGTATAACATGTTCCTGGCCTACGATATCATCAAGTTTCTGTGGTCTGTACTTCTCTACCCAGGGTCCGCTCATAAAAATCACCGATCAAAGATTATAATACTTAAGCATGAATTAATAATACACCATCTGTTTTACCATTAAATCATTATTGTCGGAGCATCTTAAAATCTTTGGGTCAGATACTATCAACAGGCTTTCATGGGTTCAGGGAAAAATTATGGATTAGCAGGGCAACCGTTGCATGTATCAGGATTCAATCTTTCCTCCAAAGACCCTCAAGGACAGCCTCCTCCATAACATCGACCGGGGCTTTCCTGCCGGTCCATATCCTGAAGGACTCAGCACCCTGATACACGAGCATCTTGAGCCCTGATACAGGAACAGCAGATGCCTTTTCAGCCTCACGGAGGAGAACGGTCCTTACGGGGTTGTAGACAAGGTCATAGACAACCATGCCCTCATGCATGAGCTCGGCGGTTACCAGGGCTTCGTCATCTGTATGGGGGTGCATCCCGACGGGTGTCGTGTCTATGATTATATCGGCATCCACCGCAGCCTCAGGTATAAGGTCGTAGCCCCCTGATGATACATCAAAGCCGAGCTTCTCCCCTATATCCCCTGCAAGAGAATGGGCCCTCTCAGGTGTCCTGTTGAGTATCAAAATCCCCGAGGCCCCTGCAAGGGCCAGCCTGAATGCACATGCCCTGGCAGCCCCACCCGCCCCCAGTATCAGGACACTGGAGTTCCTGACGGAGGTGACCTCTTCAAGGGCCCTCAGGCATCCATCGGCATCGGTATTGTAACCCCTCACGGTACCATCATCAAATTCAAGGGTATTAACGGCCCCTATCAGGGATGCGGTTTCATGGAGTTCGTCAACATATTCAATCACAGCCTCCTTATGGGGTATGGTGACGTTCACACCCCTCACGTTGAGGGCTTCAAGGCCGCGCACAGCCCTTCCAAGCTTTTCAGGCCTCACAGGGAATGGAACGTAGACCCAGTCCATATCAAGGCTCCTGAATGCAGCGTTGTGCATCTGGGGGGACAGGCTGTGGCTTAGGGGGTGGCCGATTATGCCGGTAACACGTGTCCTGCCGGTTATCAGTTTATCACAACCTCTATCCTCAGATCCTAATTATCTTCCAGGGAATATAATTTTTCAGTTAACTTCAGTTAGGGGAGGGGATTTTTCATCCATCGTGCAATATTTATTTATCATCGGCGATAAATATCATTCCTGTTGATGTAAGGGGGATTGCGACATGCCTGCAAAGCAGAGATTTGTACTCGATACAACGGCCTTCACAGACAACCAGTTAAGGGAGATGCTTGGAGAAGGAGACCTTAACAGGTCAGTTGATGCAATGCTTGATCTCATTGCAAGAAGCAGGATAAAGCTCAACATCAGCTGCCACATGCCCCCTGTAACATACAAGGAGTTCACGGATTACATGACACGCTACGAATGCCCCCCGGAAACCCTGATTAAGGCAGAGACATGGATAGTTAAGAAGACCCCCAACCGCTATGACACCCAGATACCCTCCCAGATATTCTATGAATACGTCCATGACATAAGGGAGAGGATGAACAAGGGACTCAGGATCTCGGAGACCATGCTGTGGGAGGCAGGGATACAGTCAATCATAATGGCATCAAGGGATGTGAAGAAGACCGAGATCGAAAGCAGGGTCCTGGCTAAGGCCATAAAGGACCTCCGTAAAAAGTACCGTTCAGCCCTCAGGAAGGGCACCCTCGACAGTGCACCTGACCTTGACGTCCTACTCCTTGCCAAGGAACTCGGTGCAGGTGTCGTGGCTGCAGATGATGGCATCAGGGTATGGGCCGAACGCCTTGGTTTAAGGTTCCTTAACGCCTCATCATTCCCGAAGATGCTCAAGGAATACCTTAAATATTATGAATGATGAAATCTCACTACATCTCTTTTATCATTTTTACTGGAGGAATCACCGTCATGGATATATCAAGACCTAGAGGAACAAGGGATTTCCTTTTTGCCGAGATGGAAAACAGGAAAAGGGTTGAAAACAGGCTCAGAAGGACCTTCGAAACCTATGGCTATCATGAGATCAAGACACCGATATTCGAGGAACTCAGACTCTTCACACTAAAGTCGGGGGAGGAGGTGGTCAACCAGATATACCACTTCACAGATAAGGGTGGAAGGGACCTGGCACTGAGGCCCGAACTCACAGCCCCGGTTGCAAGGCTCTACATGAATGAACTCCAGAGAACACCCAGACCCATAAAGATGTACTACTTCGGCAGCTGCTTCAGGTATGAGAGGCCACAGAAGGGCAGGTTCAGGCAGTTCTGGCAGTTCGGATGCGAACTCATCGGTGGAAGATCACCCCTTGCAGAGGCAGAGGTAATAACCCTGGCATCCCATGCCCTCAAGGACCTTGGACTCGAGGGCTTCGAGGTCCACATAGGCCACCTTGGAATCCTGAGGGGGGTTCTTGGACATGAGAACATCCAGCCCGACCTTCAGGACAGGATAATGGGTATCATAGATAAGGGCGATGTGGATGAACTCAGGTCATGTCTTGAAGGCACTGAAATCTCAGATGAAGCAAGGGACCTTCTGATGAACCTCATAGGGACCAGGGGCGGTCCTGAAGTACTTGAAGATGTGAAGGGCCACATTACTGGTTACGATGAGTCACTGGCAGCCGTGAGGGAGTTCCAGGAGCTCCTTGACGTCCTTGAGGACTTTGGAATGGACGGCTACAAGGTTAACCTGGGCATTGCAAGGGGACTTGACTACTATACTGGGACGGTCTTCGAGATCTACGTCCCTGAACTGGGCGCCCAGCGGCAGATATGCGGCGGGGGAACATACAATCTGGTTGAAACCTTTGGGGGCGAGTCTGTTGAATCAACAGGCTTCGCATTCGGATTTGACCGCCTCATGAACGCCCTTGAAATGGATGAATCCGAGATGAGGATGGTTGACGTCTTTGTGATACCCATACATGAATCTGTGAGGTCCGAGGCCGTGAAGATAGCACAGGAACTCAGGCTTGCAGGAGTATCGGCGGACCTTGAGGCAGGGGGCAGGAAACTCAGGAAGGCCCTCTCCTATGCAGATCACCTTGGAGCAGCCTTCACGGTCCTTGCAGGTGAGAGGGACCTCCAGGAGGGTGTGGTGACCGTGCGGAACATGGAGGACGCCACCCAGGAGACCGTTAAGAGGAATGAAATCGTGGATTATATTAAAGGGAGATGTTAGCATTTTACTGAATTTCAGACATAATATTAATGGCGAAGACCTTGTAATCGCAGTTGCACAGGACCATGAGACAGGCGAGGTCCTCATGGTGGCATACATGAACAGGGAAGCCCTCAAAAGGACCCTTGAAACAGGAATGGCACACTACTGGAGCACCTCCAGGGGCAGGATATGGCTTAAGGGTGAAAGCTCAGGCCACGTGCAGCATGTAAAGGAGGTGCTGGTTGACTGTGACATGGACGCAGTCGTCCTCCTCGTCGAACAGGAGGGAGGGGCCTGCCATACAGGCTACAAGTCCTGCTTCTACAGGAGCATAGAGGGCGATGAACTCAGAGTCAGGGAGGACGCCGTGAAGGTCTTTGACCCTGAAGAAATATATGGAGATGGTTAAATGAAGATTGTTCCAGATACAAGTGTTATTGTCGATGGGAGGATCACCGGGATAGTCCAGGAGGACGAGTTCAGGGGCAGCGAGGTGATCGTGCCCGAGGCAGTTGTATCTGAACTTGAATACCAGGCCAACCGTGGCAGGGAGACGGGATTCAACGGTCTTGAGGAGCTCAAGAACCTTCAGGAGCTCCACCGGGAGAACATAATATCCCTGATATTCGTTGGGAGACGCCCCACACTGGATGAGATATCCCTGGCAAGGGGCGGTGAGATAGACTCGATGATAAGGGAGACCGCCAGGGAATACGACGCCCTCCTAATAACCAGTGACAGGGTGCAGGCAGAGGTCGGGAAGGCCCAGGGTCTTGACGTCTTCTACATAAAACCCGAGGTGCTCGGCTATGAGGAGCTCGAGATAAGCAAGTACTTTGATGAGTACACGATGTCGGTGCACCTCAAGGAGAACGTTGCACCCATGGCCAAGAAGGGCCGGCCAGGGAATATCAAACTGGTTAAAATTGATGACCGGCCACTGAAGCACTCAGACATAAACAGGATGGCCCGTGAAATCGTTGAGAGGGCTAAAAGTGATTTCAAAAGCTTCATTGAGATAGAAATGGAAGGAGCCACGGTGGTCCAGTTCAGGGAGTACAGGATATCCATTGCAAGGCCACCCTTCTCAGAAGCCTTCGAGATAACCGCCGTCAGGCCCGTTGCAAGGGTATCCCTTGAGGACTACAAGTTATCTGACAGGCTCATTGAAAGGCTCAGGGACACCGCCAAGGGTGTTCTCATCGCAGGATCCCCGGGGGCAGGTAAGAGTACCTTTGCCCAGGCTGTTGCAGAGTTCTACAGCAGGGAGATGAAGGCCATAGTCAAGACAATGGAGTCACCAAGGGACCTCCAGGTGGGTGACGAGATAACCCAGTACGCACCCATCGAGAGGGACATGCAGAAGACAGCCGACATCCTCCTCCTTGTAAGGCCAGACTACACAATCTACGATGAACTCAGGAAGACACGGGACTTCAGAATATTTGCTGATATGAGGCTTGCAGGGGTGGGAATGGTTGGCGTTGTCCACGCCACTAGGCCAATAGACGCCATACAGAGGATCCTTGGAAGGGTGGAGCTTGGAGTTATACCCTCCGTTGTCGATACAACAGTATTCATTGAGGATGGAGAGGTTAAGGCCGTCTATGATGTTTCACTCACGGTTAAGGTTCCCACCGGGATGCAGGAAGCAGACCTTGCCCGTCCGGTCATAGAGATCAGGGACCTTGAGTCCGGTGAACTCATGCATGAGATCTACACCTACGGTGAGCAGACCATAGTCATGGATGTCGCAGCAGCATCGACCCGGGCCAGAAAACCATCAGCCCACAAGATAGCCGAGAGGGAGATTGAAAGGGAATTCAAAAAGAGGATCCCCGGTGCAGGGGTCAGGGTTGAACTTGAATCAGATGAACGTGCAAGGGTCTGGATAGAGGAGAAGTACATACCCCAGATCATAGGAAAGAAGGGCAGGACCATTGAGGAGATCGAGAAGAACATAGGTATAAGCATCGGCATAGAACCCCTCGAATCAAGGGAGATCGATGAAACGGTTGAGGTCCCTGTTGAACTCGCAGGAAACTACGTTGTCCTCAACTTTGGCAAGGACGCTGTCGGCGTGTCCTTTGACATACTGGTAGATGATGAGTATCTCTTCACGGCCACTGTCGGTAAGAAGGGCACCATAAAGATCCGGAGGGATATTGAACTTGCAGATATCATCATGGAGGCCATGAAGAAGGATATACCCATAAGGGCGAGGGTGAGACCCGAGGCCTGAGGTGATCTCATGAAGATCGGTGTCTCAACCCTGGCACTCGCAGAGCACAGCATAAGCGAGATCCTTGAATACCTTGAGGACATTGGCGCCGATTACTGTGAAATCATAAACGAGTACCCCATGGCCGATGTTGAGGTCACGGATTCATACAGCATCGGATTCACGGTACATGCACCCATATCCGACATCAACATAGCATCACTCAATGACAGGGTAAGGGATGCATCTGTCAGGGAGGTGATGAGGTCAGTGGACCTTGCAGCCGATATCGGGGCAGATGTCCTTGTGGTCCACCCTGGACTGGTCCCCTTCCTAGGAAGACGCTACAGCGGGAGGATAATGGAGAGGAACATGGAGTCCCTCAGGGAGATAGTTGATTACGGGGAGGAGAGGGGTGTTGGTGTTTTCCCCGAGAACATGCCCCGCCTTGAAGGCCCCCTTATGAGGGACCTTGATGAGCTATGGGGTGCCGTGGAGGAACTTGACACCATGGCCACCCTTGACGTGGCCCATGCAGCCACCATGGGTTACGGTGTGGATGAGATGGTCACAGGGAGGGTGGGCCACGTACACCTCTCTGACAATGACCGTGAAACCGACAGCCACGACGCCCTGGGTGAGGGCAGCATAGACTTCAGGGGCCTTCTTGATAAACTGGAGGACCATGGCTACAGGGGTGTGCTGACGGTTGAGGTTAAGAACACCCGTGAGATTGAGAGTAGCATTGAATTTTTAAGGAGAATAATCCACTGATTGAGTTTTAAGGTGATGAATATGAAGATTGCAGTTATTGGAGGAACAGGAGATCAGGGACTTGGAATCGCCCTGAGACTTGCAGTTGCCGGTGAACATGTAATTATAGGTTCAAGGGACCCTGAAAAGGCGGATAAAGCCGTCAGTCAGGTCCTTGAACTCGCAGAAAGGGATGATCTCATGGTGGAGGGAGCCGCAAACCCTGAAGCCGCGGAAGCAGCAGACGTTGCCATACTGACGGTGCCCCTCCAGGCACAGATGGCGACCCTGGGTTCCATAAAGGATCAGCTCAGGGACATGGTCCTCATAGATGCCACCGTCCCCATTGAGAGCTGCCTTGGAGGCTCAGCTGTCAAGTACGTTGACCTGTGGGAGGGTTCAGCAGCCGAGAGGGCGGCGGGCTTCCTTGAGGACCAGGGCACAAGGGTTGCCGCTGCATTCAACAACATAAGCGCATCCGCCCTCCTTGATATTGAGAGTCCTGTTGACTGTGACTGTCTGGTGGCATCGGACCATCAGGACGCCCTTGAGACTGCAATGGAACTGGCAGAGAAGATAAAGGGTGTCAGGGCAGTTGACTGCGGGCCACTTGAAAATGCAAGGATCATAGAGAAGATAACACCCCTCCTCATAAACCTGAACATCAAAAACAGAGTGAGGAATGCGGGTATAAGGATAACCAACCTCCCTGAATAGTTTGTTATAAAATGTTTTAAGTTGATTGAAATGGAGATACTTAAAAACACCGTTGCAAAGATCACAGAACACGCCAACAGGGCCATAGGCCAGGTTGATGAATCAGAGCTTGAAAGGATGATATCCTCTATAATGGCTTCAAGGGCGGTCTTCATTGTGGGAACTGGAAGATCGGAACTTGTGGGTAAGGCCTTTGCAATGAGGCTCATGCACCTTGGATTCACGGTTTATGCCGTTGGTGATGTCACCACTCCCGCAATAAGTGCCGAGGACTGCCTTGTGGCCATTTCAGGGTCAGGAGAGACCAAGACCGTCACCCTTGCAGCCGAGACATCAGCCTCAGTGGGTGCAACGGTCATCGCAATAACAGCAACCCCAGGGTCAACCCTCACCGAAAGTTCAGATGTGGTTATAACCATACCAAGCAAGACAAAGGAGCCATGGAAGTACTACACCTCAAGTGTCCTCAGGGGGGACTATGATGACCTCACGCCCATGGGGACGCTCTTCGAGGACACCACCCACCTTTTCCTTGATGGCCTCATAGCTGAGTTCATGTCAATACTTGGAAAGAAGGAGAAGGATCTTAGGAAGAGGCATGCTATAATTGAGTAGCTGTGATGGTGTTAGGGGGAGAGGATGGAGGGGACATGCTATAACTGGGCAGGGATACATGTCCTCATCACATATAAATCAGCTCATGCAGGTAAGTCCAGAAATGGAGGAGTGATGAATGCAGGGACAGCTTGGAGATGAAGTGGTAACAGTAAAACTGAACTCGATGGCAAGGAGGCTTCATGAGAAGAGCCATTATGGTAAGATCTATGAGGAAAGACTTCAGATTTCCCTTATCGAGGCAGCCTACCTCATGGAGAAGGGTAAACTCAAACTGAAGAAGGATGACGACGATGTTACACTGGAGGAATTCATATCCCTCCTTGCTGAGAGGGGACTCTACAGCAAGTACCTTGTCTACAGGGACCTCAGGAACAGGGGCTACATCGTGAAGACAGGATTCAAGTACGGTGTAGAGTTCAGGCTCTATGAGAGGGGAGGAGCCCCCGGAAGGACCCATTCAGCCTACCTTGTCAGGGTGATATCCGAGAATGCAACCATACACGCCCTTGACTTTTCAAGCTATGTGAGGGTGGCCCACGGGGTTAACAAGAGACTGCTCCTGGCCTTCCTTGATGATGAGGAGGACATTACCTATTACCTTGTTGACTGGATAAGGCCATGATCTGATAAGATCACCCTTTGACGGGATAAGCCAGTGATTGCCTGAACTGTTAGATGGGTAAGGCCATGATTCTGGAACAGAAGATTCTGTAGGTGATTGTAGTGATAGATCCATGGGGATCAGCAAGCCTTGAATATCAGGAACTTATCGAGAAATTTGGTGTGAAGCCCTTCAGTGAGATACTGGATGATGTACCTGACCCCAGCTGGCTCATGAGGAGGGGGATAGTCTTCGGGCACAGGGACTACGAAAGGATCCTTGAAGCCGTCAGGAAGGGGGAGGACTTTGCAGTTGTGACTGGGATGATGCCAAGCGGAAAAATGCATATCGGCCATAAGATGATAGTTGACCAGCTCCGATGGTATGACAGCATCGGAGCCGAAATATTCATACCGATAGCCGATATGGAGGCATACTCTGCCAGGGGCATTGACTTTGAAACATCCAGGAGGATCGCTGTTGAGGAGTACATTGCGAACTACATTGCACTTGGACTGGACCTTTCAAAGAAGAACATTCACGTCTACCTCCAGTCAGAGAACCTCATGGTTGAGGACCTTGCATACATTCTTGCAGGAAAGGTTAACTTCAATGAACTCAGGGCCATCTATGGCTTTACAGGTTCAACAAGCATGGCCCATATGTACGCCCCCATAATCCAGGTCTCTGACATACTCCACCCCCAGCTAGAGGAAATGGGTGGTCCAAGACCCACCCTCGTGCCTGTTGGACCGGACCAGGACCCCCATATAAGGCTCACCAGGGATATGGCGGCGAGGTTCAGGGAGAAATTCGGATTCATACAGCCATCATCAACCTACCACAGGTTCATGAGGGGCCTTACAGGGGGGAAGATGTCAAGCAGCAAGCCAAAATCCGCAATATTCCTGAGCGACACCCCTGAGGAGGCTGAAGCCAAGATAAGGAACGCTAAGACAGGTGGAAGGGAGACCCTGAAGGAGCAGAGGGAACTTGGAGGAGTCCCCGAGGATTGCATCATCTATGAGACACTCCTCTACCATATGTCAGGGCGGGATGATGACCTTGAGGAGATATATGATTCCTGCAGAAACGGTACACTTATGTGTGGTGAATGTAAAAATAATACTGCAGAGTTTGTAAGAAAGTTCTTTGAGGAACTTTCAGAAAAACGAGAAAAGGCCCTACGTGTTGCTGAGGGGGTTCTTGAGGGATAAAATGAAAAAGGAACGGTATGAGGGGACTCTGAGTTACCTTATAAGGACCAATGAAACATTCTTGATGGTTTCAACATTCATTTTTCTTGCATCGCTTTTTGCAGGGTACCTGTTCTCAGGGGCGGTTGGCGGCCTGCTGAACCCACTGATGGATGAGTTCAGGAGGAGCATTGCTGAGGGTGAACTGAAACTCACAACAGCATCAATATTCCTCCACAACCTCCAGGCCGCCCTGCTGATATACGGTGGGGGTATTCTCCTCGGTGTTTTCACTGCCCTCTTCCTGTTTGTGAACGGACTTTTCATCGGTTTCTTTGCATCGAAGGTTCCCCTCGGAGATTTCTTTCTCCTGACGATGCCCCATGGAGTATTTGAGATACCCGGACTCATAATTGCAGGGGCCGCCGGCTTCAGACTGGCGAGCTTCACCTATCACTTCCTTGGAGACGTCATTACCGAGACATGGTACGGGTCCCTCACCGAGAGGATGCTTCATTTCTACTCTGAACACAGTGATGAGCTCAAGGATTCATTGATGCTTCTGGGTATAGGGATAGTGTTCCTCATTGTGGCAGCCTTCGTTGAGGCGAACCTGACCCTGGGGATATACACCTACATCAAGGGGGTCGTCTGATCAAAGTTCTTGAGGGATAAAGGTTATCTCTTCTTCATTTCGATCTATCCTTGCGGGTGAATTTATGATAAAATTATCTTCCGGTTAGCATACATCACAGAATAAGTGCTTTAACATAAAAAGTAATACTGGTGACGTGACACAGTTAACAATAACTAACAACGAAGGGCTAGACAGGTATAAAGGAGAAATAATTCCATTTCACTTAATTTTTCAATCTCTGCTTTAATATCACTTTTTTGCCAGGTATAATCTAATGAACTGTTAAAATCTGATGGGACAAGTTTCCAGAGCATTTAAAATTATAACTTCTGCATTATTTTGGCCTTCACTCAGCGCTGCATGTTCTTCTGCCTTTTCTATTGTTATAGCTTTTTCTGGACATAATAGAGTGCGTAGAACACATTTTCTGCATTCCTTTTCGCTTTTTCAGATTGTTCATAAACTTCGTGGGGACAGAACTCGACGCAAATATTGCAGCCTTTACACATGTTTTCATCCAGGTTATCGGTTGATTCAGTGCTATACTATAATCATCTTTGATTCTATGCTTTATTTTTCAGTGAAGATGCCCATTCACTCTTTAAAGAATTTGGCTTGGAACCTGCTTTTTCCATCATTTTGCACATTTATTTCATCTTTTCCTTATCTGGTAGTTTTGCATCATTTTAGAGTTATCTGTATTTTTCATCTGGTCTGGCACATTTCTTTCATCTTTGAATCCATTTTATCACCTCTTAAAGTTTATAAATTAAAACAAGAATATTTAGCCGCAGCAACCTCCTCCTCCACCTAATCTAAAACCTAATCTGCCTAAAAATAACGTATATCCTTTATCCATAAGTTCTAACTGGCTTATCAACGCATAAATCCCTATTTTTTCAGAGGAGAGTAATTCTATGGATTTTGTAGAGTCATTATTTTTTTAATAAACTCGCCATATCTTTTGCATCCATACTAAACATTAAATCAGCCGCAGGACGTTCTAATTCTTCCGGATCTTTAATACTCCCTTTTAACCGGTCTTCTTTTTCTAAAAGGATGATTTGTTCATCATTTTCTGTCATTGCCATTGCGATAGTAGCACCATTAACCAGACCAGTAAATAGAGAAAAATCTAGCCCAGTCTTCCCATAATTCAATGTTAAAGTTCTTTCTTTGTTTATCTTTTAATTTGGCATTTATTTTGTCAAATTTGTTCTTAATGTGCTCATATCCTTTTTCATCGAATGTACATGCCTCTATACAGTAAATACAGCCCTGACTTTAGCCAATGCAATTTCTTGTATTTGACTTCTTCGCCCCCACAGCAAGTTTCTATTTCTACCAATGCTTTTTCAGGGCAGGCTTTGATGCATTCACCGCATCTTTCACAGTATTCAGGTATCCACGCATGCTCATTTTTATCTTTTATAGGTAGATTTGCTATGCTTGTAATTATTGCTGAAATTTTTTGTCTTGGACCACATTCAGGAGTTATTAAAAGACCGTTTTTTCCCTATATAACCTATTCCTGCTTTTTGAGCAAGTAGGGGGAAATTTATAACTCTCCTTCAAAAGGGTGAGCAACTTCTGTTGCATAACCTTGTTCTCTAAGATAGTCAGAGAGTTTATAAGTTAAATTACCTAATCTTTCATAGTTTGCATTATTTAATGCCAATGCTTCTGGACCCGGAGCTGTCTCAATGGTTTCGTTACTCATTTCCATTGTCAATACAATGGCATTTGGGTATTGAATAAATTTATCTTCTTAATTAATAGCTCAGAAGTAAGCTGAGTGTATCCTATAACTTTTATACCTATTGAATGAGCACGTTTTTCAAATTCTTTAATAAATTCATCATCTGCTATGAAGGTAGGCTTATCAGGGTTATCCACAAGTGATTCATCAGGATGTTTAGCTCCACAACAACATCCAGCATCTTCTTCTATATCTGTATCATCAGATCCACAACAAGGTTCAACATTTTCTTCTGCCTCAGCAGGCGGTTCATCTTCACATCCACATTTATTATTTTCCAAAACACTCTACCTCCGCGCATAATTTCTAAAGCTGTTAATTTATTTATCATCAAACTCATTCTAATCATTAAATTCTTGAAATGTTCTTTTTAAATAAGGTAAGAAGAAGAATTAAAATCCATTATATACATTCTAATTTGAGCAATCTTTTACCCATTTATCTTTCCCTTTTAAAAGAGAAAATGCTCCTTTTGAGCGAGACCGAGGTATTGCTGTTTTACCAAGGTATTCCAGATGTTCTATGATTTTAGGAAGCATTGATCCTGGAAATCCCAGTATGGCTTCATGTTCGCCTAAATCTGTAGCGTCTCTACAGCCATAACATCCGTAAACAAAGTTCATGCGTTGACTGAGGAATGGAATGATGGTAGCATCAACGCAGGTTGCCTGTAAAATGGCAGTAGAACTTTCTATTCTTTTCCCACCCACAGCATGTAGATACGCAAGAGCAATCCACATGAGTTTTTCAGGGTAATCTTCCACAATCACAATATCCGGAATATATTCCGCCTTTTCTAATGGAAAAATATGCAACTGCTGAATCTGTCCAGGTTTCAGTTTCGACATACCTTCAAACATTTCCTTTCCAACTTCAGGGTCTGATACTATACCAAAACCTACAAGACCCTTTCCAGACTCAAGTTTCTCTGGTAAAGGACGGAAACCAAAAGCAGCTGCTGCAGCAGGGCATGAAATTTCTTCTCCAGCTAGAACAACGTCTTCACCGCTCCTAGCCTTCATTAAAGCTTGACAGTATCGATGTTTTTCAAGAAATTCCACATTTACCGGTGCTTTTTCATCTGTTTCTAAAAATTTTACTCCAACTGGAGATTTATTAAGATCTAAGATTGATATCATTTCCTGACCTATTTTTTTTTAACTTCTTCAACGTTCATAATTATTCCCCGGTCTTTGCTTTCATCCGTTCTTTTACAGAGCCAAGCTTTGTCAGATTTTCAGCCACTTGATTTATTTGTTGGCCGGGAATTGTAACTATCAGTTCTTCATCTGTGTATTCTTCACCGATCATTTTCACAGCTTTTTTTGCAGCACCACACGGAATTGCAAAACTAACTTCATCATTTAAATAAGTTCTCGCTGTCGTATAACCGCAGAAACTGTAAGGCGCTGCAAACTCTGCGTTTATACTACCTCCAGTTTGATAAATAGAGGCATGTATAAGCTCATGTGCATTTCTTGCATTAGTGGGGAAAGCTAAAACCACATCAGGATTTTTAGCATCTTCTAAAGGCTGTATTAACGTTCCTTTTACATCTTTTAAACGAGGGACAGATTCAACTAACCGGGTTGCCGCACGAGTATCGGCTGCAGAACTTTTATTAATATAGAACTCCCCAGTTTTTTCAAATTCAGGGGTATCACCCATCCCTAAGACTGCTTTACCTCTGGGACATGATTGCACTTCAGCAGGAGCATAAAATGATTTTCTTTCGCTTGCAGCTTTTTTAAGCATCACACAATAAAATAATGGATTTTCCAATGTTTCAATACCATCGGGGACATATTTTTCGTCCTTTATCAATGTTACTCCTACGACCCCATTTAAATTCAATATTTCTTTCAATTTTTTTGCTGTTTCTTTCATTGAATCGCCTCACTTCTCCATAACACATTTTTTCCATAAGACAGCTTTCTTATGCTTCGTATCTGTATATCAATATATTTAAATATATAAATTTGTTTTATGTACACTGCCTAACATTAACGCTCTTAACTCCATAGCTTATTATAGATTTATATGGCGAAATATCGCCTCTGAAAAAGTAGTGCTACATTTACAAGACTTATAAGTAGTGGAAACTCTATTATGGCCCAATTAAAGTTGCAAACGCTGCTACTGATCCTATTCCAAAAACTGCAGTGGTCACAGCAATTGTCAGCTCAAAATTGTTATTTGCAGGTGTAAATGAAATTGTTGTGGTTTTTGAGTAATGCGCCTATCTTGATGTGATGGATAACAAATTAGATAACGACAGAAAAAAGAAGTAAGAACGGAATTAATATAGTCATTTATTTGCAAGTGTCAAGCTTGGAAGTGTTTATCCTAAAGAAGAGGATCAATTCTTCTGCTTATGGAATTTTGCAATAGTAAATTAACAATTACTTAAGACGTTTTCCTTATTTAGTTTTATAGGGAATATTTAAAAATTAGAAAGGTCATATTTGAACTGTGGTTGTGTAATATGTGGTTTTTGTTACTTTGATCAGCCAAAATAGACATAATGTATAACCGTTTGGAGGATGTTTATGATAAGATGCATATCATGTGGTAGGGAATACGCTTTAGATGAGATTATCTACACCTGCAGTGAATGCGGGTCAGTACTTGAGGTTGAATGCGAACCTGATGTTTCAAGGGATGTTTTCAGCTGCAGAAGACAGAACATGTGGAAGTACAGGGAATTCATGCCTGTTGACCCTTCAAGGATCATCAGCCTTGATGAGGGCGGAACACCCTTTGTCAGGTGTGACACCATCGGAGGGGAAACAGGAGTTGAACTCTATGTGAAGGTTGAGGGTTCCAATCCAACAGGGAGCTTCAAGGACAGGGGCATGAGCGTAGGGATAACCAAGGCCGTTGAACTGGACGTTGACACGGTTGGATGCGCCTCAACAGGGAACACATCAGCATCTCTGGCAGCCTACGCGGCAAGGGCCAGTCTTGGGTGTGTCGTGCTCCTGCCATCGGGTAAGGTTGCCCTGGGTAAACTGGCCCAGGCAATGTTCCATGGTGCCAGGGTCCTCTCTGTCAGGGGGAACTTTGATGAGGCCCTTGAGGCTGTCACAAAACTCGCCCTTATGGGTGAACTCTACCTCCTTAACTCTGTAAACCCCTTCAGGCTTGAGGGTCAGAAGTCCATTGGATTTGAGATCGTGGATGACCTTGGCTGGGAGTCCCCTGACAGGATAATACTTCCAGTTGGAAATGCCGGTAACATCTCGGCGATATGGAAGGGGATCTCCGAGTTCTACAGGGCGGGTTTCATCGATGATAGACCAATGATGACGGGTATACAGGCCGAGGGAGCCGCTCCTGTTGTTGATGCATTCAGGAGGGGCAGTACCGATATTGAACCTGTTAAGGATCCCGAGACCGTTGCAACGGCCATAAGGATAGGGGCCCCTGTGAGTTACCTCAAGGCCCTTCGCGCCATATATGAATCCGATGGTTATGCAGAGACCGTGACCGATGAGGAGATACTCTCTGCCCAGAAGCTCCTGGCAAGGAAGGAGGGTATAGGTGTTGAACCGGCATCTGCAGCCTCCATCGCAGGGCTGTTGAAGCTTGTTGATGAGGGCGTCGTTGACAGGGGCGAGCGGGTTGTCTGCGTGGTAACCGGCCACGTGCTTAAGGATCCTGACACCGCCATAAGGGCTTCAACAAAGCCTGTTGAAGTTGAACCCGATATAAACCAGTTAAGGGATGTTATAGGTAAAAATAAGCCATAATACTCCTTTTAATATTTGAGGCTAATTTTTTCCTTTTAAATTTTTCTATTTTTTGTTAATCCACTCTCATGTTAATCTCTCACCTTACTGAACCCTCTGATTATATTGATTTGGTTAAGGTGCCCCATGGACCAATCTATGGCCGAGAGAAACCCTAAGATTAGCGATATATTTATATAGGATAATATGATAGATAATTACATAAAATGAGGTGGTTAATTATGGAATTGCCAATAGCCCCAATTGGGAGAATAATAAAGAATGCCGGTGCAGAAAGGGTGAGTGATGATGCAAGGGAAGCACTTGCAGAAGCACTTGAAGAAAGAGGCGAAAAAATCGCAGTAGAAGCGGTTAAACTCGCAAAACACGCCGGCAGGAAAACAGTAAAAAAGGATGACATCAAGCTGGCTGTTAAAAAGATGGAACTCTAGGGATGTAGGGATCCTTTACATCCGGTTCCAATCATTCATATTACCTTTTTGTTAGCGGCAAAACTTTATATGTGATGAAAGATCAATCTTTATTAATCCTTGTTTTCCCGGTTTGATCCGGCTGAGCCCCCGGGAATTTATATTAATACGATTTCTCATGAAAATCCGTATCCAGCAACTTTTATATAGCGAGAACATATAAAAGTACTCACCCAATTCATGTTAATCCATAAATTGGATTACTGATCCAGATTGGTGTAATTACCGATGGATGGTATGAAGACCAGATGAAAAAGGAGGTAAATAACATGGCAAAGGCAATATACGTGAAATTTGATGTACCAAAGGAACTGACGGATAAGGCTGCAGAGGCCCTTGAAATCGCCAGGGAAACAGGGAAAATATCCAAGGGTACCAATGAGGTTACCAAGGCAATCGAGAGGGGAGTTGCCCAGCTCGTGCTCATAGCCGAGGACGTTGAACCTGCTGAAATAGTGGCTCATATCCCGCTCCTTGCAGAAGAAAAGGAAATACCATACATATACATCCCGACAAAGGATGAACTGGGAGCAGCCGCAGGTTTAAACGTCGGCACAGCCTCAGCATGCATAGTGGAATCAGGAGATGCTGAGGAAATCATAACCGAGATAATAGAAAAGGTTGAAGAACTCAAAAAGTAAATGAAAGGCAAAAACGCCTTTCACTTTCAATTTAACATAAAGGTGATTTAATGGAGGAAGCAACTCCAGCGGAAGTTATTGAGGTCCTCAAAAGGACCGGGATGACTGGAGAGGTAATGCAGGTAAAATGCAGGATCCTTGATGGAAGAGACAAGGGAAGGATACTGACAAGGAACGTTATGGGTCCTGTGAGGGAAGGCGATATCCTCATGCTCCTTGACACCATCAGGGAAGCCAAGGAAATCAGGACCCCCTAATGAGTAGGTGTTTTAAATGAGAGTCTGTTCATTCTGCAACGAGGAAATAGAGCCGGGTACCGGTAAGATGTACGTTAAGAAGGACGGTACCATTTATTTCTTCTGCGGCAGCAAATGCGAGAAAAACATGATAAAACTGGGAAGGGTTCCAAGAAAAGTTAAATGGGTTAAAAAATGATGGAAAGAAGCTTTGTAATGCTGAAACCTGACGCAGTGAAGAGGCGCCTCGCAGGAAGGATAATATCCCGATTCGAGGAAAGGGGACTCCAGATAGTGGCGGTAAAGATGCTCCAGATCCCTGAGGAACTTGCAATGGAGCACTACCAGGAACATAGGGAAAAACCATTCTTCACAGACCTTGTGTCCTACATAACCTCCGCACCCGTCCTTGCAATGGTCATAGAGGGCAGGGACTGCATATCACTCATAAGGAAGATGGTGGGCGCCACAAACCCTGCAGAGGCAGATGTGGGAACAATCAGGGGAGACTTTGCCCTTGAAACAGGAAGAAACATAATACACGCTTCAGATTCCCCGGAATCAGCTGAAAGGGAGATTAAACTTTTCTTTGACGAATCCGAAATCTGCACTTATGAAATGCCTGATAGAGAGATGATTTACGAGGAATAGACCCGGAGATTCCAATGAAGATCAGATCACCAATTGTCTCAGTACTCGGACACGTTGATCATGGAAAAACCACCCTCCTTGACCATATAAGGGGCAGTGCAGTTGCCTCAAGGGAAGCGGGGGGTATAACACAGCACATAGGAGCAACAGAGATACCCATAGATGTCATTGAAAGGATCTGCGGAGACTTCCTCAAGAAATTCTCCATCAGGGAAACACTGCCAGGACTTTTCTTCATAGACACCCCCGGACATGAGGCATTCACAACCCTCAGGAAACGTGGAGGGGCCCTGGCAGACCTTGCAATACTCATCGTAGATATCAACGAGGGATTCAAGCCCCAGACCCTGGAGGCCCTCAACATCCTTAAAATGTACAGGACACCCTTCGTGGTGGCTGCAAACAAGGTCGACAGGATCCCCGGATGGAAGGTCCATGAAAAGGAGCCCTTCATGACCACCTTCAGCAGGCAGGACGCCCGTACACAGCAGGTACTGGACACCAGGGTCTATGAACTGGTGGGCAAACTCCATGAGGAGGGCTTTGAGTCAGAGAGGTTTGACAGGGTAACCAACTTCGCCTCACAGGTCAGCATAATACCCATAAGCGCTGTAACAGGAGAGGGCATACCCGAGCTCCTGACCATGCTCATGGGACTTGCACAGCAGTACCTCAAGGAACAGCTGAAAATCGAGGAGGACGCACCTGCAAAGGGGACCATCCTTGAGGTTAAGGAAGAGAAGGGCCTTGGAATGACCATGGACGCCGTCATATACGACGGTATACTCAGGAAGGACGACACCATCGCCATGATGACATCCGGTGACGTTGTATTCACAAGGATAAGGTCACTCCTCAAACCAGGACCCCTGGAGGAGATGAGGGAATCCGGGAGGAACTTCCAGAAGGTTGATGAGGTTGTTGCGGCTGCAGGTATAAAGATCGTTGCACCCGACGTCGATGATGTGATGGCAGGATCCCCTCTGAGGGTTGTAACCGACCCTGATACAGTGAAAGAGGAGATACTCGGTGAGATAGAGGACATAAAGATAGACACAGACGAGGCAGGAGTGGTTGTTAAGGCAGACACCCTCGGCTCCCTTGAAGCCGTTGTCAAGATCCTCAGGGATATAGAAGTTCCCATAAAGGTGGCTGATATAGGGGATGTCTCAAGGAGGGATGTGGTCAATGCAGAGATAGCCCTCCAGGAGGACACTGTCTACGGCGCCATAATAGCCTTCAATGTGAAGGTACTGCCATCAGCTGCCAGTGAACTCAAAAACTCAGAGATCAAGCTATTCCAGGGCAACGTCATCTACAGGATAATGGAAGAATACGAGGAATGGGTCAGAGGCATTGAGGAAAAGAAGAAGAAGGAATGGATGGATGCAGTTATAAAACCTGCAAGCATAAGGCTCATACCGAAACTTGTCTTCAGACAGAGTAAACCAGCCATTGGCGGTGTTGAAATCCTCACAGGCATGATAAAACAGGGCTACCCCCTGATGGATGAGAATGGAAACCCTGTGGGTACCGTTGAGAGCATGCAGGACAAGGGCGAAAACCTCAAATCAGCATCAAGGGGTCAGAAGGTTGCAATGGCCATAAAGGATGCTGTTTACGGTAAAAACATCAACGAGGGAGACACGCTCTACGTTGACATACCAGAGAACCACTACCGTATTCTCATGGATGAAATGTCAGGGGATCTCAGTGAAGAGGAACTTGACCTTTTTGAGAGGATAGCCGAGGTCAAGAGGAAAAGGGATCCTGACTGGGGAATGAAAGCACCATTTTAATATAAATAGAATCAGGAGGAGATATATTGGCATTTAAGATTGTGATTTCAGACAAGGAGAAAAGCGTCCAGATGGAGGTTGACCCGTCAGAGTCCAGGGGACTTGTAGGCCTCAGTATAGGAGATGAATTTGAGGGGTCAATCATAGGACTGGAAGGATACAAACTGAAAATCACAGGCGGAAGCGACAAGAATGGTTTCCCGATGAAGAGAACCATACCCGGAGCAAGGAGGGTCAGGAGCCTTGTATCCGGTGGTGTTGGTTACAAACCAGCCCGGAAGGGTGAGAGAAGAAGGAAGACCTTCAGGGGAAACACTGTATCTGACGACATAGTTCAGATAAATACGGTGGTCATTGAAAAGGGTGAAAAACCACTGGAAGAACTCATAGGCGCCCAGGAAGAATAATAAACCAAAAATTATAGGTGTAATCTGTGAAAAATCAATCTGAAATAAACATTGGTCTAGTGGGGCACGTGGACCATGGTAAAACAACCCTTACAAAGGCCCTCTCAGGTGTGTGGACCGACACACACAGTGAGGAAACCAAGAGGGGTATATCCATCCGCCTAGGATATGCGGATATAACATTCAGGAAATGCCCTGAATGCGAACCTCCAGTGTGCTACACAACGGCAACGGTATGTGAGAACTGTGGCACAGAGACAGAACTCCTCAGGAAGGTGTCCTTTGTGGATGCACCGGGCCATGAAACCCTCATGGCAACCATGCTTTCAGGCGCAGCCCTCATGGACGGTGCAATACTGGTAATCGCGGCAAATGAGCCCTGCCCCCAGCCCCAGACAAAGGAGCACCTGATGGCCCTGGATGTTATAGGGGTCAAGGATGTTATAGTCGTCCAGAACAAGATAGATATCGTGTCAAGGGAGAGGGCCCTTGAAAGCTACAGGGAGATAAAGGAGTTTGTAAGGGGTACATGCGCTGAAGATGCACCTATAATACCAGTGTCTGCTCAGCAGGGCGCAAACATCGATATTCTCATTGAAACAATTGAAGAGAAAATCAAAACTCCTGAAAGAGAAGTTGACAAGCCCGCCAGGATGTACGTTGCACGGTCCTTTGATATAAACAAGCCAGGCGCAGACCCTGAACATCTGGCAGGAGGGGTTATAGGAGGCTCCCTGGTCCAGGGACGATTCCATGTCGGTGATGAAATAGAGATAAAGCCAGGCATACAGATAAAGAAGGACGGTAAACAGACATGGATGAGCCTGCACTCCGAGATCACAGGTCTTGTTGCAGGAGGACAGGAGATGGAGGAGGTTGGACCTGGAGGGCTCGTCGGGGTCGGCACCCTCCTCGACCCTGCACTCACCAAGGCAGACTCGCTTTCAGGTTCAGTTGCAGGCGAACCAGGGACACTGCCACCGGTAAGACATTCCTTCACAATGGAGACCCACCTCCTTGAACGCGTCGTCGGTACCAAGGAGGAGACAAAGGTCGAGCCAATAAAGACAGGAGAACCCCTCATGATAAACGTGGGGACAACAACAACCGTGGGAGTTGTTAAATCTGCAAGGGCTGATGACGCAGATGTTGTCCTTAAACTCCCTGCATGTGCAGAGGAGGGTCAGAGGATAGCCCTCTCAAGGAGGGTCGGTGCAAGATGGAGGCTGATAGGTTATGGTATCATCAAATAGGGTGATTCTGGACGCCAATTTTTTATGATACCCTACCAGTTCAATGTTGACATAGTCTCTGAACTTGAAAGGCTCTTCCCGACCCATGATCTTGTCGTGCCCTCCTTTGTTATAGGGGAACTTGAAGCCATCAGGAGAAGATCCCGTGGAAGGGCAGGTATAGCTGCATCAGTGGGGCTCTCAATCGCCAGAAGACCCCCCTTCAGGGTGGTCAGGGAGGAGCTCAGGGAGGGCGAAACCCCAGACGACGCTCTCCTCAGGATTTCAGAGATACTCTGCACCAATGACAGGGAACTCAGGAGAAGGGCAAGATCAAGGGGTATAACGGTTGTATACCTCAGACAGAAAAAATATCTTACAGTTGATGGCCATATATGAATTAGGAGGTTTTTCATGAATCTATGGAAGGATATAGAACCAGGACCATCCATACCGGAAGTAGTATACGCTGTTGTTGAAATACCAAAGGGCTCAAGGAACAAGTACGAGTACCATAAGGACCTTGAGGCATTTGCCCTTGACAGGGTACTGTACTCACCCGTTTTCTACCCTGCAGAGTACGGTATAATACCAAGGACCCTCTATGATGACGGAGACCCCATGGATATACTGGTTCTCATGGACCAGCCAACATTCCCTGGATGCATCATAGAATCACGCCCCATCGGTCTTTTAAGGATGATCGATGGAGGAGACCAGGATGACAAGATCCTGGCAGTGCCGGTGGAGGACCCCCACTACAGGGGTGTTAAGGATGTATCAGACCTCCCTGAACACATTCCAAAGGAAATAGCACACTTCTTTGAAGTTTACAAGAACCTTGAAGGCAAGGAGACAAAGATAATCGGTTGGGAAGGCGCAGAAAAGGCATTTGAAGCTGTCAACCACTCCATTGAACTCTACAGGGAGAAATACATGGAGTAATCTTTTAATGGGGGATCCCCATTGTATTATGTAACAAAAATTGTTGATACCGTCAGAATACCTCCGGACCGCTTCGAGGAGCCGATTGAGGAGGTTGCCGTAGAGGTTCTCAACGAGACCTACGTTGGAAGGATGGACAAGAACCTCGGGCAGATGATAACCGTCAATGAGATAGAGGATATAGGCATCGGGAAGGTCATAATGGGCGACGGCGCAGCCTACCATGAGGTGACCTTCACAGCCCTCTTCTTCAAACCAGAACTCCATGAGATCGTTGAGGGCGAAGTTATAGAGATTGCAGAGTTCGGCGCCTTTGTACGCATCGGGCCACTGGACGGTCTTGTCCACGTATCCCAGGTTACCGATGACTACATAACCTACGATGGGAAGAAGGGCTCCCTTGTGGGTAAGGAGTCAGGTAAACGCCTGGACGAGGGCGACCTTGTAAGGGCAAGGATAGTGGCCATCAGCCTCAAGGGCAGAAGGGAAGGAGTCAAAATAGGCCTCACCATGAGGCAGCCCGGCCTTGGAAAATTCGAATGGATAGAAGAAGAGAAAAGGAAGAGTAAAAAATGAGTGAAAAGGCATGCACAAGGTGTAAGAGGATAACAACCGGTGAGCGCTGCCCGGTCTGTGACGTGCCGGCATCCACCAACTGGAGCGGACTCCTCATAATCATTGATCCGGAAAGGTCAGACATAGCAAGGGAACTCAACATAACACTTCCAGGCGAATATGCCCTGAGGGTAAGGTAATATCACTTCTGGAAGGAAACAGCAAGGGTGTCAGAGAGTGTACATACTTCCACAGGAACTGAGAAGGGAACTGAAGGAGCCACTAGGGAAGCTCTACCGGTCGCTCAGTGATGTCAGGGTGGATGAGGAGTCCTTCCTCATAACCGTGGGTGATGTCACAACCAGCAACGCCCTTAAACATGGTCTGAAGCCAGATATAAGTATAATTGACAACAGAATACAGCGAAGAGCTTCAGACCAGGACCTGAAGGATACTGCAGAGGTCATTAGGGCGGAGAATCCCCCGGGCACGGTAACCCGCAGCCTATGGTCATCAATAGAGACAGCCATCAGGGAGTCATCCAGTAGCGGTAAACGTTTCATGATAATCGTTGACGGTGAGGAGGACCTTGCCGTCCTCCCATCAATCCTGCTGGCACCACCAGGAACCACGGTCCTCTATGGCCAGCCCAATGAAGGCGTTGTCCTGGTGAAGGCCGATGAAACATTCAGAAGAGCTGAAGAACTCATAAAAAAATTTGAGGAGGCATAGTATGGATATTAATATAATAGAGGAAAAGGAAAACCTGCTTTTTAACAGAAAGGAGATCAAATTCGAATGCTTATATGAAGGTGAGGCAACACCGAAGGTCCTTGAAGTTAAAAACAAACTTGTTGCCATGCTCGATGCAGATAAGGACCTTCTGGTGGTTGACAAGATCGACCAGGGATTCGGCGAGCCAAGGGCTTCAGGGTACGCCAAACTCTATGAATCCCTGGAGAAACTCAGGGAGATAGAACCCGAACACGTTATAAAGAAGAACACAGAGGCATCCCAGGAAGAAGAGGAGGAAGAGTAGATGAAGAAGTTTGAACTCTATGAGGTAAAGGATGATAAACTCGTAAGGAAGAATCCCTTCTGCGTCAGATGCTCAAACGGTGTCTTCATGGCAGACCATGGGGATAGATACGCCTGCGGTAAATGCGGATACACAGAATGGAAAACCAGGGAATAGGGTGGAAGCTTGAATCTCAGGGCTGGCAGACTCGGTAAGGGCATGGAGGATGAGGCCGCAGATTTCACATCCTCCCTGGAATTCGACCACCACATATTCGAGGCGGATGTTGACTGCAACATAGCCCACACATCCATGCTGGCCCGTGAGGGTATAATACCCCATGAAGTGGCTGATAAGATCATAGAAGCCCTCCGGGAGCTCAAAGAGGAGGGTGTAGAGGCCCTTGACATGGACCCCTCGGTTGAGGACATCCACATGGCTGTGGAGAACTATGTAACCGCCAGGATAGGCCCTGAGGCAGGGTTCATGCACACAGGCAAATCAAGGAATGACCAGGTGGCAACGGACCTCCGACTGGCCCTCAAGGACAGTATCCAGGTTATCAGCCATGAACTCCTTGATTTTATTGATAAGATCGCTGATCTTGCATCCGAGCACACCGAAACCGTCATGGTGGGCTACACCCACCTCCAGCATGCCCAGCCAACGACCCTGGGACATCACCTGATGGCATATGCATACTCACTTAAAAGGGACTATGAGAGGCTCCAGGACACCCTTAAGAGGGTTGACATGAACCCCCTGGGCTCCGCTGCCATGGCAACCACCAGTTTCCCCATAAACAGGGAACTTACAACCGAACTGCTTGGTTTTGCCGATTACATGAGGAACTCCATGGACGCCGTGAGTTCAAGGGATTTCATAGCTGAAGCGGTATTCGACCTCTCAATGCTTGCAGTTGACCTCAGCAGGATCTCCGAGGAGATGATACTCTGGAGCACCTATGAATTCGGGGTCATAGAGCTTCCTGATGAATTCTCATCCACATCATCCATAATGCCCCAGAAGAAGAACCCTGACGTTGCAGAGATAGCCCGTGCAAAGACATCCAGTGTCCAGGGAGAACTCATGACCATCATGGGGATCATGAGGGCGCTGCCATACACCTATAACAGGGACCTCCAGGAGGTAACACCACACCTCTGGCGGGCTGTGGAGACTGTTAAATCCATGATACGTGTTGTGAGGGGTATGCTGACGGGTATAAGGGTTAACAGGGAACGCGCCCTTGAACTTGCATCCTCGAACTTTGCAACGGCAACCGACCTTGCGGATCTCATGGTCCGTGAGAGGGGGATCCCCTTCAGGGTGGCCCACAGGATAGTGGGGAGGCTAGTTACAAGGGCCCTTGAGGACGGCCTCGGACCAGGTGATATAGACTCAGGCTACGTTGATGAGGTGAGCCTGGAGGTTACAGGGGATAAGCTCGGCCTTGATGATGAAACCGTGAGGAAGGCCCTTGACCCCCTTGAGAATGTAAGGGCAAGGATGGTTCCAGGCGGACCCGCGCCTGAAATGGTCAGGGAGTCGGTGGCAGAGATAAAATCCTTTGTCAGGTCCGAGATGTAAATCTATTTTTCCCTTCATGGATGTGACCCTCATTTCTGTATCTGAATCTCCTTTTAATGGCTGCAGAGTCAGAACCTGAATTTCCTACTTTTGATGGATAACACCCATTCGAAATTTTTATATATCATTTTTCACAGATAATTATTACATGAAATCCGAAACCGAACCAAAAATAATAGGTCTTCTGGCGGTACTTATAGGTATACTGATGATACTCTACCCCCAGCTTGTAGGGTACCTTGTTGGAGTATTCCTGATAGCCTACGGGTTACTCAAGGTATTCGCCGAATAACCGCAGTTTTCCCTTTTATTTACAGATGCTCCATACCAGTTCAAGGGCCTCACCTGGTTCAAGGACACCCGCCCTTGTCTCACGGAGCACCCTCTGTATCGAGTAGCGTCTGAGGTGAGGGTGCCTCCTCTGGACCTCCCCGAGGAGGGGACAGCCAAATACCCTGGAACCGCTGATTTTAAATGCTGATGCAACCGATCTGACCTCCTGCTTTGACGCTGCAAAGGCTGCAGGGAGATTTATCCTCAGAACACCATCGGTAACCTGGAGGGACTGGTAACCGGTTGCAAGGAGGTCCCCGAAGACCACGGTGTCCAGACCGGCCTCCTTCACCCTTCCGGTAACCGCGTCCTGTATCATCCCTGAGCAGCGACCGCAGGGATGGAACCTTCCCTCAAGGGCCTCCTCCAGGAAGTCGCTGAAGTCCACCTCTATGAACTCATGCCTCACACCCAGGGCGCTGCAGAGCCTCCCTATCCCTCTTTTAACATGACCAGGCAGTATGATGGTCCCCGGGTCAACGGTGAAGGCCTCGGGCTTCAGGCCAATATTCTTTGCAAGTATGAGGGAGAACGAACTGTCAACACCACCTGAGAGAGCAACACCCACCCTTACACCTGTTTCATCCCACTCTGAAAGGAAATTAAAGGCTGAAAGTTTATCAAGACGCATCCTGAGGGGCTCTTCAAGGACACGGGTGGCCATGAAGGATTCCCTGAGTTCCTTCACCCTTTCAAGGGCAAACCTCACCCGCATCCTCCTGACGCTTACATCGGTCATGGCCTCAACATGGACCCTGCCGGCACCGAGCTCCTCCCTCAACCTGCCGGCCACCCATCCACCCTTACCTATTATCAAGGACTTATCTGACCTGTCAGGTGCAGTTATCAGGAGGTCGCCTGTTTCATCATCCAGGACCACATCACAGATCCTTACCCTTGCATCATCATGGCCTATATCGGCCCTTATCCTTCCTATAATTTCAGCCAGCTCTTCCTTATCCATAAAATATATTATGCACCGTTGAAATATTAATATACATATAAGCCATGGGGATGTAAAGGGTAATGCCAAAGATAAAGAGCCTTCTTTTCGGTGACCGGGAGGAGGAGTGGAGCTACAAGAGGGAAAGTGAAAACATAATAGTGGGTTACGGTTACAAGAAGTTCAGCAAACCCCCGGTTATAGGCAAGAACCCACTCCTGCGTTCAAACACGGTGATCTATAATGATGTCACCATAGGCGACAACCTCAGGACAGGGCACAACGTCCTTATAAGGGAGAAGACCACCATAGGCGATGATGTACTCATAGGTACAAACACGGTTATCGAGGGCCATTCAAAGATAGGCAGCAATGTCAGCATCCAGTCAAACGTTTATCTCCCCAAGAACAGTTACATAGAGGACAATGTCTTCATAGGCCCCTGCGCCTGTTTCACCAATGACCGCTACCCTATAAGGGTCAAGTATAAGCTGAGGGGACCTATAATAAGGCAGGGCGCCTCTATAGGGGCTAATTCAACCTTCCTATCAAGGATAGAGGTGGGTGAGGGCGCCATGGTGGCCGCAGGTGCGGTGGTTACAAGGAATGTGCCTCCATGGTCACTGGCGATAGGTGCGCCGGCCCGTATAAAGGCACTCCCACCCAAACTGAGGGTTCCCAACAATATCTAGTGCATCCTACAGTTCATCAGGTCATATCTTCAGGGTTTTAGAGGGTGGAAGTCCACAACTTAGAGAGGAAAACCCAGGTTATGATCTCTAGCCTCATTGGATTCCTTTTTCTTAGCCCTCATGATCAGGGCAGACCCTCCATCCCTGAACCTGCATAATGCGTGGGTCAGCCCCTCCTGTAGAGGCCTATGATCTCTGCCTCTGCAAGGACATGCCCCTTCATAGCCTCAAGGACATCCTCCTTAGATGAGCCCGGTTCAAGGTCAAGGGTCGTGTCAAGGGCGTAAAGCATGAAGAAGTACCTGTGGACCCCTGAGGGAGGGCAGGGCCCGCTGTAGCCTATTTTTCCTGAATCATTGTAGCCCTGGACTGAACCATCAGGGAGTCTCCTTAGGTGGGGCACCTCTTCATCAAGTCCTCCTGAGTCAGGGGGGATGTTGAATATCACCCAGTGGGTCCAGACCTTTGATGGGGCGTCGGGGTCGTCGCATATTAATGCAAGGGATTCGGCCTCCTCAGGGACACCATCCCAGGAGAGGGGTGGTGATATGTTCTCACCATCACAGGTGTACTTTGAGGGTATCCTGCCACGGTCATTGAATGCGCGGGTTTTGAGGTTCATGGTATCACCTTAATCATTATATGTTGAAGGATATTAATTATTATTATGGATTTCAAGGTGAACCGTGCAGAGGACAACAGGATCTTCGTTGAGACAGAGTCATTCAGGAGGCTCATTGAGGAGCTTGAGGAACTTAAAGGGAGCCGGGGAAATATACTGCACGTTATAGGGGCTCCAGGGACAGGTAAATCCTCCAATATATATTATGGGATCCGCAAGCTCGGAATGAATGTCTATGAGGTGCCATGCAACCTGGAAACTGTTGAGGTCACCGCGGAGGAGGTTTTCAGATCCATACTAGAGGATGTGAAATCAGAGCTTGGAGTGGATTCAGCCGCTGATGTCTACAGACGGTTCGCTGAATTCGATGCCGTCCTCTTTGCTGACAGGTTCCATGACAGCCATGACTTCTCTGATTCTATGGGCTTCAGCCAGTGGACCCTTGGAGCTGGAGGCGAGGCCCTGAAGTTCTACCTGAAGTGTATCCGGGAGTACCTCAGATACAGGTCGGTCTTCAGGGACATGAATATCATATTCCAGACGGCCTGGAGGCTCCGCTTTCGAGGGAAGAAGCCTGATATCTTCACAGACATACCCGTCATATCACCTTTACTCTGTCATCTTCTCATGGTTCCCTTCAGGGCCGTGAAGATAGATTACACCCGTCAGGAGACCTTAAGTATTATAAGGGCCCATATGGACTGTGCAGATGCCGATGAGATTCAGGGGTACATTGACCTATACGGCTGCAGACCGAGGCTGATACTGGAGAAGATGAAATGCTGAAAACACTTTTAAGGTCAACGAGGATCAGCTGGGGAGCAAAGAACGTCCACATGTACCTTCTTGCCCTCACCTACGCATCCAGCGTGGATCCTCTAGGGTTTCTCATGGGACTTTTCCTTGTAACCCTCCTCTGGGGCGGGCTGTACTCACTCAATGACCTTACAGACATCGAGGTCGACAGGAAGGACCGGATGAAGAGCAGCAGACCCTTCATAGAGAACCATGTTGAACCATGGAGGGTTCTGGTCTTCATAGGAGCTATCATCATAACCTCCCTCTTGGTTTCATACATCCTCAACCCCATTTTCTCCCTTATCATGCTCCTCATGGTCCTTAACCAGTTCATATACACCCTCCCACCCCTGAGGCTGAAGGATACCATGCTGGCGCCCCTTGCAAGCACGGCAACAAACACGGTCCTCAGACTTGCTTCAGCCTCTGTACTCCTTGGAGGCTTACTTGTTGTTCCACCACCGGTTTATCTCATGATGTACCTTGCAGGGATGGGAACATACCTCATGTACAAGGAGAGGGGGCTGATGACAACGGCCGTATCCATCATCTTCTGCATAATCCTCGGCTATGCCTACCTTGAAGGGTACATCAGCATCCTCCAGATACTGATAGTTATACTCCCCTCCTTCATTGCAACGGTACCATTATACCTTTCAAATTTCACTGAGAGGGAGCGGATGGTTGAGATAGCCGACTTCATCTACCACAGGGTGCTGATGATTTTCTATCTGGGCTGCATAATCATACTTCTATACATGAAGGGTGCTTAGCATCAAGGGTCAGGGGTCCCTGTTTACATGATAAAAAAGTAGGAGTTGAACAACTGGAATAAATTAGAAGAGCTTACCCAGCTTTATAAGGGCCTTTGGGGAGACCTTTATGAGTTTCTTCACAAGCTCGGTGGTGCTCACCTTCTCAAACTCAACATCCTGGAATGCCTCTGCAATGGAGTCAAGTTCGCTGTCGCTGAGTGTGAGCATGTAATCCTTGACCTTGAGGTACCTGTCTATCTCCTTACCGATCCTCTCACGGCAGTCCCTTTCATACTCCATGAGCCTCTTCTCACTGACATCTCCATCGGCAACTGCAGCCGCAGCAACCCTTCCGGCCAGCATACCCCCGGTCATGCCGCTTATTATACCTCCACCGGTCAGGGGGTTCACCTGACCTGCAGCATCACCAACGACCATGAGGCTGTCTGCAACAAGTTTCTTTGGCATTCCACCAACAGGGTCACCGCCTATGTTGAGTTCAACTGGCTGCGCATTCTTTGTAGCGGGGCAGGACTCCACAAATTCAAGCAGGTGTTCATAGGCGCTCTTATCTGTTTCGGTTGAGAGTACGCCGAGGCCCACATTGGCTATGTCATCACCCTTGGGGAATATCCATGCATAACCACCCGGTGCCACGCTCCCGAAGTAGAACTCTATGCAGTTGTTGTCCTCCATTTCAACTCCCACCATCTCGAACTGGGCGGCTGATTCCATGTCCTTGGGCCTGGTGGCTGTTCTGAGGCCCCCCCACCTTGCAACCCTTGACTCGGGGCCATCAGCTGCGATGACTATCCTGGCCTTTATATCGAATTCCCTGCCCATGGATTCTGCCCTGACAAGGTAGCCGTCATCGGTCTTCTCCATGCCCGTTGCAAGGGTCTTAACCATTATCCTTGAACCGGCCCTTGCAGCATCCATGGCCATGTGCTTGTCAAAGACCTTCCTCTCGAGGATGTAGCCGGCCTCAGGGAGTTCAACCTTATCGGAGGTCAGCCAGACATCGGTACCGTTTGGTGATACGAGGCGTACACCATCAAGTTTCTTTGTAACCCAGCGGGGACTTGGCTTTATACCCAGGGATTCAAGACCACCGATTGACACTCCCTCAGCACACCTCTTTGGGGCTCCTATTTCTGATTTTTTATCTATAAGGAGGACTTCAGCTCCCCCGAGGGCTGCATGTTTTGCTGCTGTTGAACCGGCCGGGCCGGCGCCTATTACAAGGACATCTGTTTCAGTCACCATGATATTCACCTCTCAAGCGCCCTCACAGGGCAGGCATCTATACAGATATTGCATTCCTTACACATATCCTCTGAAAACCTGATGGATGTTTCCCGGACCTCTATGAGGTTGCGCGGACATACACCGGCGCATTCCCCACAGAACATACACCATTCCTTAACCTTCATGATATCAACCTGTAAAATCAATTACCTTAAAGGGTCCATTATCTGAGTGGATATACTTTGGGTCTTGCCCTATATATAGTTCCTAATCTTTTGGCGGCACCCTATTTATATCTTTCATTTCAGTGAATGCCCTCATAAACTATAAATTACATTCATGGCATAATAATATTGGAGGTTGCTAAATGAAGAGGTTTTTATTTCTAATTCTCGTTGCCGCGGCGGTAACGGTATCTGGATGTGTGAGTGAGGAACCCCAGTCCAAGAGCTTCTCTGACGGGACCTGAACTTCACCTACCCTGCTACATGGGAGACCTTTGATTCTGCCAGGGCACAGGGGGCCTTTGCAAGGGAGCCGGGGATTTCAAAGGATGTAATCGTTTACCTTGGTAATGACAGTTATGAACTTGCTGTTGCAAGGGTCACTGCAAGGGCTGGATACTACCTTAAGGATGCTGAGACTGTTAAGAACCAGATGAAGGATGAGTCAGGTGTGGTCTCTGCAGAGGTGAGGAAGGTTGATGGCCGTAACGCTGCAGTTGTGAAGGCTCTTGATTCAACAAGTTCAACCATATTCGTCTACATTAAACTTGACAGGAACAATGGCTACGCCTTCATGTACACAGGGCCTAGGAACAACGACACGACCTTTGAGGAAATTCTAAGCAGTGTCAGAATAACATAGCTATGGATCCTCAGAGTAAAACATGAACTTTTATTTTTTTGCTTTGGGTTCAAATAGAAAGACTTTTATTAAATAAAAAGTTAATTATTAATAAAAGGGGGAACAAGATGTCTAAAAAGAAGATTGAAGAGCAGATAAGGAGTAAGGATCCTGAGGAGCTCAGGAAGGAGGTTGATGAGCAGATAAAGACCAAAGGGGAGTATTCTGAGGAGCTCAGGAAGGAAGTTGATGAGCAGATAAAGACCAAAGGGGAGTATTCTGAGGAGCTCAGGAAGGAAGTTGATGAGCAGATAAAGGGTGATAAAACAGAAAAACTTAGAAAAAAGATTGATAAACAGATAAGAGGAGATAAAGATTAGTCATTAATTTTTAGTTTATTTTTTCCACCCGCTTATGATTGTTTGTATTAGTCATTAATTTTTAGTTTATTTTTTCCACCCGCTTATGATTGTTTTGCTTTTACCTCTTCTTCAGGTTTCATGGCGTTAAACTAATTTTTAATGATGTTGATCTCCTCTGATAATCTAACCACTTCACGTTAAATGGATATAGGTATGTAAATATTTCTATTCCCTCCTTTTAGAAAAATTATTAAATATCATTATTTAATATGAGAAATGTAATTAATGGGAGGTGTTAAATAATGGGATCATCATTCAAATCCCCTGCTGATACAGCGAAAGCCTGTTCTGCGATCGCGGAACTGAAAGAAAAAGCACCACTTGGAAAGGTTATAGTTTTGAGTTTCCTTGCGGGTGCATACATAGCTTTTGGAGGCCTCTTGGCCGAAGTTGTAACTGGTGGAATGGCCAAAGCAGGATACCCTGCAGGTCTTGTTAAACTTGTCTTTGGTGCAGTGTTCCCAGTCGGGCTCATGCTTGTCATAATTGCGGGTTCTGAGCTCTTCACAGGGAACTGTATGTACATGCCATTTGGTATACTCGATAAGAGAGCAAGTGTCATGGGATTGATAAGGAATTGGGTAACAAGCTGGGTATTCAACCTTGTTGGAGCAGTATTTGTTGCTTACTTCCTTGCAGTTGCTACAGGTATCCTTTCAGCAGACCCCTGGCAGGCATCTGCCCTGCAGATTGCCAAGCTCAAGGCTCTTGGAGGAGTTGAGTTCGTTGCTGCAGGTAAAACCATAAAATCACTTACATGGACTCAGGCATTCCTCAGGGGTATTGGCTGTAACTGGCTTGTTTGTCTTGCAGTATACTTGGCGATTGCTTCTGATGATATCATAGGTAAAATCTGGGGAATATGGTTCCCTATATTCGCATTCGTTGCCATAGGATTCGAACACAGTGTTGCAAACATGTTCTTCATACCAGTCGGCATCTTCCTTGGTGGAGTTACATGGAGCCAGTTCTTCATAAACAACATGATACCAGTTACACTCGGTAACATTGTAGGGGGCGCTGTCTTCGTTGCGTGCCTCTACTGGTACACCTACCTCAAGGAGTAGGTATACCATTTACATTTTTTTTAAATGGAGGTGATAATATGAATATTGAATATGTTCCTAACACATGTCCTTACTGTGGTTGTGGCTGTGGAATGAACATAATATCAGTCAACGGGGAAATAGAGGGTGTTGAGCCCTGGAAAAGGCATCCCATGAATGAGGGAAAGTTGTGTCCTAAGGGTAACTTCGCCTACCAGTTTGTGAGCAGGGACGACCGTCTCAAAACCCCTCTGATAAAGGAGAACGGTGAGTTCAGAGAAGCATCATGGGATGAGGCCCTTGACCTCATCGCATCCAAACTTAAAGAATACCGTGAGGAGGATCCTGATCTCCTAGCATTCCTTGCATCTGCAAGGTGTACCAATGAGGAAAACTACAGCCTCCAGAAATTTGCCAGGGCAGTGATCGGGACACAGAACATTGATCACTGCGCAAGGCTCTGCCACGGACCATCAGTCGCTGGGCTGGCACAGACCTTTGGGTCAGGTGCAATGACAAATTCAATTATAGACATCGAGGAAGCCAGCTGCATATTCATTATAGGTTCAAACACAGCAGAACAGCACCCGCTCATATGGAGAAGGGTTCTCCGTGCAAAGTCCAAGGGCGCAAAATTAATAGTTGCAGACCCCAGGATCACACCAACAGCCAAACAGGCCGACATATACCTGCCCTTCAAACCAGGCACAGACATCCCGCTGCTTAACGCAATGATGAACGTGATAATCGAAGAGGGCCTGGAAGATAAGGATTTCATAGAGAAAAGGACAAAGGGTTTTGAAGAACTCAAGGAAGTAGTGAAGAAATACAAACCAGAGGATGTTGAGGAATTAACACTCACACCTGCGGATAAGATCAGGGAAGCTGCAAGGGTGTATGCAGAGGCAGACAGCGCAGCCATACTCTTTGCCATGGGTATAACACAGCACATTACAGGTACAGACAACGTTATTTCAACCGCAAACCTAGCCATGCTCACAGGTAACATAGGTAAGCCCGGTGCAGGGGTCAACCCGCTGAGGGGTCAGAACAATGTTCAGGGAGCCTGTGACATGGGAGCCCTCCCTGCATTCTATCCAGGATACCAGAAGGTCATTGATGAGGAAGCAACCGAGAAGATGACCTGTGCATGGGGATGCAGTGACCTTAAATGCACACCAGGGCTGACAGTCGTTGAAATGATGAATGCGGCTGAGAAGGGAGAGCTCAAGGCCATGTACATAATGGGTGAAAACCCCATGGTCTCCGACCCCGACATTCAGCACGTTAAGGAATCCCTTGAAAGCCTCGAATTCCTGGTTGTCCAGGACATATTCATGACAGAAACCGCTGAACTGGCTGATGTTGTTCTACCTGCAGCTGCCTGGGCTGAAAAGGACGGTACATACACAAGCACAGAAAGGCGTGTTCAGTACATAAGAAAGGCTGTTGAAGCTCCAGGTGATGCCAGAGAAGACTGGGACATAATATGCGACCTGGCAAAGAGGATGGGAGCCGAAGGATTTGACTTTAACTCCCCAGCCGAGATCTTTGAAGAGATAAGGGAGGTAACACCCCAGTACGCGGGCATGAACCCTGAAAGGCTTTCAAAACCAGAAGGTCTTCACTGGCCATGCCCCGATGAAAGCCATCCAGGAACACCAATACTTCACACAGAACAGTTTGCAACACCTGACGGCCTTGGAATATTCTTCCCAATAGAACACAAAGACCCTGCTGAAGTTCCAGATGAAGAGTACCCATTCATCCTTACAACGGGTCGTGTACTGTTCCATTACCACACAGGATCAATGACAAGGAGATCAGAGACCCTTGACAGGGAACTGCCAACAGGATTTGTTGAAATAAACGACGAAGACGCCTCTGAACTTGGAATCAGAAGTGGTGACATGGTTAAGGTCAGAACAAGAAGGGGTGAAATTGAGATAACAGCAAGGGTCACACCCGATATAATGAAGGGTGTTCTGTTCATCCCATTCCACTTCGCAGAATGCGCTGCCAACATGCTGACAAGCTCCAGCGAACTTGACCCTGCAGCCAAGATGCCGGAGCTCAAGGTTTCCGCAGCCAGTATAGAGAAATGAGGGGGCTTGATGATGGTTGAAGTAAACGATATGTATTATGCTTTTTCAGAGAATGAAGAAATTGCAGAAAAAGGTGAATATGGAGGGGCCGTAACCTCACTGCTGAAATTCCTGCTTGAAGAAGGAATCGTTGACGCGGTTCTAGCCGTTAAGAAGGGTTCAGATCTCTACGATGCCGTCCCAACCCTGATAACAGATCCCAATGAGGTCATAGAATCTGCAGGTTCACTCCACTGCGGTACACTCAACATTGCAAAGGTCATCACACGTTACCTTAACGGCGCAAGGGACATGAAGATAGCTGTCACAACAAAGCCATGTGATGCCATGACAATAGTTGAGGTCGCCAAGAGGGGTAAGATAGACAGGAACAACGTGATAATGGTGGGTGTTAACTGTGGAGGAACACTTCCACCTGTAAAGACGAGGCAGATGATAGAAGAAGTATATGAAATGGACCCTGACGACGTTATCAAGGAGGAAATAGCAAAGGGTAAACTGATAATTGAAACATCAGACGATGAAAAGGGCATCAGTGTTGATGAAGTAGAAGAGATGGGTTACGGTAGAAGGACCAACTGCAGAAGATGTGAGAAGAACATACCAAGGATGGCTGACCTTGCACTGGGTAACTGGGGTGTTATAGGACCCCTGGCCGGCAAGGCAACCTTCGTGGAAGTAACATCTGAAAAGGGTGCTGAAGTCCTTGAAAAGGCAATAAACGCAGGAGTGATTCATGTAGAGGACCCAATACCCAAGGGTATTGAAATACGTGAAAAGATTGACCAGGCAATGGTTAACCTTGCAACCAAGTGGCAGAAAAATGACTTCAGTGAAGAAAGCGGTGCTGAAATCCTTATGAACCTTGATAAGTACATGGATGACCTGAACCGCTGCATCAAGTGCTACAGCTGCAGAGAAGCATGCCCGATCTGTTACTGTGAAGAGTGTTCACTTGAAACAAGGACTCCTGAATGGCTTGAAAAAGGTAAACTTCCACCATCCCCTGTCTTCCACCTTGAGAGGATGATGCACATGGTGGATTCATGTACCAACTGTGGCCAGTGTGAGGAACTCTGCCCTGCAGAGATACCCCTTGCAAGGATATGGCATGAAATAAACATCAGGGTACAGAACACCTTCGGCTACAAGACAGGGTTTGACACAGGTCAGGAACCTCCACTGACCCATAAATAAAAAAACCATCCTATTTTATTTTTTTAAGGTGATACGATGATTATAGATCAGTTACTGGAAAAAAACCAGGAATTCCTGAGGAATTTTAAGGGTGAAGACCCCGGTAAAAGACCGGCCAAGAAACTTGCCATCGTAACATGTATGGACACAAGGCTAACAGACTTCCTTGAACCTGCAATGGGCCTTGAAAGGGGTGACGCCAAGATCATAAAGAATGCAGGTAACACCATAACAGATGATGCACTGAGGTCACTTGTGGTTGCGGTGCACTCCCTCGGCGTCGAGGAGATAATGGTCATAGGGCATACTGACTGCGGAATGGCAAATGTTGACTTTGAAAGACTCAGGGAAACCATGGAAGAGAAGGGAGTCCCCCCTGATTTTATCGAGGAACTTGGACTGGAGGACTGGATCCTGGCAATTGATGATGAGGAAAAAAATGTTATTGAAGGTGTCAGGACCATCAAGGAATTCAGGGCAATCCCCCATGATATACCTGTCCATGGACTGATAATCGATGTTAGGACTGGAGAACTTAAGGTTCTTCATCGCGACTGATTCAATTTGTTTCATTTTCCAGTTTTCATCAATACCATAAAACAGGATTACGCAACTCCTCAACGCTTATAACCGGGATTTTCATATTATTCATTGTTAGGGAGTGGACAATTGGATAGATAGACAAAAAAAATAGTTCTTGTGGTATGCTTTGTACTTGTTGCAGCTTTATTTCAATCCCATTTTGGTCTGATTTTAACTCTCCTTCAGTCAGAACATATGAAAGACTTGACCAATATTTCAATCCCATTTTGGTCTGATTTTAACTGAGGGGACGATAAATGAAATGCGCTGGATCCTCAATTTCAATCCCATTTTGGTCTGATTTTAACGTCCTAAACGGGTACAGGAGGATGGGTCTCTGTGAAGATTTCAATCCCATTTTGGTCTGATTTTAACAAACACCAGAAGAAACAATCACCAGCCTCCTCCAAGAATTTCAATCCCATTTTGGTCTGATTTTAACGGAGGTGAATAGGAATGGGAATGGAGGACCTCTATGATTTCAATCCCATTTTGGTCTGATTTTAACCGGGCTTCTCAGGAGTCTCAGTCTCTTCTTCCACCTATTTCAATCCCATTTTGGTCTGATTTTAACCTGGTCGGAGTTCATGGGCCATGTTCTTCCGCGTAGATTTCAATCCCATTTTGGTCTGATTTTAACACTTTCTCACCTGTAGTGTCCTCAATCGCGAATTCCATTTCAATCCCATTTTGGTCTGATTTTAACCAGCTCAGATTTCCAAGTGACGAGCTACACGACGACGGAATTTCAATCCCATTTTGGTCTGATTTTAACCCATTCCACGCGGACCTTCGTGATTTTCGCGTTCACATTTCAATCCCATTTTGGTCTGATTTTAACCAAAGAAGAAAAGTAGAATTTTTAGAAAGTATTGAATATTTCAATCCCATTTTGGTCTGATTTTAACGAACTTAGAGACCGCCAGGAGCGCGTCAGCAGCTCCATTTCAATCCCATTTTGGTCTGATTTTAACAAAATGTATTCTGCATTCTTAAAAAAGTATTCAATTTCAATCCCATTTTGGTCTGATTTTAACAAACTCTACAGAAAAGGCTACACAGAACCAGAAATATTTCAATCCCATTTTGGTCTGATTTTAACACTGGTCTGGAATGCTCCTCAGACCTATGCATCTACATTTCAATCCCATTTTGGTCTGATTTTAACAATTAATTAAGGCTAGTAGAGAAGACGTTATCCTTAATTTCAATCCCATTTTGGTCTGATTTTAACGCTTAATCTTCTCAGCCAAAGCTTCTTCATCCATACCATTTCAATCCCATTTTGGTCTGATTTTAACTCTTTCAGATATATCAGATATGGCTTGGGAGGCTTGATTTCAATCCCATTTTGGTCTGATTTTAACGCAGAAGAGTTCAGTAAGATGCTAGATGCAGCATAATTTCAATCCCATTTTGGTCTGATTTTAACTTGGTTTAGGGGCTTACGCGCCGCTTATCCTGAGTCATTTCAATCCCATTTTGGTCTGATTTTAACCCGAGTCGATG
>Ga0209537_1000622_pt1 | contig 43088 bp, 43 predicted proteins | sample BioPla4DNA1_FD_187698 | JGI IMG/M metagenome (GOLD analysis project Ga0209537, IMG submission 187698) | Biogas fermentation microbial communities from Germany - Plant 4 DNA1 (SPAdes) (version 2) | ecosystem: Engineered > Bioreactor > Anaerobic > Digestate | place: Bielefeld, North...
ATGAGGAGGAAAACATTACTTTCACTAATCCTAGTTGCAGTACTGGCTTTTTCATTGGGAATGGGTACCTTATCACTGTACAGAAAGACTTTTACAAGTGAAGATAATGTAGTTAGGGCTGCAATATTTGATGTTGACACAAATGGTACCCTAGATGAGGAAGTAGAGTTTGATTTAACAGATGATCCACTATATCCGGGAAGAGAGCTGGACGTATATGAGTTTGAAATCCACAAAAACAATACAGAGGTTCCAGTAAAATATGACATTAATGTGGAAGGTGTAGACGAGTTATTTGAAGGAAATACACCGGTAGCACTGACAGTTCTAAGGAAGGTGGAAGGAGACTGGCAAGTATTTGAAGGTCCGGAGCTTGAGGATCCTGCAGGTGTGGAAGAATTCAAGATAAACCTTAAATGGGATCATACCGACTACGACATAGACTATCAGGGTAAAACTGGCAGGATTAAAATCAATGTTGTTGCTACTCAGGTAGAAGGGCCGGTAGAACCAGGTGATCCAGGTGAAGAACCAGGTGATCCTGATGAAGAACCAAGGGTTATAGCCCAATATTACAAGAAAAGTCCTCCAGGATTTGATGCTGGAACCAATATTAAAATTGAAACGGAAAATATAGAAGGTGCAGCAAAGGTTAGAATAAGATATACTAGTCCAACAACTGGAGGCAGAGTATCTTCTAATACATTTGATCTAGGTGAATGGTTTAGACTATCATCCACACTATTTGATTTAGAAGATATAGATATATACATTTATGATACCCGTGGCCCGCTTGATGAATTTGGACGTCCAATAGATCCACTACATGTATTTTATGGCATAGATCCAGAACTGGTACCAGGACCATAGTAGAAATGAGGGACAGAAATCTGTCCCTCAATTAAATATCCTGTAGGATATGGGGGTTAAACTTCTGGCAGGGAAAAGAAGCTAGGAGAGGGGGATTCAATGGAAAGATGTAAAATATTAATTAGGGCCCTTGGATTTTTACTTGCAGGTCTTATGGTAGCCATAGCATTTACAATTATTCCAGGGACCTATTCCTGGTATGTAAAAGGCTATAATGGACCCAGCACCAATGTAGCTGCTGCAACAACAGACTATTTCATTGAGGATATGAAGGTACTTTATGATAATGGGATGCCTTATATATATTTAAAGAAGGCTAAAGGCTTAGATTATTCACCTGTAATATTCTTTGCCCTAGATGGAGAATTGGAGGATTATGCTCTTCATATAGATTCTGTTAAATTGGTGGATGATGTTGAAATACCCATTATCCCCAATATAAATTTGTCCCAGGCCATTTCTTTAATTACTTGGCCCCACAAGGAGGTTACAGGAACTTTAAGAATTAAGCACTTAAATGAATTTATAGATGAATCCCTTCCAATAAGCATACCAAAGGAATATTTAATTGAGAGATTTATCATAGACGGAGGATTCAGTGATATGGCTTATATGTCCCAGGGGGAAAAGGATGAAATATTTAGACTACTTAAGGAAGTGGTCATATATACAGACAGGTATATGGATTGGGATCCTGTCACCTGGCATGAAAACAATTATGATGTTGAAGAGAACAGGTTTAGTCATATACCTATCAGTAAGGCAGAAGTATCCTATGAGCAGGAAAGTCTTATAGATATAATCGCCCCAAATCTATTGGCTTACAACAGAAGATTATATACAGTCATGGAGGATATATTTGATGACCTCATCATTGAAAAAATCAAAAACATGGAGCTGGAAAAAACAAATAAAGAGCTCTTAAGCAACATATCCCAATTAGAAGATACAATTGACAGATTGAACAGTAAAATAGCAGAACTGGAAGAAGATAGATACAGGCTTAATGAAAGGATAGGGATACTGGAAACAGAAAAGGAAAAGCTAGAGGAACAGCTAATGGAAATAGAATCAGGAAAGGGCCAGTCAGATGAACAAGATACGGATTTAGAACAGCCTATAGAATAGGAGGTTGTTTTGTGAAGAAGATCCTAGATTGGTTTGGCAAATTTTGGATAGGCTTATTGGTTGTCTTGGTGTTTTTCACCATAGCATCTAAATTGAATGGGTCAGAGTATATATTGAATTTTGCACCATTGAAGGTTTTATCAGGGAGTATGGAGCCTAAAATTAAGGTTGGAGATATAGTACTGGTAAAAAAAGTGGATCCTTCAATTATTAAAGAGGGAGATATTATTACTTACAAGATCAACAATTCTACCTATGTAACCCATAGGGTAATTGAAGTATTTAATAATGCTAACAATCTGTACTTTAAAACTAAAGGAGATGCAAACAATACAATGGATAAAGAAGCAGTTGCAGCCGACAGTTTAGTTGGAAAAGTATTTTTAAGAATCCCTAAATTAGGATATTTTACAGATTTTGTGACTACACCTCCAGGATTTATGCTGTTATTAATTATCCCATCCATTATTTTACTAAGTAAGAAGGCCTTGTCTTATATTAAATAATTTATGAGACCTCTACTTCAGCTATGGAACTGAAAGGGTGATTCCGTGAAAGTAGTAGTAATAGCCCAATATCCCATTGAAAGAAAGGGGATCATTTCCATCATATCAAAACAAAATAATATTCAGGTCTCTGGAGAAGCTGCAACCTTAACAGAGGGACTAAATCTACTGAAAGATGCAAAACCGGATATTGCCATAGTAGATACTAAACTTGGTGATAGTACTGGTTTAGACCTTATAACAATGGCTAAGGAAAAAGACATCTCCTGTAAATTTATTTTAATTGGATATATTTATGAGGAGGATTTTATAAGCAGGGCATTGAAGTCAGGAGTAGAAGGATATCTTTTAAGGGATGCATACCCGGAGGATATAATATATGCTATAAATCAGGTTATAAGGGGCAGACAGTACTTTGATGCTGCTATTCTTGAATATGTGCTTGATGCGCGTAAGCCTAATATTTCATTACTTACACCAAGGGAAACAGAAATATTGATGGAATTAGGAAAGGGACTATCTAATAAGCAGATTGCCAAAATCCATTATATTACTGAACATACGGTGAAAAAACACATAAGTAGAATATTACGCAAATTAGAATTGAAGGATAGGACACAGGCAGCTATTTATGCAAACAAATTAAGAACAGGCATTTAAAATGACAATAAAAAAGGACATACCCTTTTAGCCAAAATCCAGCCAGGTATGTCCTTTGCCTCCTACCCTATTTCTATTACCTGATTATTCTTATATATTTCTATAACCTTAGTTGGGTAAGCCTTCATTTCCTCTGCAAAGTATTTTGTAACATTAAATTTGTTCCACAGATGGATTGGTATAAAGTATTTAGGCTTTAATTCATCTATTACATACTTTCCTCCCAGGGAGTAGTTTTCCTTAAGCCTTTGATCCACTGGGAAAAAGGCTATATATATTTCCTGGCCCTTGATTTTTTCAATTTCTCCTTTAAAGGCTTCTTCCATTTGCCTTTTTTCTTCCTCACTATCCTCTGGCCAAATCCACCAGTTTAAATCTGCAGCAAAAAATATACTCTTGCCTTCCACTTCTACTAAAAAGGAAAGGCCTAAATCAGTGGAAGCAAAGGATTTTATATTTACACCGTCTAATTGAAGGGATTCATAAGGGTTCATAATGTATATGTTGGGGCCTGGCTCTACTTCTATGTCACTGCTTAACACATACTTTATATCCTGCTGCTCCTCCTGCCACTTAAATATTTCCGGATTAAAGTGGTCCTTGTGGCTATGGCTAGAAAATACAATGGTATTTTTGTTTTTTAAATTAATGTCCCCTTTGTAATAATCAAATACCAGAAAATAATCTTCTGTTTCAACAGTGCATCCACTGTGATGTATATATTCAACCTTCATAATCTCACCTCACCTAATCTTTTACCCAAAAATTTTAAATTTAAATTAGGAAATCCAGGCACTAAACTATTTTATTCTATCTGGCATGATATTATGATATAATTACCCTTACAATGATGGATTTGGATACTGACAGAGGTGAGCATGATGGAAAAGAAGGCTGTTGATAAAAATAGATATAAGGGCATTGTGTTTGCTGTTATTGCTTCCATTCTTTGGAGCACAGGAGGACTGTTAGTTAAATTATCCAATTGGCATCCTCTTGCCATATCTGGTGGCAGAAGCCTCATAGCAGCCTTGGTTATGCTTGTATATCTTAGAAGGCCCAAAATTACAAAATCAAAGGCCCAAATAATTGGTGCCATCACCTATTCCACTACAGTTATGTTTTTTGTAATTGCCAACAAGCTTACTACAGCAGCCAATGCAATACTGCTTCAATATACCTCTCCCATATTTGTAGCCCTATTGGGTGTATGGATCTTAAAGGAGAAGATACACTGGTATGATATAGTTTCCATACTTGTTGTTTTTCTAGGCATGGGACTCTTTTTCATACAAGGGGTAGACAGGGGAAATATACTAGGAAACATAATAGCCATATTAGCTGGATTTTCATTGGCCTGCACAACCATATCCTTAAGGCTGCAAAAAGAAGGATCAGCAGTAGAAACTACCTGGCTAGGCAATATATTAACCTTTGTATTAGCCTTGCCCTTTATAATTCAAGTAAAAATTGATGCCATAAATTTAATAATTATACTCATCTTAGGCATATTTCAACTGGGCATTTCCTATATACTGTATGTAAATGCCTTAAAGTACATATCTGCACTTGAAGCCATTCTTATAACGGTACTTGAACCCCTTTTAAATCCTGTATGGGTATATGTATTTACAGGAGAGGCGCCAGGTATTTATGCCCTTATAGGTGGAAGTATCGTAATATTAACCATATTGATAAGAAGTGTATATGTAAGCAAAAGGCAAGTTGCAAAAGAAGACTGAACATTTTAAAAATATTGAAAAAAATAATTTTTTGCCAAAAAAAGTATGGGAAGTTATAAAAGTATGTGGTATAATGAAGTACACAAATTTGTAAGAATAACTGCTTGTCAAAAAAATTTTAGTTCGACAGGAAGATTTGACAAATTTTTCTAAGCTGATATGTTATAATGCGGACAAAATATATATGTTAACAATGGGGGGCTATGAGTCATATGTCTTAAAGTGGGCGCTTGACATATGCGGAGCCAATAGCGCAACCGACCCAATTTATAGGTATCTATAAATTGGGTTTATTTTATTTAAAGCTGGACATAATCAACAGTAACCCATGAATATATTTAGAATATTTCAGGAATATTCTAAACTAAAGAAGGGTTGTCTATGTTAAAAAGGACCTGTTTTAGAAAGTTTTCTCCCATATTAAAAGGTAGGTTAGGAGAATTACAGATTTTAGTCATCTACAGGTTTGCTTCCCTGTTTATCACTTCAAGCTTTTACATACTAGGAGATTATCAGCATTCACTGTTTAGAAAACTGTTTATAATAGGATGCTTGTTGATTTCTTCAATAATTCTATCATATCTGTACTATAAAAACAGCAGTTCAGAAAAAGCAATTAAAATGCTACTTTTCATAGAAACCATAGGCAATGCAGTTATATTGATACCATCCGGAGGAATATATAGTTCCTTTATCTGGTACAGCTTAAACACCATTTTAATAAGCTCCATATTCTTGAAAAAAATATACTGCTATCTAAATTTGCTTACTTATGTACTAGCATACTTTATTATTGCATATCTTGGCAATATTGAAGGACTTTACTATGTAAGGCCTATAAGGCAGGAATTAAATTTGATAATGAGCTTTGTAATGATAGTAACAGCAATTCAGGTATGGTCCATGTATGTTAAAAAGTTAAATGAAAAAAATCAGATTCTGTGGAAGGTTAACAGACAGTTGGAATTGGCAAATCAGTTGAATATTGAATACATAGAGCATATAGAGTCCCTATACAAGTCTGTAAGTATTTTAACCAATCAGGGAAACAAAGAAAGAATTATCAAATTGTTATATGATTATGCAAAGGATATCACCAAAAGTGAAGTAGTATTTTACTACGATATTTCAGAAAATACAAATAGGATGGTGAGTGACAGTGAGGGTGGACATACTCTTGATTTATTAGAAAGCTATATAAAAGATAATTTAGACTACATATATAACAATAATAGGCCTATAGAAATAGAATTGAAGGGCACTAAAATTGAAATGATGCCAGTAAGAACCATATATAAGAATTATGGAATACTTGGATGTGAAATAACCGATACAAAAAATTCCTATACCTACAAAAATAACAGCTACCAGCTTAAGTTTCTATCTGATCTAATATCTACAGCCTTTGAACGCCTAGACCTGGAGGATGTAAATGACAGGCTATTAATAAGTGAAGAACAAAACAGAATAGCTAATGAGATTCATGATAGTGTACTCCAAAGGTTATTTAGCCTATCCTGCGGCATATTTGCATTAAAAAACAACCTGGAAGGGTATAGTCAGGATGATATAGAAAATGAGCTGGAATTTATGAGAGACACCATATCTGAAGTAATGAAGGAGTTAAGGAATAAAATATATGGTTTGAGCTGGAAGGAAAAAGGTATTAATGGATTCAAAATCAGTATCAAGAGGTATATTGATGAGACCACAAGATTAAACAATGTTTTTATTCCCTTTACTATAAGCGGCAATGATGAGTTGCTTACCCATGAGCAGAAAAAAGCAATATATAGAATTATATGCGAAGGCATATCAAATGCTGTAAGGCACGGAAATGCGAAAAATATAGACGTAAGCTTAAATATAGAAAGTCAATATACTACACTAAATATTGCTGACGATGGGGTAGGATTTGATTTAGCAAGTGTCCTTAATAAAAAAATGGATGGAATAGGCATACACAACCTGTATCAGCTAAGTGAATCACTGGGAGGGAGTACAAATATATCCAGTACTATAGGCAAAGGCACAGAAATACAAATTAAGATACCTAATATGGTATCAAAAAATAAGAAGGAGGCCTTAGTATGAAGGTACTGATAGTTGATGACCATCCATTAGTAAGAAAGGGCATCACATCTACCCTATCCTTTGAGAAAGATATTGAAGAAGTACTGGAAGCTTCCAACAATGAGGAAGCCATAAGGCAAATAAATACTGAAGAACCTGAATTAGCCATTATAGACCTTTATCTTGGCAGTGAATACGGACTGGAAATAGTATCTGCCTGTAAAAAGAAAGGATTTAAAACAAAATTCATAATACTGACTTCATCCCTAAAAAGGGAAGATTATCTAAAGTCAAAGGAAGTAGGGGTAGATGGTTATATACTGAAAGAAGCTTTTGTAGAGGACATTATCTATGCACTGAATTTAGTAAGAAGGGGCAAGCAGTTTATTGACCCTGAAATAATTAAATATGAGATAGCAAGCCAATCAGATAATAACTACAGGGAAAAATTAACACCTAGAGAGTTAGATGTGTTTGTAGAACTTGGTAAAGGATTAAGCAACTGTGAAATAGCCCAGAAGCTGTATATATCAGAAAATACAGTAAAGAAGCATGTAAGCAATATATTGTCTAAATTAGGACTGGAACACAGAACTCAGGCAGCCATATTAGCAAATAGTTTATCCAATTATTAGGAGGTGGCAAGTTTGAGAAAAAGCAGGAAAAGAAGGAAATCCAATTTTAAATCCGCTGTATTTATTGCACTAATAATTGCCTTAAGCTCCATTGGTATTGGCTATGGTTACTGGAATGGTGGAGTCAACACAGATATATCTATTAGTACCGGTGAATTGGAAACATTCTTTTCAGGAAGTTCCTACAGTTCATTAGGAGTAGGAACAAGTGGTGATGGGAAAACGCTGATAATTACTGGTCAAGTTGAAGCTGGATACGGGGAGGATATAATCTTAACTGTTGTGAACAAAGGAACTGTACCGGCAAGAATAGTGGAAACAGGATCAGTAATTTATCCGGGAGACAGCGGAACCATCAGAGTAACAGTAAATCCTGCCTATGAAAGTAATGTGACATTAGATAGTGAAATATTGTACTCAATTATAAGTGAAGGGGGAACAATTAATATTGATGAAATAATTGGTCAAATGTTTCCTGTTCAAGAATACTCTTTCTCTGAGGATTATTATATAGAGCAGGGGTTTTGATGAGATCCATTTAATATTAAAATGGAGGTAATACACTATGAAAAAGCAAATATTGATAATTATTGCAAGCTTGTTGTTTGCTATGTTTATCATGTCTGGAGGGTACGGGCTTTGGAGTGAAACATTACGAATAGAAGGTAATATAGAGGTTTTACCTAATAGGGGGGAAGTAGAAGCTGCAAGAGAGCTGTTGGAAAACATGATACTGGAGATGGAAAAGAAAAAATTAGAAGAGGCATCTCAAGAGGAACCTACTACACCTTCTGAAGAAGCTGAGGATGAAACTGAATTTTTAGATGGGGAAGATGAAGTGATTGACGATAGTAGCCCTGTTGAAGTGCCTGATACTTCAGAAGAGGAACAGGCAGAAACTGCTAATCCCGGTGATGAAACTGAAGCAAAAGATGACCAGGATGAAGAGACTGATGATCCTGCCCCCATTGAGGAGCCGGCTGAGCCAGATCTTATAGAGGAGGAGTTAGAGGAAACTGTGGACTACAGTGATGAAAGCAGTGATAATATGGATGAATCTGAGGATAATCCAGTGACTGAAGTTGAAGATAGTCCACCAGAAGCTATTGAATAAATTTACTTAAGGGAACTTTTATGCTGATGAATGGGGGATAGGCATGATAAGACAAGAGAAGTTTTTGCCTACAAGGTTGTCCAAAACCAGGTGCTTTATATTAATACTACTCATGATAATTATCTATACAGTAGACAATTCCAGCCTTGCAAACAATATGGATAGCTTTGTATATGTATATGTTATAAAGCCAATTTTATGGACAGGTTTAGCATTAATTGTATGGAGATTTCCTCAAATAAGGCCCAAGGGATATTTGAAACTAAGGAAAACTCTATATATATGGGCCTTGAATTTTGCAATTATTTATATAGTTATAAACTTTGGAGCAGGATTGATTAACGGCCTGGGTTTAAGCCCCTACGACCATTCCATCAGAGGTATACTCATAAATATAGTGTTTGTAGGTTCAATGCTAATAGGAAGAGAGCTTGCACGAAGCTATCTTATCAATAGCTTTACAAAAGAGGAAAATTATCTGGTATTTATGCTAATAGCACTATTTATGACACTTACGGATATTCCCCTTTCCAGGTTCATTAACCTGGAAAGCTTAAAGGATCTAGTGGAATTCATAGCTGAACACCTTGCACCCAACTTTGCAGAAAATTTATTTGCAGGGTATTTAGTATATTTAGGCGGGCCATTGACTTCCATCATATATTTTGGAATAACGAAAGGATTCCACTGGCTGTCGCCAATACTACCAGACTTGTCATGGATAGCTGCTGCCCTGGTAGGAATTCTAAGTCCTGTATTTTTCATGATATCTTTGCAAAACATCTATTATACTTTAGCCAAACAGATAAAAAGGCATGAGGAGGAAAGTACTGCCGGATGGATTGTTACAAGCATAGTATCCATACTTATAGTATGGTTTGCTGTAGGTGTATTTCCCATATACCCCTCAGTAATAGCTACAGGAAGCATGGAGCCTGAAATTAAACCGGGAGATATAATTCTAGTAAAAAGGATAACTGACATGGAGGGGATAAATGCCCTAGATGTTGGGGACATCATACAGTTTGAAAGGGATGGAGTCCTTATATCCCATAGAATTATTGAGATAAAAAATGGTGACAAAGAAGGCACAAGTTTTATAACCAAGGGGGATAACAATTCAAGCATAGACCCGGAACCGGTAAAACCAGCTAATATAAGGGGACAGGTAGTCAAAACTGTACCCAAGCTGGGCTGGCCCACACTTCTTATAAAGAGCAGAGAAGATATACCACTGGCCAATATTGAATTTTAGGGGATGGTAATAACCATCCCCTTTTGTTTGCCCCTATTTATATGGTACTAAAGTAGTATATGGATGGGCCAAGAGGAGAAATGTTTTACTACCAATATATACACATAAAGTACACTTTTTTACATACCCAAAGTATACTTTTGCGTGGCGAAAAAAGTCAAATAAACTTTTATAATTAGCTTAAACAATTAATAAAAAATTAAAAAAGGAGTTGGGTATGTATGAAAAGGGCCAGATTTTTATTGTTGGCATTAGTAGTTGCTATAATGATGATGGGTGCAGGATATGCATATTGGTCTGAAAGAATTGAAATAAAAAACACAGTTAATACAGGGGAACTAGATGTTAAGTTTACTGAAGCAAAAGCAGAAGTTGATGGCGACTATGAAGGCTTATTAGACAAAAAAGAAGAAAAGCATCGTTCTAAAGGGGCACCTTGGGTAGCCAAGGCTGAAGTAGATAGTAAGGATAATAAAAAAGTAGTAGTAGAAGTTAAAAATATGTATCCTGGTGCAAGGTTTACAGTTGAAACTAAGCTAAAAAATACAGGAACAATCCACGCAAAACTTACTGATATTGAGTTCGATTTTGAACATGGTAGCAAAGACTTTGCTAAGTATCTAATACTAAAAGAGATAAAAATAGGTGATAAAACTTATGAATCAGATAAAGCTGTTAATAAAGTTGACTTAAGTGATTGGGAGGTTAAGCTACTAAAGACATCAGGATTAAGAACTAATGAAGCTGAAAATGTAGAAGGAGTACAACCTGAAGGCTGGCCTTGGCCTCCTAAACCAGATCCAGATGAAGATACTATAGATATAGAATACACCTTTGAAATTGATAGGAATGCAACAGAAAACCAAGTAAAAGAAAATGCAACTTACAAATTCTCATTAAAGGCTATAGTACGTCAATTGAATGACAGAGGCGACGGAAAAATTATAGGTCAATAATTAATTACTCCTTATTTATAAATACAATAACCCACAATGCAGAGGATTTTCAGGGGATTTCCTCTGCATTGTTTATTTACAGCCATAATAAATTTAATATAGTGCAAAACTTGTCGAAAAAAATATGAAGGATATACAAAACTGAATATAGAAAAGTTAGTACAAAAGCCCTAAGGGAGTGATGAAGATGAAATTTGGTATCAATAAAAATTTAAGGATGGGACTAATTGTCGTTTTAATAATTGCAATAGCTGTTATTTCTTTTTTCCTGTACAGGGAGGTAAAATATCCAGGATTTGAGGAACAAAATGTTTCCGTATACAGCTACAACAACAAGGCTAGTGTAGGCTTTACAGTCTATTTTAAGCCTAATGAGCTGTATGAAACTGAATCCATGGATAAGGAACAAATTTATTTAACAGAATTTGTAGACCGTATTAAGGCCAACTTTAATTATGAATTCAGTGCTGATAGGGATGCCAGTCTAAATGGCAGCTATAATATCATAGCAAAAGCTCAGGGATATACCACTGACTTGAATGGCAATATAAAAATCATATGGGAAAAGGATTTTACTCTTGTACCGGAAAAAAATTTCACCATTAACAGGAAGGTTTTTTCCCTTAATGAAAGTGTGGATATAAAGCTTGCTGATTACAATGCCTTCGTTGCCAGAATAATAGAAGCTTCAAATGTTAACAGCCAAGCTAGTCTAAATGTCATAATGAACATCAGGCTTCAAGGGGATACGGATTATGGTCCTGTTGAAGAGGCTGTAACCCCAAGCCTAACCATACCTCTCAATTCATCTACAATTGAAATATCAGGAAACAGGGGAATTGAACAGCCTGGAGCCATTGAAGAAACAAGACAGGTTCAGCTACCTGTAAACAGAAACAGGGCTATTTTATATGGAATCATAATTGGGCTTTTAGGAATAATTGCTTGCTTTTTAATATTCTTTACTGAAGGAATATTAAGAGACCAATATGAAAAGACCTTAAAGCAGATTTTCAAAAAATATGGAGACAGGTTTGTAGCCCTAAATAGTGAAATTGTAGTCAGAGGTGGCAATATAGTTGCAGTTAAATCCATAGATGATTTAGTAAGGATATCTGATGAATTGGGCAAACCCATTATTTATAAGTACAGCTCCAATTACAGGGAAATAAATAAATTCCATGTAATTGATGAAAACAAGATTTATATGCTGGATTTAAGTGATTTAATTGAGGATAAGAAGCCTGATGAGGCTGTTGCCGATAGTAGTAAATAAGTATAACTAGATAATGGTTAAAAGGTAGTAGTTAAAAGTAGTCTTATGAGTGTTACAAGACTTACTGGAAATTAATAAAATACCATTGGTAAACATATAAACCAATGGGGTGGGAAAATTGAAAAAAAGCAAAAGGCTGCTGGTATTTGTCTTGCAGCTATTGGTACTGGTGCTGGTTGGAGGCTACTTGACTACTGCTTTAATTCCATCAACCCTTGCATCCAATACAGGCAGAAGCCCCAATGTCATAGTTACAATCAATGCTGACGGCAGTATAAGCCAGAAGGGAAACCTGTTTGGAGATGGTCTTCTATATCCTGCTGCTGTAGAGGATGCAGAAAGAGGCCTAGGGGGAATCAGTGGAGTAATCAGAATCAATAATCAATACAGAAACATTAAAATTTCCAACTTAGGAATAGGATTGGACAGGGATGATCTACAATTTGGAAATGGCTATCCAATAGACATGGTCTACAGTTCATTTTTGGCCAATGTAAGGCTTAAGGTTGAAAAGGGAAGGCTTTTTTCCTTTGATAAGACCCTAATAGACTATGCAAGCCTCAGAGAACTTTTGTACCAACCAGGGGATACCAACTACAGAGGATACATGCTGGATGATAGGGATACTATTACAATAGCTAGAGGCAGTACAGTGGATTTAAAGTATACCCTGCACATGGTTGAAGGGGCTGGAAATGAACTGGAGAATGTAACAGCCTATATGCCAATCTATATAAATGTTCATGAGTACACTGATTCAGCTGATGACGGAGAATACAATCCTGATAAGGGGGACAGCGGAAAAGAGCATGATGAAGTAAAGTATCAGGATGCAAATGACGAGTTACTGGTAGGATCTGCCTACACTGAACCTCACTGGTCCCATGATTGTATAATAACCTTGTTGAATAATGGAGTAATAATTGGATATCCGCATGAAAAATATACTATAGTGGATTATTTCAATGGTACAGTAGATCTGGTTATATATGTAAATGAGGTTGTCTTGCCAGGCAAATTTGTTATAAGGGCGGAAGTGGCTGCCTTAATAGGCAGGGCCCTGGGTTTACACAAGGAGCATGGGGATTCAACAGCATACCTGGACAGGATTCCATACTGGGCTAGGGGAAATGTTGTAGCCACTACAGAGGAGGGTATATTTGAAGGATATCCTTCAGGAATGTTTAAGCCCGACAACTACATTACCCGGGAAGAGATGGTGGCAGTATTGATAAGAGCCTTCAATATTACACTGGAGGATGAATCATTAGAGCTTCCCTTTGCAGACAAGGATCATATAGGCCAATGGGCCTTGGAATATGTAAAAGCAGGATATGAAAATGGAATAATTGAAGGCTATCCAGACAACACCTTTAGACCTAAGAATCCAATAACCAGGGCAGAAACCTTTACTATAATCTGCAAGCTCATGGGCTGGCATGAGGAACACAGTCAATAAGGAGCAAAATTGCTCCTTATTTTTAACACTTTTTTCTATTAACTGTTGAAATATAGTTAAAAATTTGTTAAACTAAATTTACAAGGAATATTCAAAATATTAATAGAATACTTTACATTCCATCAATTACTAGAATAAGGAGCATTAAATTCGTGCAATAGAATATTATCCCGATTCATAATAACCTATGTGATTTACATAGGCTATTATGAACGATAGGGTACAAAAAGCAATTTTTGTGCCTGCCATTTTGCAAAGGGATAGGTTTCTACTACTAGTAGATATCTATCCCTTTGTTTTTGAGACTAAAAATTAGGGGAGGTGAGTTCTGGTAGCTAAGGTTACCAGAGGAGTATGTCAAAGGGAATTGTTATTTCACCAGACAAGTGTACTGGATGCCGAATCTGCGAACTGACATGTACCTTTTACAAGCATGACAACTTTAATCCCAAGGATGCTGCCATATCAGTACTGGAGTTTTATGACGTAGGGCTACAGGTGCCCATGACCTGTTTACAATGTGATGAGCCCCATTGTGCAACAGTTTGTCCAGTGGGAGCCCTGGAAAAGGATGAAACTACAGGTGTTGTTAATTATGACAGGGAAAAATGTATTGGATGTAAAATGTGTGTAAGCGCTTGCCCCTTTGGAAACATGACCTACAGTCCCAGACTTAAGCAGGTAATTAAATGTGACGAATGTGGCGGGGATCCTCAGTGTGTAAAACTTTGTCCCAGTAGTGCTCTTGAGTACAAGGAATTAGACAGCAACCTTGAAAGGAGAAAGAATTTTGCCAGCTACTTTAAGGAAGTGTTTGGGGAGGTGACTAAGTAATGTACGGATGGACAGGAAAGATAATCAGGGTCAATTTAACAGACAAAAAAATTACCCTTGAAGACCTAAATATGGAAGATGCAAAAATGTACCTTGGAGGAAGAGGCTTAGGCTCCAAAATATTATATGATGAAATAGACCCCAAAATTGATCCCTTAAGCCCAGAAAACAAGCTTATATTTATGACCGGACCCTTAACTGGAACCTATGCCACCTGTGCAGGTAGATTCAATGTAGTAGCTAAGGCCCCCCTTACAGGTACCATTGGTGCTGCCAATGCTGGAGGCCATTTTGGCCCTGAATTGAAATTTGCTGGTTATGACGGTATTATATTTGAAGGCAAGGCTGATAAGCCCGTTTATCTCCACATCTATGATGACCTAATTGAATTAAAGAGTGCAGAACACCTTTGGGGTAAGGATGTTTTTGAAACTACAGATCTGTTGTTGGAAGAAAATGAAGATGATGCCAGGGTTGCCTGTATAGGACCTGGTGGAGAAAAACAGGTACTCTTTGCTACAGTTATGAGCGATAAGGACAGGGCAGCAGGTAGATCCGGCCTGGGAGCAGTTATGGGTTCAAAGAACCTGAAGGCTGTTGTGGTTAAGGGTACAAAGTCCATTGGTGTTGCAGATAAGAGCAAATTTATAGCTGCCACTATGGATGCAAGGAGCAAGATCGATGTAAATGGTGTAACAGGAAAAGGTGGAGGCCTTCCAACCTACGGTACCCAGGTTCTTGTAAATATATTAAATGAGGTTCACGGACTACCTACTAGAAACTGGAGAGAATCCTACTTTGAAGATGCAGACAAGATAAGTGGAGAATATTTGGCTGAACATTTTCTCATTAGAAACAAGGCTTGCTTTGCCTGCCCTATTGGCTGCGGCAGGGTTATTGAAATTAGGGACGGCAAATATAAGGGAATTGTTGCAGGACCTGAGTATGAAGCAGGATGGTCCTATGGTGCCTGCTGTGGCGTAGGAGATATGGATGCCATAGATAAGGCAAACCATGTATGCAATTTATTGGGAATAGACCCAATAACTATGGGTGCAACCATAGCCTGTGCAATGGAATTATATGAGGAAGGATATATTACCAAAGAGGATTTAGGCGGCAGGGAGCTTAAATTTGGAGACGGGGAAGCAATCATATACTGGACAGAAATGACAGGAAACAGGGAAGGCTTTGGAGATATAATGGCCCTAGGTTCCTACAGAATGGCTGAAAAATATGGAAGAGAAGACTTGTCCATGACTGTAAAGAAACAGGAAATGCCTGCTTATGATGGTAGGGTTCTTCAGGGAATGGGCCTATCCTATGCTACAAGCAACAGGGGAGGCTGCCACGTTAGAGGATACCTAACTTCACCTGAAATATTAGGAATACCGGTAAAACTAGATCCAATGGACATAGAAGGAAAGCCAGAACTATTGAAGACCTTCCAGGACTTAACTGCTGTTGTAGATTCCTCTGATATATGTCTATTCTCCACCTTTGCCCTAGGATTACCAGAAATTTCAGAAATGCTAAGGACTGCTACAGGAATGGAAGTATCAGATGAAGAAGTTCTCAGGATAGGAGAAAGAATTTGGAATCTTGAAAGGCTATTTAATATAGAGGCAGGCTTTACCAGGAAGGACGACACATTGCCCGAAAGACTTCTTAAGGAGCCTGTAAAGAGTGGACCAGCCAAGGGCAAGGTAACTGAACTAGAAGTCATGCTTGATAAATACTATGAAGTTAGGGGCTGGACTGAAGAAGGAATCCCAACAGAAGAAAAATTGGAAGAACTATCCTTGGATAAGGAATCACTAGCTACTGTTTAATAATGTAAGAACATCCATTATATACTAATGGATGTTCTTATATATTTAGGAGGCGATAGGATGGATCATATGTATAGGGAATTAGTCCATAAATATCCTAAGGAAAAGCGTTATACCCTGGCTATGCTTCAGGACATCCAAAGGCAGAATGGCTTTATACCAAAGGAGGCAATGGAATACATATCTGAATATCTAAATTTGCCTATGAGCCATATATACCACCTTGCAACCTTTTACAAGGCATTAAGCCTAAAGCCTAAGGGCAAGTATGTAATAAAGGTTTGCAACGGAACTGCCTGCCATATAAGGGGTGCCGACTCTATTAAGGAGGAATTATATAATATATTAGGTATTAAGCCAGGTGAAACTACAGAGGATGGCTTGTTTTCCCTTGAAATTGTTAACTGTTTAGGTGCCTGTGCCCTTGCTCCTGTAATTGTAATAGATAACAAGTACTATGGAAATCTAACCAAGGAGGAGCTTAAATCTGTTATAGATCAGTATAAGGGGGCAGAGATCTATGGATAAGGTTAATAATAGGAAAATATTGGTATGCTGTGGTACAGGCTGCCTGGCCCACAACAGCTACCAGGTATATTTGGAATTTAAAAAGAAGCTGGAGGAGGATACTAATATTGATGTAAGGCCAATAATTAAATCTACAGGCTGCAATGGCCTGTGTGAAAAGGGGCCTGTTGTAAAAATACTGCCAGATGAAATTTCCTATTTTAAGGTTTCAGTTGATGATGTTGATGAAATTGTGGAAAAGACCATAAAAAATTATGAAACTGTGGATAGGCTCCTTTACTTTGATGTCAATTCAAAGAAAAGGATTAAATCCCACAAGGATGCCAGCTTTTACAAGGGTCAGCTTAAAATTGCCCTAAGAAATATTGGAGAAATTGACCCCTTAAATATAGACGATTATATAGAAAGGGATGGCTATAAGGCTCTCAGGAAGGCTTTAAATATGAGTCCTGAAGAAATAATAAGGGAAGTTGAACTGTCAGGCCTTAGAGGAAGGGGTGGAGCAGGCTTTCCCACAGGGCTAAAGTGGAAAAGCTGTTATCAGTACAAGGACTATCCAAAATATGTAATATGCAATGGAGATGAAGGGGACCCTGGTGCCTTTATGGATAGAAGTATAATGGAAGGGGATCCTAATTCTATAATTGAGGGCATGATAATTTGTGGATATGCCATAGGAGCCCATAAAGGCTTCCTATATATAAGGGACGAATATGACCTGGCCTTAAAGAATGTACAGGGTGCCATTGAAAACGCAAGGGAAAGAGGCTTTTTAGGAAAAAATATATTAAATAGTGGCTTTGATTTTGATTTAGAAATTGTAAGAGGTGGAGGAGCCTTTGTGTGTGGTGAATCCAGTGCTCTTATAGCCTCTATTGAAGGAGATGTAGGGGAGCCTAGGGCTAAATATATAAGAAATGTAGAAAAGGGACTATGGGATAAGCCAACTGTACTTAACAATGTGGAGACTTGGGCTAATATACCACCTATTATAATTAATGGATGGCAATGGTTTAGAAAGATAGGCATAGAAGGAAATCATGGGACAAAGGTGTTTTCATTAGTAGGCAAGGTACAAAATACAGGTCTAGTGGAAGTGCCTATGGGAACCACACTAAGAGAACTTGTCTATGATATAGGTGGAGGAATAATAGGCAATAGGCCTTTTAAAGCAGTACAAACTGGAGGACCCTCTGGAGGCTGTATTCCAAAGGAATATTTAGATATTTCCCTTGATTTTGATTCTTTGGATCAAATAGGTTCCATGATGGGCTCTGGCGGAGTTATAGTCATGGATGATACTACCTGTATGGTAGATGTGGCTAAGTATTATATGGATTTCCTTTCAGAGGAGTCTTGCGGCAAATGTACTAGCTGCAGGGAAGGAATAAAGACCATGCTTGATATACTTAAAAATATTACAGAAGGAAAGGGTGAATTAGAGGATATTGATCTACTTTTAGAGATTGGTGAAACAGTCAGAAAAGCCTCCTTATGTGGTCTTGGCAAAACTGCCCCAAATCCAGTTTTAACTACTTTAAAATACTTTAGGGATGAATACATTGAACATATAGTAGATAAAAGATGTGCAGCTGGCGTATGTAAAGAGCTTACTAGCTACTATATTGATAGTAGCCAGTGTATAGGATGTACTATTTGTAGCCAAAATTGCCCTGTAGGAGCTATTTCTGGAAGTTTAAGAGAACCCCATGTAATAGATGAAAATATATGCATAAAATGTGGAACTTGTGCTAATAAATGTCCAAGGCAGGCAGTTAAGATTGGGGGGATGAAGGTTGAAGCTTAAGATAGATGGAAAAATATATGAAGGACATAAAGGTGAAACCTTAATGGAGCTTGCCAGAAGAAACAATATACACATCCCTAGCCTTTGCTATAAAACAGGCTTTGAAGGACTAGGCAGATGCAGGCTTTGTATGGTGGAGGTAAAGGAAAACAATAGAAAAAGGCTGGTATCAGCCTGCGTGTATCCAATTAAGGAGGGCATAGAGGTTAGCACAAGTACAGAAGAAATTGAAAAAATAAGGAAGAATATAATAATGCTTTTACTTCTTAGGTCCCCAAACAATGAATATATTAAAAAATTAGGAGAGGAATATAATGTTGCCCCCCCTGAAAGGTATATGGATGCATCAGAAGTTGAGGACTGTATTCTTTGCGGTCTCTGTGTAAAGGCATGTGAGGCAATGGGCAGGAATGCCATATCCTTTGTCCAAAGGGGCATAACAAAAAAAGTATCCACCCCTTATGATGAGCCCTCAATGGATTGTCTTGGATGTGAAGCCTGTGCGGAAGTTTGTCCTACAGGGGCTATTAAAATAGAGGACAGGAAGGATGAAAAGCTTATATGGTACAGGGGCTTTGGCATGGTTAAATGTAGTGTTTGCGGCAAGGAACTTATCCAGGAAAATATACTGGAATTTGTAAATGAAAAGTTAAATACTGAAGAAGAGCCAATTTGTGATGCATGTAAAAGGAAGGCTGTTGCAAGTAAGTTTAAGGATTCCTTCCAGCATATACTAAAATAGGTCTATAAATTGTATAAGTGGGAAGGCAGTGCTGCCTCCCACTTATCTTTTCCCCTCAGGACAAAAAGCAATCCCGTATTTAAGGAATAAATTGCCTCCATTAAAATAAAATGTTAGAATATAATAAAAAGACTGTCATTTGTTACCATCCATCTTTAAGAGTTGGTAGGGCTAAAGTTTTATAAAGGTGAGAAATTATTTAGGAGTAGATGCTAATGGGTAAAAAGGGGGTTATTTTAACCTTATTAATTATACTGTCCCTGTTTTTCAATTTAGTAAGCTTTGTAAACATAACTAATATTAATTTTGACAAAGAAGCAACTGAATCCAGCTACAGGGAGCTCTTGGCTGAAGTTGAAAGCTTAAGGGCAAGGATTGATGAGCTGGAAAAGGAAAATGAAGAACTAATGAGAAGTAAATACTATCTTGAGGATCTAACTAATGCAAACAATAGGCTTATCAAGGAACAGATCAAGCTTATGGAATTAAAGAACAATTGGAGCTTTTTAAGGGAAAACGAAGTATTGCCCATATATGATGGAAATGTGAACAGCTATAGCAGGGAGATTGCTTTGTATATCTCCTTTCCCAAGAGCTTGACATTGGAGGAAAAGTTAAGGGAAATCTGTTCTAAATTGTCCCAGTACTGTTTTAATGGACTGCCAATAGAACTTAAGGAAATTAAGGATATAGAAGGTAAAAGTGTTGCTGTAATAAATCTGAGAGAATCTCCAATAAATGAGGAAATAGCTGGTCCAGAGGAAATGATTGGCCATAGCTGGGCTACATATTATTTTCAAGGCTCCACTGGTGGTGTTTTGACATCTGTAAAACTGGTGGAAACATTTTTGCAAAGGGACTACAGGGGACCATGGATTGATGGTGTACAATTTTTGTATGAAGGAAACCAAATTGATTTTGAGCATGTGGAAGGCTTAAGAGAAATAAATTATAGGTGATGAGTATGGAATACAGGGTAAAAACTACAAAGGCTCAAGAGTTTATAGATATTACAAATTTAATTAATGAGGAGATAAAAAGAAAACAGGTCAAGGAAGGCATAGCTATAGTATTTGTACCCCATACAAGTGCAGGAGTCACCATTAATGAAAATACGGATCCTGATGTGGTAGAGGATATAATAAGTGCCTTAAATAAGGCTTTCCCAGTGGAAGGAGACTACCGCCACTATGAAGGCAATTCCCATGCTCATATAAAGGCTTCCTTGATGGGTTCTTCCTGTACTTTACTAATAGAAGGAGGGAAACTAAAGCTTGGAACCTGGCAGGGAGTGTATTTCTGTGAATTTGATGGGCCTAGAAACAGAAAGGTATACATAAGAGTAATAGGGGAGTAGTTGATAAATTGTAGCATGTAAAATATGGTATAATATATGGGTGTGAAAATAAAGGCAAGAAGGTGAATTAAATGGCTAAAGGAAAAAGGATACAGGAGCTGTATTATATAAGGGCTATAGCTGCCATAGGGATCTTGATTATACATGCTACAGGCTCCTTTGCCGTCCGTTCAGATTTTGGTACCAGGGCAATGTATCTTGGCATATTTTTAAACCAATTTTTCAGGTTTGGTAGCCCTGTTTTTATGATGATTTCTGGCTTAGTAATATTCTATAATTATAGGTCCATGGATGAGTTTGATACTGGCAGATTTCTAAAGAAAAAAATTAAATTCATATTAGTGCCCTATAGCATTTGGTCTGCCCTATATTTTTTATATACATCATATATATATAAAATAGCAATCAACAGCCAAAGCTTGTTAAGCTTTATTAGAGGGCTATTGCTGGGTGAAAATTTTTCACACCTATACTTTATATTTTTAATATTCCAATTTTATATAGTGGTACCATTTCTCATTAAATACCTGGCAAATGCTATGAAGGAAAAACCCCTTAAGGTATTTAGCTTTTTCTTTATATTTCAGGGTATAGTACTGGTATATGGCTATTATTTTAAAGATTCTGCCGCTACAGGAATATTAAGCTTATTTAACCGCTACTATTGGAAGACCTTATTTAGCTGGTGTTTTTACTTCATAGCAGGTGGAATAATAGGTATCCACTATGATAGCTTTGTAAAGTTTGTAGAAAAAAACATAGCTTACATAGCCATGGGATACATAATTACTACCTGCTTTTACATTGGACAAGTATACCATAATATCTGGCTTCATGGGGGCAGGGACTATTATGAAAAATTTGGCTCCATTAGACCCCATACAATGATTTATGCCCTATTTACAATGCTCATCCTTGTTTGGTTAACCAGGAGGATGACAGGAAGCTTTAATTATTTAAAAGACTTTGGAACCTATTCCTTTGGGATATATTTTTCCCATCCCCTAATACTGGAGGAGCTTAAAAGATTGTTAATAGGATACTTTCCAAGCCATATAGGATATAGTAGGCTATCTTCCCTGGTATTAATAAGTCTTTTAGGCCTCGGAATTACATTCCTATTGGTTCTATTGATTGGAACCTTAGAAGGCAGATGGTTACTTTTAGGCAGGGTACCTAAATATACTTTAAGGAAGGGTAAAAAAGATAGGGGATTTATAACTGTGGATAACTAATCCACAGTTTTTTTGAAAATATTCCATGAAAGATTGGTATATATAATATATATATAAATTTAAAGTAAGCTGGTGTATAGTTTATATAACACAGTAGCTTTAGTTTGAGAATGAAAAATAATATCTACAGCGAGGTGGTTGTATGGATTCCTTAGATATAAATAGGGAATATATTGAATTGGTTAAGGAAAATGAAGAAGCATATTTTGAGGATTATAAGGAAACTGTGGAGAAGGTTAAAAATTCCAAGGCCCAGTACAAGGGAGAACCCATTCCTTTTCTTTATCATCCCATGTTTTTCACAGAGGAAGATGTGGAAAACTTTAAAAAAATAGGAAAAATGATTATATCCATTGCCAATAAGGTTACCAACAGGTATGTGGAGGATGCAGACTTTAGAAAAAAATTTAACTTCCCAAGGCTAATGGAAGAGCTTATACTGGTTGACAATGGATATGATATAAATGTTCCCATTGGAAGATTCGACATTTTTTATGGAGGGAATGACAATTTTAAATTTTGTGAACTAAATACAGATGGTTCCTCTGCCATGAATGAGGACAATACACTGGCAGAAATTTTGCTTGAAACTAAATCTATGAAGGATTTTAGCAAGAAATATAGCTTTAGTTTATTTGAATTATTTGACAGTTGGGTAAGGGAAAGCATATCCATTTACAAGCAGTTTAATCCAAACAATCCCAGCCCAAATGTGGCCATAGTGGACTTTGTTGAAAGTGGAACACCAAATGAATTTGAAGAGTTTAAAAAGGCCTATGAAAGGAATGGATACAACTGCATAATAGTTGATCCCAGGGATTTAAACTACAGGGACGGAGGCCTGTATTACAAGGATTATAAAATAGACCTGGTATATAGAAGAATAGTTACCTTTGAGCTAATAGAAAAGGCAGATGAGATACCAGACTTTATTGAGGCCTATAAAAATAAGGCCATGTGTACAATTGGCTCCCTAAGGTCCCAGGTTGTACATAATAAAATAATATTTAAAATACTTCACGATGAAGATACCCTTGAGCTTTTAAGTGAAGAGGAAAGGGAATTTGTAAAGAAGCATATTCCATACACAGGCCTCTTTAAAGGGGATGAAAAAATATTTGAACATGTATTAAAGAACAAGGATAAATATATAATGAAGCCCTATGATTTAAATGCTTCCAGGGGTGTGTTTGCAGGCAGGGACCTCACTTATGAAGAATGGAAGGAAAGACTGGAAAAGGTATGGGATAAGGATTATATATATCAGGAATTTGTAAACCCCTACACTAGAGAATTTGTAGTTTTTAAGGATGAAGGTGTTGGCAAGGAAGAGTTTGGAACAATAACAGGACTATTTATGTATAATGAAGAATTGGCAGGTTTGTATACCAGGGCAGGAAAATACAGCCTCATATCTGCTGCCAGTGAATACTATACACTGCCTAATTTGCTGGTTAGATGGTAAAAAATATGGAATTAGTGTAAATATTAATATATATTATAAAGTAGACTGGATTTTATTTTAAGGTGTCAGTCTACTTTTTTAATGAAAAGCATTCATCATAAAAAGCCTAATAAGGGGTATATATTAATAGGTTTATTAATATTAATACTTAATAGAAAAGACAAAAGGTGGTGATCAATATGAATAATGTAGCTTTAGCCTTTTTATTAACCTTATTTGCAGGTCTGTCTACAGGCCTAGGTAGTTTAATAGCTTTTTTTACTAAAAGGACTAATGAGAAGTTTTTATCTGCTACATTGGGATTTTCTGCAGGTGTAATGATATATGTTTCCTTTATAGAGATATTTACCAAAGCAAAGGATTCATTGGAATTAGTATATGGTGCACAAAAAGGTTATTGGTACACGGTAATAGCATTTTTTGCAGGAATAATTATTATGGGAATAATTGATAAGGTAATTCCGGAGGGGGACAATCCCCACGAGTGGAAGGATATGGAGGAAATGGAAGGGGAGCCTGCTCAGGAAAGCAATCAAGCCCTTATGAGGATGGGACTTTTTTCAGCCCTGGCTATAGCCATACATAACTTCCCGGAAGGATTAGCAACCTTTATAAGCACCTTACAGGACCCGGCTTTGGGTATAAGCATTGCAGTAGCCATAGCCATACACAATATTCCAGAAGGTATAGCAGTATCAGTACCCTTATATTATGCAACAGGAAGCAGAAAAAAGGCTTTTTTACATTCCTTTCTTTCTGGCCTGTCCGAACCCTTAGGTGCTTTAATAGGATATACAGTTTTAATTAATTTTATTAATGATGCTGTATTTGGTATTGTATTTGCTGCTGTGGCAGGCATAATGGTATACATATCCTTAGATGAACTTTTGCCTACGGCTGAAAAATATGGGGAGCACCATATTGCCATTTATGGCTTAATAGGGGGAATGGCACTTATGGCCCTAAGTCTTTTAATAATGGCTTAAGAAACCGTGAATTAAGTTCACGGTATTTTTATTTACGGAAAAAAATTTTTGGGTATAATTATAGGGTATAGGGGTATAGAATGTATTAGGAGGGTTGCCTATGACACTGACAGATGTTTCCATGCCAATAGCCTTTGGAGCAGGATTCTTATCCTTTTTTTCACCATGTATTCTTCCCATGATACCAGTATACATAATGTACATGACTGGAAGCACTATGGAAAGCCAAATTAATGAAAGAAAATTACTGGCCTTAAGAAGAACCCTTGGTTTTGTTATAGGCTTTACCATCATATTTATGATTATGGGTACTTCTGCCAGCTTCCTAGGAAGAATTTTCATTAGAAACAGGGATATATTTTATAAGCTTAGTGGTATTTTAATAATACTATTTGGTTTAAATATGATGGGTATTTTAAGATTAAAATTTTTAAATGTGGAAAGAAGAACCAAACTTCCAAAGAAAACCACCAGTTGGTTTACTTCAATATTAATGGGTATGGCTTTTGCAGCAGGATGGACACCGTGCTTTGGGCCAGTATTAGCCTCCATACTTATGTATGCTTCAGCTTCTAATACAGTGTCCCAAGGTGCCATGCTCCTTTTAATCTATTCCATAGGAATGGCTATACCTTTTATATTAACAGCCTTATTTATTAATAGATTTGTAAAATTTATGGAAAGAGCTGAAAAGCTAATGATATACCTGCCTAAAATAGGTGGGCTAATAATGGTTATATTTGGATTATTAATATATTTCAACAAGGTTATAAATATAAGTAGATTATTACTGTAAAAGGAGAGATATTGTGAAGAAGAAAATTTTGCTAATAGGATTGGCAATTGTTGTATTAGTAGGAGGAGTATTCTATTTGACTGCTTTTAAGGATGAAAATAATAATGAAGATATTGCCTCTGAAAATAGTATATCCAATAATGCAGGAGAAAATGTGGAAGAGGAGGAAGAAGTCATAGAAGAGGAAAAGGAATCCGAAACAGCAGTACCGGATATTGCCATAGGTGAGTTGGCACCAGATTTTACCCTCTTAGATTTGAATGGAGAGGAAGTTTCCCTATCTGATTTTAGAGGCAAATATGTTTTGATAAACTTCTGGGCAACCTGGTGTAAATACTGTGATCTGGAAATGCCTGACCTTGACAGATTGTATGAGGAAAATGAAGACTTAGTGGTATTAGCAGTTAATGTAATGGAAGAGAAGGATTTGGTAGATAAATATATTGAAGAGGGAGGATACAAATTCCCTGTAGTATTAGATAAAGAGGGCAAAGTAGCCGTTACCTATTTGGTAAGTGCTTTCCCAACTTCATATTTTGTAGATAAGGAAGGTGTTTTACTGGGAGGAGTACCAGGCATGATGACTTATGATCAAATGAATCAATTATTAAATGGAATAAGAGGAAATGAATAATAAGACAAGGGACGGTTCTTTGTCTTGTAAGACAGAGAACCGTCTCCTGTCTTATTTTATAAATATATACTACTTTATTTTTTCTGCAATAGTGCTATAATAATAAAAGACTAAAAGTATGGAGTGATAGAAATTGGAAGAAAAGGTAAGTAAACTAGCTGGAAAGGGCTGTGAAATAATAATTCCAGATGAAGATAGAAAACCCTTGCTTGAAATAGAAAGAAGTATTATAAAAAGGTATAGAAAATGTTTATGGAGCAGGTTTGTAAAGGCTATAAAGGAATATGAGCTTATACAGGATGGAGATAAAATTGCTGTAGCCATATCCGGTGGTAAGGATAGCCTTTTGATGGCTAAGCTATTCCAAGAATTACACCGCCATGGATATTCAAATTTTGAACTGGAGTTTATAGCCATGGATCCAGGCTACCATCCGGATATAAAGAAGCTGCTAATAGAAAACTGTGAATACCTGAATATTCCTGTTCATATATTTGAATCTGATATATTTGAAGTGGCTAATAGGATTGCAGGAGATTATCCCTGTTATATGTGTGCAAGAATGAGAAGGGGAGCCTTATATAACAAGGCTCAAGAGTTAGGTTGCAATAAATTAGCTCTAGGCCATCATTTTAATGATGTAATAGAAACTACCATGCTTAACATCTTGTATTCAGGAAACTTTAAGACCATGATGCCCAAGCTAAAATCCGATAACTTTGAAGGCATGGAGCTTATAAGACCCATGTATCTTATAAGGGAAGAGGATATTATAAGGTTTATAAATTATACTGGCATAATCCCCTTAAACTGTGCATGCATGGTAGCAGCTAAGAAAATAGGCAATAAAAGATATGAAATTAAAGAATTAATAGACAGACTTAAGGAAAAGTTTGAAAATGTGGACATATCCATATTTAGAGCTGCAGAAAATGTAAATATGGACTGTATTTTAGGATGGAAAAAGGGTGACAAGAAGTATTCCTTTTTAGATGAATATTATGATGAATAAAAACAGGCAAAAATGCCTGTTTTCATTCTATATACATAGGTTCATCAAAGGGCTCTATTATGGAAAAATGTCCCATTAAGGACTCGGCCTTTTCTCCATCTATGAGGAATTGGACCCTGTCTACATGCTCTAATTCCAGTAAGCTGTTTACCACTTGGGCTATGGTGAAATCCTCCTGAAGGGAACCGCCATATAAGCCTTCCTGAGCAAAGTTTACATAGCAGGTTCCATCGGCTGTTTCAACTCCAAGTAGTTTAACAGTTTCAGGTATGGAGCTACTTAATTCATCAGATTCTGGACCCTTAATAAGCTCTTTTACAATGGCTTCTTCCAATGGAATATTTCCATATTCTATTCTTCTTTTTTCTGCCACAAGTTTTTCGTAGCTTTCATCACCAGTTTCTACATATTTTTTATTGGCAAAGTATAAAACTACTTCCACTTCTTCTGTGTTTGGAGAAGGATCCACAATTTCATCTTCAATTTCATCCTCTAAAGCTTCATCATTTCCCTTATTTTCTTCTTCATTAACTATATTTGTATCCTCATTTGGATTAGTATCCTTTTTAGCACAGCCAATTACACTAAAGGCTAAAAGAGCTACCAGTAGAAAAATCATAAGTCTTTTCATAAAACCACATCCTTTCTGTATTTGCTAACATTATACAAAAAACTTGTTAAAAGAAGATAAATAAATATTAAGAAATAATGAAGAAAAAGAAAAAAATTTATTATATTAGAGGGGTATTTGAATTTTAAATATGCTACCCTTCTTTAAAGTACTTTCTACAGAAATATCCCAGCCATGCTTGTCTATTATATTTTTTACTATAGTCAAACCTATGCCATAACCTTCCACACTTCCATTGAGTTCTCCTTCCAGAACTCTGAATCCTCTGTTAAATATATTTTTAATATTTTTTTCATCTATACCTATCCCATTGTCTTCTATTTTAAGAATGGCTCTATTATTTTCTTTATTTAAAGTAATATGGACAAAGGAATTTTCCTTACATGGATCCCTATACTTTATAGAGTTGTCAAGTAAATTAAATATCATTTCTTTTACCTTATCCCCATCACATTTAACTATTATATTTTCAGCCCCTGTAAACTTTATATGAACATTATTTTTATCAGAATAGGGCCTTATGAGCTTTATTGTGTCCTTAAGTATTTGACTAATGTTTTCCTCTTTCAGGTTGAAAATACTTTCCTCAAGTTTAATGGATTCCATAAGGTAGTTTACCAATCTTTCCATTCTTTCAGCTTCCCCATATATATCCTGCAGGTATTCCTTGTAGGTATCTACATCATTATTTCCAATGGAAAGGGATTCAATTAATACCTTTATGGATGTTAGGGGAGTTTTCAATTCATGGGATATGCTGTTTATATAGTTCTTCCTGTTTTTTTCTATTTTACTTAAGGTACTGCTCATCCTATTAAAGGTATCTATTAGTCTTCCCAATTCATCCTTACTTTTCTTTTGGATTATATAGCCTAATTGGCCTTCAGATATTTTTTCTACCCCAATTGTTAAGGCCCTTAAGGGTTTAGTTAAATTATGGGTGGCCACAACTGTCAACAATAGGGAAAAGAAAAGGCCTAATGCTCCTACTTTAATCATATCATTCCTTAATTCATTTACATTATTATTTATGGCAGTCATATCAAAGGATATAAGGACTGCACCTATTATTTTATCTGTACCAAATTCATTTAAAATTATGGGCACAGAAAGCTGAAGAACTTCCTTATCTTCTAATTTATATACATTTGAACCTGACTTGCCTGCCAGGCTGTTTCTAATTTCCTTATTGTCTATCTTGCTGCCTATAAAGTCATTATAATTATCAACTAAAACCAATCCTTGGGAATCTACAATTAGTATTCTTGCATTAGCCTGCATTCCATAACTTCTTACCATCATTCTTGTGAAAATCACTTCATCCCTATTTGCCTTGTAGGTATCAGCTACTATATTGGCAGTTTGAAACAGCCTTATTTCTGTATTTCTCACCTGGGTATTCTTATAATTATTTAACATGATTACACTAAATACAGAAAAAGCAGCTAATATTATAAGACTGTATATTATAAGCATTTTAGACTTTATTGAAATAGTAACCAACTCCCCACTTAGTCATAATGTATTTAGGGCTTTTTATATTTTCTTCAATCTTTTCCCTCAGATTTTTTATATGGACATCAATAGTCCTTACATCTACGGCTTCTTCCTTCCATATGTAATCATATATCTCTTCCCTTGTAAAGACCCTACCAGGATTTTTAGCCATTAAATAGAGCATGTCAAATTCCTTTTGTGTAAGCCTTACTTCCTCATTCCTTACATATACCTTCCTTTCTGTATGGTTAATAACTAAATCAGCAAATTCCAAGACTGAAGTATTTTTTTCAGATTTATACCTTCTGCTTATGGCCTTTATCCTGGCTATTAGTTCCAGTACATTAAAGGGCTTGGTCATATAATCATCAGCCCCTAGTTCAAAGCCCAATATTTTATCATAGTCGCCATCTTTTGCTGTAAGCATTAAAATAGGAGTATCATATTTTTCCCTTATTTTTTTGCAAAGCATCATTCCATCAATATCAGGCAGCATAAGGTCCAGTATTATAAAATCAATTTTTTCATTATTAATTATATTAAGGGCTTCATTTCCTGTATAGGCTGTATAAACCTTGTATCCTTGTATCTCTAAACTGCCTTTAATTCCCTTAACTATAAGCCTTTCATCATCAACTACTAATATGTTCATCCTATCACCTTCTAAACTGTGGAATTACCTTTATTATACCATTAAGTATTTCTCTTTTAAATCAGTAGGGTTATTATTTAATTTTTGGTAAAGTGGTATAATAGAAATTGATTATTTTAATTTAAATTGGGTAGTAATAATTTGTTTAGGAAAATATAGGGATCCTAGGCAATTCAGTTGCCAAGCATTTGATTGCTTACATAGGCTAGATAGGTGGAGAGTATTGAAAAAAGAGGTGAAACATATTGACTTATGAAAGGCAAATAGAAATATTTGTTGACTATTTCAAAAACCAGGAAAAGAAAAAGGAAGATTTTAAAATTGGTATAGAACTTGAACATTTTGTAATAGACCAAGATACCTTAGAGACCATTTCCTATTATGGAAAGGGTGGGGTTGGTGAAACCTTAAAGGAGTTAGAAGAAAAGGGATGGACGGGTATCTATGAAGGGGAAAATATATTAGGTCTTTATAAGGGAAACAAAATTATCAGTTTAGAACCAGGCAGCCAAATAGAGCTGAGTATTGGGCCTGAAAAAACTATAGAGGATTTAGAGAAAAAATATTTTAACTTCCTTGATGATATAATTCCAATACTTGAAAAAAAGAAGCAGACCCTTATGACTGTTGGCTACCATCCTGTAACTAAAATTGAAGAGATTAAAATAATACCTAAAAAAAGATACGATTACATGTTTGAATATTTTAAAACCAAAGGAAGCCATGCCCACAATATGATGAAGGGAACAGCTTCCTTGCAGGTTACCATTGATTATGGATCTGAAGAAGACTATATTAAAAAATTTAAAATAGCCAATGCCCTATCTCCAGTACTGTATGCCCTCTATGATAATGGCTACTACTTTGAAGGAGCTATTTGGGAAAATCACAGCTTAAGGGCCTTTATATGGGCAAACTGTGATAATGACAGATCCGGCATAGCAAGGGGAACCTTTGATGGGGACTTTGGATATAGAAAATATGCAGAGTATATATTAAATATACCTCCCATATTTGTATTTGATGGCCAAAAAACCTACCCTACAGGCAGTAAATTAGTTAAGGAAATATTTGATCCGGATAAGTACTCCATTGAAATGCTGGAGCATGTTTTGACCATGGTCTTTCCAGATGTAAGGACCAAACAATATGTAGAAATAAGGATGATGGATTCAGTTCCCTATCCATTGAATTTTTCAGCAGTGGCACTGATAAAGGGACTTTTTTATGATGAGACTAACCTGGAAGAATTATATGAATTTGTAAAGGATATTTCAGAAGAAGATATAGTAAAGGCTAAAAAAGATTTATTTGAAAAGGGCTTGTATGGCCAGTATAAAGGCAAGAGCCTGTTAGAAACAGGGAATTATCTTCTGGAACTGGCCAGCAGGGCTTTGGATGAAAAAGAAAGGAAATATTTAAAACCACTTGAAGAGCTTATTAAACATAAGCAGAACCCTTATGAAATAATCAAAAGCAAGGCCCATTTAGGTAAAAAGGAATCCTTAAAATGGTGCTTATTAAGCAGTATAAAGGACATTTAGGCGTGAAGCCTATGTGTCCTTTTTTTGGTTTACAAGCTTTTATTGACAAAAACAATAAAATATCATACCATAAAATAATGGGATATTATTTTTTTGAATAGAATAAATTTTATGTAAGTATATTTGACAGCATTAAAGTATTGGGCAGCAAGGCATAAGCTGTCTCTTTTATTGGTAATTTAGTGAAGGAGGCTTAAAAAATGGCATTTGAATTTAATTGGGAGGGCAATAAAGACAGGGTTAACCGATTGCTTAACTTTATTGAAGAGAACAAGAACAAAAAAGGCGTACTTATGCTTATACTCCAGGAAACTCAAGAATTATTTGGTTATCTTCCAAAGGAAATATTGGAGTTAATATCAGAAAAAACCAATATACCTTTATCAGAAATGTATGGAGTTGCAACCTTTTACTCACAATTTTCCCTTGTGCCAAAAGGAGAAAATGTTATAGGGGTTTGTTTAGGAACTGCCTGCTATGTAAAAGGTGGACAAGAAATACTGGAAAAAATACAGGAAATATTAGGAATAGGTGTGGCAGAGACAACACCGGATGGAAAGTTTTCCATTGATGCTACAAGATGTTTAGGTGCCTGTGGATTAGCACCTGTAATAATGATAAATGAAAAGATATATGGAAGGCTTACTGTAGACAGTGTAGAAGAAGTTATAAACCAGTATAGATAAGATGGAGGGATACATATGATGACCGTTGAAGAGTTAAGGAAGATTAAGGAAGAAACCCTTAAGCATATGGAATCAAAATTATATAAGCTTGATAAGGAAAAGATTGGCCAGAAGGCTACAAATAGACATGTACTCATATGTGGTGGTCCTGGCTGCTATTCTTCAAATGTGGAGGAAATAAAGGAAAGGTTCGTTGAGAAAATAGCTGAAAAAGGTTTAGAAAATGTGGAAGTAAGCATATCAGGCTGCTTTGGTCTATGCGAATCTGGTCCCAATATAGAAATATATCCAGATGGAACCTTCTATAGCAGAATCAAAATTGAAGATGTAGATGAAATAGTGGAAAAACACCTTTGCCAAAATGAGATAGTAGAAAGGCTACTTAATGAAGATGCTAAAAAAGAGGACAAGATTCTCCCAGTACACCAGGTAGACTTTTATAAAAAGCAGGAAAAGATAGCCTTAAGAAACTGTGGAATTATAGACTACAACAGCATAGAAGAATATATTGCCTTAGATGGATATCATGCCTTGGCTAAAGTATTGACAGAAATGGACCGGGGAGAAGTCATAGAAGTCATGAAGAAATCCAACCTAAGAGGAAGGGGAGGGGCAGGCTTCCCTACAGGAAGAAAGTGGGAGACAGCATACAAATATGAAGCGGATAAAAAGTATGTAATATGCAATGCTGATGAAGGAGACCCAGGTGCTTTTATGGATAGAAGTATACTTGAAGGTGACCCTCACTCAGTATTGGAAGGCATGGCTATATGCGGATATGCCGTAGGCTCAGACCAGGGATACATATACATAAGGGCTGAGTATCCAGTGGCGGTAAAAAGATTGAGAACAGCCATAAAACAGGCAAGAGAAAAGGGTTTACTAGGTAAAAACATATTAGGCACTGGATTTAATTTTGATATTGAATTAAGACTTGGAGCAGGTGCCTTTGTATGTGGAGAAGGTACAGCTTTAATGGAATCTATAGAAGGTAGAAGGGGAATGCCAAGACCTAAGGTGGAAAGGACTGCCCATAAAGGATTGTGGGGTAAGCCAACAATTATAAACAATGTTGAAACCTTTGCCAATGTTGCTCCAATAATCCTAAAGGGTGCAGACTGGTTTAGAAGCATTGGTACGGAAGATTCACCAGGAACTAAAGTATTTGCCCTAGGTGGCAAGGTGAAGAATACAGGTCTTGTAGAAGTACCTATGGGAACTACTTTAAGGGAAATAATATTTGACATAGGTGGAGGAACTGTTGGAGGCAAGAAATTTAAGGCAGTTCAAACAGGAGGACCTTCAGGAGGATGTATACCAGAAGAATTTTTGGATACTCCAGTAGACTTTGCTTCCTTAAGCAAGATAGGCTCCATAATGGGATCTGGTGGAATGATAGTTTTAGACGAATCTGATTGTATGGTAGATATAGCCAGATTTTTCCTAGACTTTACGGTAGATGAATCCTGTGGTAAATGTGTTCCATGCAGGGAAGGAACAAAGAGAATGTTGGAAATATTAGAAAGGATAACAGAGGGGGAAGGTACACCTGAAGATTTAGACAGGCTTGAGTCTCTGGCTGAAATAATTACAAGCAGTTCCTTGTGTGGATTGGGACAAACTGCTGCAAATCCCGTAGTATCTACTTTAAAATACTTTAGGGAAGAATATGAAGCCCATGTATATGAAAAGAGATGTCCGGCTGGATCATGTCAGGCGCTTTTACAATACTTCATTACAGATAAATGTATAGGATGTACAAAATGTGCAAGAAATTGTCCAGTTTCAGCCATAAGCGGCAAGGTAAAGGAAAAACATGTTATAGACACTGAAACATGTATTAAGTGCGGTGCTTGCATGGAAGCTTGTCCAGTAGGTGCAATTATTAAAAAGTAGGAGGTTTATTATGGCTAATGTAACTATTACTATAGATTCTAAAAAGGTGACAGTTCCCAGTGGTACCTTCATAATTGAAGCAGCTAAAGAGGTTGGCATAGAAATACCAGCCCTTTGCTATGATCCTAATTTGGAAGTAGTAGGAGCTTGCAGATTATGCCTGGTGGAAGTAGAAGGCAGCAGAAAACTGCAAACTGCCTGCTCTACCAAAGTATGGGATGGCATGGTTGTTCATACCCGGTCAGAAAGAGTAGTAAAGGCTAGAAAGGAAATTTTACAATTATTATTAGATAACCATCCTAATGATTGTTTAACCTGCCAAAAGGCAGGGGAATGCTTGCTACAAAAATATGCCTATGAATATGATGTTAAGTTCAGGGAACATGATGGGGATAGAAGGCCGGCTTTAGTAGACACATCAAGCCCTTATATACTAAAGGATGACAGCAAGTGTATCCTATGTGGCAAATGTGTCAGGACCTGTGCCCAGGTAGCAGATAGGCAAGTTCTTACCTTTGCCAATAGGGGCTTTAATACTAGGATAGTTGCAGATATAGATTTAAGTTTAGAGGAATCAAGCTGTGTATCCTGTAATAGATGTGTTACTGTATGTCCTGTAGGAGCACTTCTAGATAAGAGGCTAATGGGTAAAGGAAGACCTTGGGAATTTGAAATAAAAGAGGTCAAGTGTAAGGTTTGCGAATATGGCTGTGATTTTGAGGTACTATCCAGGAATGGTAAAAATGTAGCTGTAAGGGCTAAGGCCCCTTCCAATGGAAGACCCCTATGTTTAAAGGGAAGGCTTACAACGGAGTTTATATACTTGGATGAGCCATATACCCCATACAAGAAGGAAAATGGAGAGTTTAAGGAAACTACCTGGAAGGAAGCCCTAGGCCTGGATAATATAATTGAAAAGCTATTGGATAAGGAAGAAATCAGTACGGGAGTGGAATACAATGGCTAATATTATTATAAATGGTAAAGGATACCAGGTTGAAGATGGTATTACAATACTTGAAGCTTGCAACAGGTTGGGAATAGATATTCCAACCTTATGCCATGATGAAAGATTGGAGCCCTATGCTGCTTGCAGGTTATGCGTAGTAGAAATAAAAGGCAAGGGCAAACTTGAGACCTCCTGTTCTACAAAGGTTAGGGATGGTATGGAAATAGAAACCCACAGTGAAAGGGTAATAAGGGCAAGGAAAGAGATTTTAGACCTCTTATTTTCAAACCATCCCAATGACTGCTTAACCTGTGAAAAATCAGGAGAATGTAAACTACAGGATTATTGCTATGAATATGGAATTGTTGAAGGAACCTATATAGGGGAGAAAAAGAATTATCCTTTAGATGAGTCCAATCCCTTCTATACCTTTGACCCAAACAAGTGTATACTTTGTGGCAAATGTGTTAGGGTATGTAGCGAACTACAGGGAACTAATGCTATTGGGCTAAAAGACAGGGGCTTTGATACTAAGGTAAGCACCCCCTTTGATATGGGCTTGGCAACTTCTAAATGTGTTTCCTGTGGAAACTGTGTAGCCGTATGTCCCGTAGGAGCCTTGATGCCCAAGAAGAGAGAAAGGTACAGGGCTTGGGAAGTAAGAAGGGTTAAGACTACCTGTTCCTACTGTGGAGTAGGCTGCCAGATGTATCTACTGGTAAAGGGAGATAAGGTAGTAGGGGTGGAGCCAGCAAAGGGTAGGCCTAATAATGGTCTATTATGTGTAAAGGGAAGGTTTGGATATAATTTTATAAATCATCCTGACAGGTTAAAAACACCCCTTATAAAGAGAAATGGAAAATTTGAAGAGGCTACATGGGAGGAAGCCTACGATTTAATAGTGAGCAAGATAAATGAAATAAAGGGAAAATACGGTCCTGATGCCTTTGCAGGCCTTACATCTGCAAGGTGTACCAATGAGGAAAATTATCTATTCCAAAAGATGTTCAGGGCCCTAATAGGCACCAATAATGTGGACCACTGTGCCCGCCTCTGACACGCTTCAACAGTTGCAGGTCTTGCAACAACCTTAGGAAGCGGAGCCATGACTAATAGTATAGAGGAAGTTGAATACAATGATGCCATATTTGTAATTGGTTCCAATACAACAGAAAACCATCCTGTAATAGGAACCTTCATGAAGAGGGCCTTAAGAAGGGGAGCAAAGCTTATTGTAGCAGATCCCAGAAGGATAGAACTGGCTGATTATGCAGATGTATTCCTTCAAATAAAACCAGGTACCAATATAGCCCTACTTAATGGAATGATGCATGTAATAATTGAAGAAGAACTTTATGATAAGGAGTATGTTGCAAAGAACACAGAAAACTTTGAGGACTTAAAATTAGTTGTAAAGGATTATACTCCGGAAGTAGCGGCAGAAATATGTGGTGTGGACAAGGAGGATATAATTAAGGCAGCCCGTATATATGCTAAGGCAGAAAGGGCAGGCATATATTATGCAATGGGCATTACCCAACATACTACAGGTACCCACGCTGTAATGAGCATATCCAACTTAAGTCTTTTGTGCGGAAATATTGGTAAAGAAGCAGCAGGAGTTAACCCACTTAGGGGACAAAACAATGTCCAAGGGGCCTGTGACATGGGTGGCTTGCCAACAGACTACCCAGGCTACCAAAAGGTATTTAAACCAGAGGTACAGGAAAAATTTGAAAGGGCATGGAATGCCAAACTTTCAAACAAGGTTGGACTTACCATTCCTGAAATAATGAATGAGGCAGAAGAAGGAAAGATTAAGTTCATCTATATAATGGGAGAAAACCCAATGGTATCAGATCCGGATATAAACCATGTAAGAAAGGCCCTAACTAATTTAGACTTCCTGGTAGTACAGGATATATTCCTGACTGAAACAGCAGAATTAGCTGATGTGGTACTGCCAGCCGCATCCTTTGCTGAAAAGGAAGGCACCTTTACAAATACTGAAAGAAGGGTTCAAAGAGTAAGAAAGGCCATAGAGCCTGTTGGAAATTCTAAGCCCGACTGGAAAATATTAATGGAGTTGATGGATAGATTAGGCCATGACAGGGTTTATACTCATCCAAGTGAAATAATGGATGAAATAAGGACTGTAACACCTTCCTATGCAGGTATTAGCTATGAAAGATTGGAAGGAGAAGGCATACAATGGCCTTGTCCAGATGTAAATCATCCAGGTACCAAGTATCTTCACAAGGAAAAAGTTGCAAGAGGTAAAGGACTCCTTATGGCAGTTGACCATAGGGACAGTGCAGAGCTACCTGACAAGGATTATCCATTTATATTTACAACAGGAAGAATACTTTACCATTACCATACAAGAACCATGACCGGAAGGGTAGAGGGCTTAAACAAACTGGCACCTACCTCCTTTGTAGAAATAAATGAATCAACAGCCAATAAGCTAAATATTTCTAATGGAGAAAAGGTAAGGTTGGTATCCAGAAGAGGCAGTGTGGAAACCTATGCTAAAGTTACAGATATTGTAGATGAAGATGTACTGTTTATGCCCTTCCACTATGCAGAAAGTGCAGCAAACTATCTAACTAATACAAAGATAGACAAGACAGCTAAGATTCCAGAATTGAAGGTGGCTGCTGTAAGAATTGAAAAACTAGGGAGATGATTTTATGTATAAGGTTGGCATAATTACTGCCAGTGATAAGGGAGCCCTTGGCCAAAGAGAAGATATAAGCGGCAAAACCATTAGGGAAATAGTTGAAGATAGAGGATATAGGGTTGAAAGGGCTATAATTCTTCCTGATAATGAAGAGGCCATATTTAATGAAATAGTTTATATGGCAGATGAACTTAAGGTGGACTTGATACTGACTACAGGAGGTACAGGCTTTAGCAAAAGGGATGTGACTCCTGAAGCTACCATGAAGGCCTGTGACAGGATGGCCAATGGTATAGCTGAGGCTATAAGATACCATAGCCTCAGCATAACTCCCAGAGCCATGCTTTCCAGGGCAGTATCAGGCATAAGGGGAGAGACCTTGATTATTAATTTACCAGGCAGTCCCAAGGCTGTTAAGGAGGCCCTGGACTATATTATGGATTCTGTCCACCATGGTTTGGAGATATTAAAGGGAGATAGTCATGACTGTGCTAGGTAGGTGAGATTGTGAAAAAGTTTGGTACTGCAGTTATTCTAGCAGGGGGCAAAAGCACCAGAATGGGGTTTGACAAGCAGCTTTTAAGGATAAATGAAAGAAGGCTTATAGACAGTCTAAGGAAGAAGCTAAAAAAGGAATTTAATGAAATAATTGTAGTTACAAATAAGTCTGAGTATTATATAGGCCTTACAGACAGGATAACTAAGGACATAATACCTGGTAAGGGCCCCTTATCGGGTATACATGCAGGCTTAGTGGAAGCTTCAAGCAAATATGTTTATTTTGTAGCCTGCGACATGCCAAATATAAATTTGGACTATATTAGGTTTATGAAAAAGAAAATGGAAAATATGGATGTAAAGGCCTGCATTACCAAATATGGAGAGTGGATAGAGCCCTTCAATGCCTTCTACTCTAAGGACATGATAAAGGATATAGAGAAACATTTATTGAAAGATAGAAAATCTGTAAATTCATTAATAGGCAAATTACCTGTTTGCTATATAGAGGAGGAAGAGGCAAGAAGGTTTAGCCCCAACTGGGACATGTTCTTGAATTTAAATACTAAAGAGGAATTAAATGACTATTTAAAATCTATAAATAGTCAAGATTGAGGTAGATACAATGAAGGATGAGATTAAAAAGGTAAATATAGTACGGGTAAACAGGGATAAAATTACAGAGGAAGAAGATATAGTTGTGGTAGAGTACCCCTTTACCATATTTGTAAATGATAAGGAAATTATTACCCTCTTATGTAGTCCGGATTCCCTTGAGGAATTAACTGTTGGCTTTTTATACTCAGAGGGCTTTATATCTAAACTTTCAGATATAGATAAAATTAGAATGGATGATGAAAAGGGCATAGCCTATGTTTATGTAAATAATGTAAATGAGTTCAATGAAAAATTTAGGGGGAAAAGGACTATTACATCAGGCTGTGGAAAGGGCACCCTCTTTTACAATGTTTTGGACTCTTTTAGATCTAAAAAAATAGAAAGACCATTATCGATAAAGGCAGACAATATTAAAGATTTAATGAGATCATTCAACAAGAAATCAGAGCTTTTTTTAAATACAGGCGGTGTCCATAGTTGCGCCATGTGTAATATTGATGGTATAATTATATTTAGGGAGGACATTGGGAGACACAATGCTCTCGACAAAATTTTTGGAAGAGCCCTTTTAGATGGAATTGATACCAGAGATAAGATTATTTTAACCAGTGGAAGAATATCCTCTGAAATACTTATAAAAACAGCTAAAAGGCAGGTTCCAGCAATAATTTCCCGTTCTGCACCTACCAGTTTAGCAGTAGAAATGGCAGAAAAATTGGGCATTACCCTTGTTGGATTTGCAAGGGGAGAAAAAATGAATATATATACCAATTTTCCGAGCATAATTTTCTAAGGCCAGGCTATGAAAATTATGCCGATGGGTATAAGGAGAAATCCTTATGCCTCCCGTGTTTGGAAAGGAAAATTATTTTGTTATAAAACAGTCCTTTCCAGGACTGTTTTATTTTATAAAAGAAAAGGAGGATTCAAATGAAAAGGTTTTTAGCATTTACTTTAAGCTTTATACTTGTACTTACATTATTGGTAGGCTGCGGACAAGGTAATGTAAGTCAGGATACCCAGGAACCTGAAGAAAATAAAGCTGTAGAAGAAGGGCAACAAGAGGAAGAACCTAAGGAAACAGGTGGAAGAATTATATTAGCTACAACTACTAGTACCCAGGATAGTGGATTATTAGATTACATATTACCTGTATTTGAAGAGGAATATGGTATTACAGTAGACGTAGTAGCTGTAGGAACTGGTAAGGCCCTAGAAATGGGAAGAAATGGAGAAGCAGATATTCTTTTGGTCCATGCCAAGGAATCTGAGGAAGAGTTTGTGGCTGAAGGCCATGGCTTGGAAAGAAGAGATGTTATGTACAATGACTTTATACTAGTAGGGCCAGCAGAGGATTCACTTGGATTGAAGGAAAATTATGGAAATGATATACTGGGAGCATTAACTGCTATATCAGAAAATGAAGCCACCTTTGTATCAAGGGGGGACGATTCTGGTACCCATAAAAAGGAACTGTCTATCTGGAGTGCTGCTGGTATTGAACCTGCAGGAGACTGGTATGTTGAAGCTGGAGCCGGTATGGGTGATGTATTAAAGATGGCTGATGAAATGCAAGCATATACCCTTACAGATAGGGCAACTTACTTAAATATGAGGGATGTATTAGAGCTTGAAATATTAGTTGAAGGAGACGAAAACCTGTTTAACCAATACGGTATAATACCAGTAAATCCAGAAAAGAGTGAGCAAATAAATGCAGAGGGAGCTCAAAAGCTATTTGAATGGTTCCTTTCAGAAGAAACTCAAAAATTAATAGGGGAATATGGAGTAGAAGAATTTGGGCAACCACTATTTACTCCAAATGCAAAATAGATTGTAAGGAGCGACCTTGTGTCGCTCCAATCTTTAACATATACTTACTAGGTGGTGATTTCCATAGACTATATAGCTCAAGGTTTTAAAGAAGCAATAAATTTGTTAATATCCTTTGATAAGGAAATATATGAAATCATATTTTTATCCTTATTTGTTTCCACATCAGCAACCATAATAGCATCCTTAATTTTTATTCCCATGGGGATACATTTAGGTATTAAGGATTTCAAAGGGAAAAAAGCTTTTTCCAGAATACTATATACCTTTATGTCTATTCCTTCAGTAGTAGTTGGACTTTTAGTTGCAATACTCCTTTCACGAAGAGGCCCCCTGGGACATTTTGATCTAATGTATACACCAAAAGCCATGATAATAGCCCAAACCTTACTTGTAACCCCCTTGATATTAGGCCTTACCTATAGTCTTGGCAAAAACAGGGGGAAGGAAATACAGAAAATAGGTATTACCCTGGGAGCCGGTAAATTTGATATAATTATTTTAATTATAAGAGAACTTAAAATAGATTTAATTGTCAATGTGGTAACTGCCTTTTCCAGGGCCATATCAGAGGTGGGAGCTGTTATGATTGTAGGAGGAAATATTAAAAATAGAACCAGGGTCATAACAACTGCCATATCTATGATGAATTCCATGGGTGAATATCCAATGGCCATTGCCTTGGGACTGGTTCTTTTAATAATATCCTTTGGCATAAATAGCTTAATATATACCTATAGTGGAGAGGATTAAAATGAAGGTTAGCATATCAACTTTAAAAAAATATTATTCAGATAAACAGGTACTGGATATAGATAATCTATGTATAGAAAAAGGTAAAATCACAGGCCTAATAGGCCCAAATGGTTCAGGGAAAACTACCCTTTTAAGGATTATTTCAGGATTAGATATGGACTATGCTGGAACTATAAAGTATGATGGCAGTTTGTTAGATGAGGGTATATATAAAAAAATGACCCTAGTGACCCAAAAACCTTATTTATTTAAAAGGAAGGTATATGAAAATATTGAGTATCCTTTAAAGGTAAGAAAGGTTAATAAGGCAGTTCGTAAAAAGAAGGTAGAAGAGATAATGTATAGGTTTGAAATTCAAGATCTTAGAAATAAAAAGGGGCACCTTCTTTCCGGAGGGGAATCCCAAAAGGTAAGTTTAGCCAGAGCCATAATATTTGAACCAGAGTTGTTATTATTGGACGAGCCTACATCAAATATAGATCCGGTATCAATAAAAATTATGGAAAGGGAAATACTTAATTTTAACAAGGAAACCAAGGGTACTGTACTTATAGTTACCCATAATATAGAGCAGGCAGAAAGATTATGCCATAGAATTATTCGTCTAGATTGTGGAAGGGTGGTAGAATAAATGGAATTTTTTAATGTAGTATCCATAAGGGATGCAGGCAGAAAGATCCTGGATAATTTTAAAGATTATGATTTTGAAGTGGAGGAAGTATCCATACTGGAAGCTACAGATAGGATTTTAGCAGAAGATATTGTATCAGATATAAATGTTCCTGAATTTAACCGCTCCACTGTAGATGGTTATGCAATTAAGTCAGAGGATAGCCATGGAGCCAGTGAGTCTGTACCAAGCCTTTTAAACATAATAGGGGAGGTAAAAATAGGTGAAGTTCCGCATAAGGCTATAAGATCTGGGGAAGCTATGTATATACCAACAGGAGCCATGGTCCCTGAAGGGGCAGATGGAGTAGTTATGATAGAGCATACTGAAAAGCTAGATGATCATAGCCTAATGGTATATAAGCCCATATCCTTTAATGAAAACATTATACAAAAAGGTGATGATATAAAGAAGGGGGAAGTAGCCCTTAAAAAGGGAAGAAGAATAAACCCTGAAGTGGTAGGAGTACTGGCAGCTTTAGGTATTTCAAAGGTTAAAGTATATAAAAAGCCTAGATTTTATATTATATCAACAGGTGATGAAATAATAGATATAGATGAAAAACTAGAGCTAGGAAAGATCAGGGATATAAATTCCTATGCTCTATATTCCCTAATAACAAAACTAGGTGGAAGTGTTGTTGGAAAGTCCATAGTAAAGGATAACTATGACCTCTTGAAAGATGAAGTAGAAAAGGCCATAGCCCTTTCCCATATAGTACTCATATCAGGAGGCAGCTCTGTAGGCACTAGGGATTATACAGCTAAGGTAATAAATTCTCTAGGTGGTAAGGGAGTATTTGTACATGGAATTTCCATTAAACCAGGTAAGCCTACAATTATAGGTGAAGGAGGAGGAAAATTAGTATTTGGTTTACCGGGCCACCCTGTTTCCTCAATTATAGTATTTAAGGCAGTAGTTGAACCCTATATCAGGAACAAGATGGGAATAGTTGAATATAAGCCTCAAGTTAAGGCAATCATGGACTTTAATTTTCACTCCCATCCAGGTCAGGAAACCTATCAAATGGTAAAATTAAGGGAAGTGGATGGTGAAATCCATGCAAGCCCTACCTTTGGCAAATCTGGTATGATATCATTGTTGGCAAACTCTGATGGCTATATTGTAATTGAGCCCCATGAAGAGGGGGTATATAAAGGGGAAGAAAGGGACGTATATTTATTGTAATTATGAATTTTCAATTGCTTCTTGTTAACTGTCAATTGAAGAAAGAGGTGTGAAATATGCATAAGAAAAGAAATATTTATATAGA
>Ga0209537_1000623_pt1 | contig 43062 bp, 40 predicted proteins | sample BioPla4DNA1_FD_187698 | JGI IMG/M metagenome (GOLD analysis project Ga0209537, IMG submission 187698) | Biogas fermentation microbial communities from Germany - Plant 4 DNA1 (SPAdes) (version 2) | ecosystem: Engineered > Bioreactor > Anaerobic > Digestate | place: Bielefeld, North...
GACACCTTATTGGTACAATTTTTTGCATGAGGACTTCATCCTTTCTGGGAGGTATTAGTTTTTTAGCAAAAACATTGTACCACAGAGGATTGAAGTCCTCAATTTTCATTTAAGTTTACAGAGCGTTGATATAAACAAGGAGGAGAAATATGAGTAATGAGAAATCATGCGGTGCTGTTGTTTACAGAGAAACAGATTCTACAATAGAGTTCTTAGCTATAAAAAGCAAAGCACATGGGGATTGGGGTTTTCCAAAAGGGCATATGGAAAAGGGTGAATCTGAACAGGAAACTGCAAAACGAGAAGTGTTAGAGGAGACAGGGTTAAAGGTCTCTTTAGTTGATGAATTTAGAGCAACAATTAAATATATCATGCCCAATGGGATAGCAAAAGAGGTTGTATATTTTATAGGAAAAGCAGCACCAGAGCATACTGTAAAGATCCAACAGGAAGAAATTCAAGAATATAGATGGCTTAAATTCAATGAAATACTTCCGTTGATAAGCTACGAAAATACTAGGGAAGTATTAATAAAGGCTAATAATTTTTTAAATCTTTAGTATAGCATATATCTATGTATATATTTACAGCGTGATAAAGATAAAACAGAGTGAGGTAGAATGGAGTATAAATATTGTGAAAATAAGAATTTTGAAGATTTGGCTTGTGGAAAGGTTATCTACTATAAGTCAGGCATGACAAATTTTCCTGTGAGGCTAGCACAGGAGATATATGGCCGTTGCGTAAGCTATTTGCAGAAAAAGCACAATATATGTATTTACGACCCCTGTTGTGGTGGCGGTTACTTGTTAACAGTTGTAGGTTTTCTTAATATGGGATCTATTAATAAAATTATAGGTTCTGATATTAATGAACAAGCAGTGGATTTGGCATGGCAAAATCTATCCCTATTATCAGAAGAAGGACTTGAGAAAAGAATTAGGCAGCTAAATAGTTACTATGCCCAATTTGGTAAGCAATCTCATAAAGAAGCAATAGACAGTGCAATAAGGCTTATGAATAGAATTAAGGAATATGATAGAAAGCCTACTATCTCTGTTTTTAAAGGGGATATTCTTACCAAAGAAACTTTAGCAGCCCAGGATTTCAAAGCTGATATTGTGATAAGCGATGTTCCCTATGGGAATTTGGTGTCATGGCAGGGTGATGAACAAGATCCTATAAATATTCTGCTAGAAAATCTTATGCCAATTCTGAAGCCTGGTTCTGTTGTAGCTATTTGTTCAGACAAAAGACAAAAGATAAAAGTAGAAAATTATAAACGACTTGAGAGACAACGTATAGGCAAAAGAAAATTTGAGATATTAACTCCATTGATTTAAGGTGAATTAAGATGGAATTTAGAAAAGCAGTCGAGACAGATCTAAATGCTGTAATGAATATAATTAGTCAGGCTCAAAACTATCTTAAAGAACAGGGGATTGACCAATGGCAAAATGGTTATCCCAACAGACAAACTATTATAAATGATATTGAAAATGGCCATTCATATGTTTTACTAAAAGATGATATAATCGTTGGTACTGTAGCCATTATACCAGGCGTTGAAAAAACCTATGAATCTATTTATAATGGTGAATGGAAGAGCACTGGGGAGTATGTTACAATACATAGGATAGCCATTGATTCCAGATATAAGCGGTTAGGATTTGCAACTATGATCTTGGACAAGGCAGAAGAATTGTGTAATAGTCTGGGTATTAGTAGCATTAGAATAGATACTCATGAAGAAAACCTGCCAATGCAGAATTTGCTTCAAAAGAACAACTATGAATACTGTGGTATAATCTATCTGGAGGACAAAAGCAAAAGACTTGCCTTTGAGAAAGTATTGTAGTTTGGTAGTGTATTATGCAATGAATTTAGATAAAAACTTATGTTTATGGAGGGATAAAAATCAAAGCATTTATTTTTGACATGGATGGAGTAATAATTGATAGTGAGCCCTTGCACTTTGAGTCCGATAGAATGGTAATGAGGGAGTTTGGAGTAGAGTTAACAGATGAAGATTTAAACCGATTTGTTGGTGTGGCCAACCCACAGATGTGGGCAGAGCTCAAGGATAAGTATAGTATTAATATAACAATTGAGGAGCTATTGGAAAGGCAGCATGCAAGTAAGCTGAAGCTACTGGAGGAGAGGGAACTAGAAACTATTAGCGGCATTGATGAATTAATTTCAGATTTACAGAAAAAAGGCATAGCCATTGCTTTAGCGTCTTCATCTTCAAGGGAATTTATTGAGCTAGTTTTAAAGAAACTTGGGATTACTGAGTGTTTCCAGGTTATTGTAAGTGGAGATGAGGTTGAGAAGGGTAAACCAGAGCCAGATATATTTCTAAAAGCTGCTGAACTTTTAAAAGTGTCTCCAGAGAATTGTATAGTGCTGGAAGATTCTCAGCACGGAGTAAATGCTGCTAAAAAGGCTGGCATGAAGTGTATAGGGTTTATAAATCCTAATTCTGGCAATCAAGACCTGTCTAAGGCAGATAAAGTGGTTTCTACACTAGTAGGACTAGAATATTACAGTCTTTATGAGAGTTAAACTAATTGAAATTATAAAGATTGTGAGGGATACAAATGAAATCATATAGAAAAGAGCTAGTTTTTAACGTACCTTCCCGTAGAGGGTTCATAAATATAACAGATCAGGTTCAGGCTTGTGTAGATGAGAGCGGAATTAAAGAGGGGTTAGTGCTAGTAAATGCTATGCATATAACAGCCAGCGTATTTATAAATGATGACGAGTCAGGCTTACACCATGATTTTGAAGTTTGGCTTGAAAAACTAGCTCCTGAAAAACCCTATAGTCAGTATAGGCATAATGACTTTGAAGACAATGCTGATGCCCATCTTAAGCGTCAGATTATGGGCAGGGAAGTGGTGGTAGCTATTACCCATGGGCGTTTAGATTTTGGGCCGTGGGAGCAGATTTTTTATGGCGAGTTTGATGGTAAACGTCCAAAAAGAGTACTTGTCAAAATTATTGGAGAATAGAGGTAGATAAATGATATTATCTGGAAAAGAAATTAAGAGAAGGTTAGGGAAAGAGATAATTATTGAGCCATTTAATGAAGGTCAGTTAAATCCTAATAGCTATAACCTAAGACTTCACAATGAACTGCTAGTATATGAAGACCATGTTTTGGATATGAAAAAGGAAAACAAGGCCAAGAAGATAATAATTCCCGATGATGGTTTAGTATTAGAGCCAGGAAAGCTATATCTGGGTAGGACTGTTGAATATACAAAAACAGATAAGCTAGTTCCCATGCTAGAAGGTAGATCTTCCATAGGAAGGTTAGGGTTATTTATTCATGTAACAGCTGGATTTGGGGATGTGGGCTTTAGTGGATACTGGACATTGGAGATGTTTTGTATTCAACCTATTAAGATATATCCAGGAGTTGAGGTTTGTCAAATTTATTATCATGCCATTGAAGGAGATTATGAAAAATATAGTAGCGGCAAATATCAAAACAACACTGGAATACAACCTAGTTTATTGTTTAGGGATTTTGAAAAGAAATAATTGGATTTCTTAAATCTGCACAATATTTATAAAACGAACTCATTACATAATCATAATGGCTATTGATAGTTCATTTTACCAATGATTTGGTCGAAACTAAGGGTAAAGTTTTCTTATCCAAATCAACTAAGCTGTTCATTTATCAATAGCCGTTATGATTTTATTTTTAACAGACTAGTATTTTTCTAATATAGGCTGAATTTGTTGGTGCTTCATGGCTTTTAGAATACTAGGTACCATATTTCATGAAAACCCTCTTTGATCAATATGCAGAAGAGTGAGCCTGGAAAATATATATGAAACTAACAGGGGAATAATACCTTAATAAAAATTTTATATTCTAGTAGATGATTTTTATGGGTAATAATGGTATTATTAATAATAATCCAATCCTTTGCTAATGGGAAAACTAAATACTAGTTATTAAATAACAGTTATTGGAAGAAGGGATATGAGATATGAACCATTTGATTTGGCATACGCAATCCAAAGAAGAGGTAGAAAAAGCTTTAGAAACTTCTTTTGAAAAGGGATTATCAGAAGAAGAAGTGGCTAAGCGATTGGAAAAATACGGTTCCAATGAGTTGGAACATAAAAAACGCAGGACCATATGGGATATGGTAATTGATCAATTTAAAGATTTTATGATCATTATTTTAATTATTGCAGCTATTGTTTCAGGACTGTTAGGAGAGATAACAGACGCCATTATTATACTGGCCATTGTACTCCTAAACGCATTTATGGGAGTAATACAGGAAAACAAGGCCGAAGAATCCTTGGCAGCATTAAAAAAGATGGCGGCCCCTCATACAAAAGTGCGAAGGAATGGAAGACCAGACGTAATTGATGCAGCTAAGCTAGTTCCAGGGGATGTAGTAGTGCTGGAAACAGGAGATTTTGTACCAGCAGATCTTAGGTTAATAGAAACTTCCAATCTAAAAATAGAAGAAGCTGCATTGACAGGAGAATCGGTTCCTGTTGAAAAGGAAAGCGCTACTTTACAAGATGAGGATATTCCCTTAGGGGATAGGATTAATATGGCTTATTCTAGTAGCTTAGTTACATATGGTAGGGGAGTAGGAATAGTTGTAGAGACAGGGATGTCTACCCAAATGGGAAGGATTGCTCAGATGATACAAGCTGAAGAAGGCATGGAAACCCCGCTTCAGAAACGTTTAGAGTCTCTAGGTAAGATTTTGGGCATAGCCGCATTAGGAATTTGTGCCTTGATATTTATAGTAGGGGTTTTGTATGGCAAGGATATATTTCAAATGTTCCTTACCTCAGTCAGTTTGGCGGTAGCGGCTATACCTGAAGGATTACCGGCCATTGTTACAATAGTGTTAGCATTGGGTGTACAGCGTATGGCCAAACGCAATGCTATTATAAGGAAATTACCTGCCGTAGAAACCCTAGGTAGTGCTACAGTTATATGCTCTGATAAGACAGGAACTTTGACTCAAAACAAAATGACTGTTACCCAGCTATATTATAATCATGAGTTTAAAGATACAGTTGGTGGAAGTGTCAATGGTGATGATCACCTACAGCTACTCTTGACAACGGGTATTTTATGCAATGATACCCAAATAAAAGAGGATGAAGAAGGCCCCAAAACCATAGGAGACCCAACGGAAACAGCTTTAGTGGATTTAGGTCTTAATTATGGTATGGATAAAAGGTCTATGGACAAGAGTTTTGAAAGGGTATATGAGATACCCTTTGACTCCGAGCGAAAATTGATGAGTACAGTACATAAGGTGGATAATGGTTTCCGTGTATTTACAAAGGGAGCTACCGATGAGTTATTGAATAAATGTAATGGGATTTTGATAAATGGAAGAGTAGAAGAACTAACACAAGACCATATTTCTCAAATCCAAAAAGCTAATGAAACCATGGCATCCAAGGCGCTTAGGGTTTTATCTATGGCATATAAAGAAATAGATAGAATACCCGTAAAAGAGGATGAGGCGCAGTTAGAGGATCAATTAATATTCGTAGGACTTATGGGCATGATTGATCCTCCAAGGGAAGAGGTCAAGGAAGCTGTCAAGTTATGTAAGAGAGCTGGTATCAAACCAGTTATGATTACTGGAGATCATAAAATAACAGCAGTAGCTATTGCAAGGGAACTGGGTATTCTTGAAGAAGGTGATGATGCAGTAACTGGTGTTGAAATTGAGGCAATGAGTGATGAAGAGCTTAAAGAACGAGTGAAGCGCATATCCGTGTATGCTAGAGTGGCCCCTGAACACAAAGTAAGAATAGTCAAAGCATGGCAGGAATGGGGTCAAATCGTAGCCATGACTGGAGATGGTGTAAATGACGCACCTGCCCTAAAACGTGCGGATATTGGTGCGGCTATGGGTATAGTAGGAACAGACGTTGCAAAGGAAGCAGCAGACATGGTATTAACCGATGATAACTTCAGCACTGTGGTAGCAGCCGTGGAGGAAGGACGAATTATATTTTCTAATATCTTGAAATCTATACAGTTTCTATTATCCTGTAACGTTGGCGAGATATTGCTGCTCTTTATAGCAACCATGCTTAATTGGGAAGCACCCCTATTGCCCATACATATCCTATGGGTTAATTTAGTTACTGATAGTCTTCCTGCTTTAGCTTTGGGTGTTGACCCTGCAGAGAAGGATATAATGGATCAAAAACCCAGGGATCCTAATAGCGGTATATTTAATAGAGGTTTAATAACAAGAATATTGTATCAGGGAGCTATGGTTGGATTACTATCTCTTACAGCCTTTGTTATAGGTCAAAAGGTAGATGTAACTACTGGACGAACCATGGCATTTGCGGTACTAGCTTTAAGTCAGCTAAGCCACGTATTTAATGTACGTTCAAATACAAAATCCGCATTTAAAGTTGGTCTTTTTACAAATACAAGGCTGTTGGGAGCAGTGGTTCTTTCGGTGCTACTACAAATTATCGTTATCACTATTCCTGCCTTATCCAATATATTTAAAGTAACAGCCCTGGGAGCTCAGCAGTGGTTAACAGTGATAATATTATCCCTTGCTCCCTTGCTAATAGTAGAGATTGAAAAGTTGATTACCTCTAAATTTATTACATCTAAATAATCAATTAAAGCAAAGAAAAAGATATAAAAGCATTACCTATATTAGCTTAAGTAGGTAATGCTTTATTTTTATAAGGGATCCCATGAAGTGGATGAAAGGCTTTGGAGTTAAGTTTTACAAGATAAAGCAACTCTTAAAACATGGCTCGGAAGGTAAATTTTGTATTGACTGATATATCTCTCATGTTATAATTAAGGTAAGCGGTTTCATAAAGGAGTTGAGGTATTGGCAACAATCTATGACATAGCTAAAAAAGCAGGTGTATCTACAGCAACGGTCTCTAGGGTTTTAAATGGCGTCAATCACCCAATTAAAGAGGAGACCAAGCAAAGAATTTTACAGATTGCCCGGGAATTAGATTATCGTCCCAATGTCATAGCTAAAAGTTTGGCCGGTGGTAAAAGCCATACCATCGCTTTGATAATTCCTAGTATTACAAATGATTTTTACACCCAGATATGTGAAGTTATTGAGGAAAAATTAGAACAAAAAGGTTATCATACTTATCTTTGCAATACTCGTAGAAGCGTGGAAAAAGAAAGCCGCTATATAGAAAGTTTAATTGCTAGAAAAGTAGATGGTGTCATTTTTAGCCCTACTCGTGTAAAGCCAGAGGATAATCATGTCAACCTTAAAAATATTGAAAAATTAAAAAAGCACGGTATAGCTGTTGTAGCATTTGGAAGCCAATTTAAAGGAGTTAGTCAGATATATATTAATACATATCAAGGGGCTTTTGACGCAACAAGCTATTTAATAAATCTAGGTCACAAGAGGATTAGTTTTATTGATGGATTGAGTGCAGGAACTCGCAAAAGCAGAAGGAGAGGCTATATAAAGGCTCTGGAGGAAGCTCAGATAAATTTTGATCCATCACTAGTTACGGCAGGGAATTTAAGAATGGAAGATGGATATTCATGCACCTTGGAATTGCTTAAGTTAAAAAACCCACCTACAGCAATTTTAGCAGCTAATAATTTAATGGCAATAGGAGCTTTGAAAGCAGCTAGAGATAAAGGTTTACATGTCCCAGGAGATCTATCAGTAATTGGTTTTGACGACAGTCTATTATCTATGGTAGTGGATCCTACCTTGACAGTAATTAAGCAACCTCTTAAAGAAATAGGTGAGGCAGCTTTCAAACTCTTGATAAACCAATTGGAAGGCAAGCAAAAACTTGAAACAATACAACTTAATACTTACATAATAAAGAGAGAATCATGTGGCATTCCAAAGAAAAGGGGATGAATCATAGTGAGTTTAGGAGTAGCTATAATAGGATGTGGAGCTATACATAATGTTCATGTAGATGCAATTAGGGATACTGGTTTAGGTCGTATACTTTGGTTTGTGGACATCGAGGAAGATAGAGCCAAAGCATCTGCACAAAAATACGGTGGGAATTGGAGCATAGATTATCATAAGGTGCTTGAAGATCCAAAAGTCCATGTAGTGCACATATGTACACCCCATTACCTACATGCTCAAATGGCTATTGATGCTGTGAATGCAGGCAAACATGCTTTTGTAGAAAAGCCAGCAGCAACCAATTTAGAAATGGCTAAGATGATGGCTGAAGCAGCAAAGAAAAACAATAGGGTTATAACTATATGTTTCCAAAATAGATATAATCCTACTTCAGTAAAGGCAAAAGAAATAATTGACAGTGGCCAGTTGGGTAAAATAAAAGGAATAAAAGGATTGGTAACCTGGTATCGGGTTCCGGAGTATTATACCTCAAGTGGTTGGAGGGGTAGATTTGATACCGAAGGTGGCGGTGTTTTAATCAATCAATCTATCCATACTCTAGATCTTATGCAGTGGTTTGCCGGTGAAGTGGAATATGTACAGGGAAATGTAGCCACCCGGGTTTTAAATGATGTCATAGAAGTAGAAGACACAGCAGATGCTACTTTATATTTTAAAAACGGGGCAAGAGGTATTTTTTATGCTACCAATTGCTATACGGATAATTCACCTGTTGAAATTGAGATCCATATGGAAAAGGGTAAGTTAAGAATATGTGGTGGCAAACTTGAAAAAATTCAGGATGGGACATTTGAAGTATTGGTGGACGAGAATTCTGCTGTATCCCCTTATAAATCTTATTGGGGAATGAGCCATGGCAAATTGATTAGAGAGTTTTATGAAAACCTTACAAGGGGAAATAATAAGGATATTATTCCTGTGGAAGAAGCTATGATTTCCTTGCAATTAATAGAGGGGATTTACAAATCTTCATCTACAGGCAATAAAATAAAAATCAATTAGTAAAGAGGTGTCATATGATGAGAAAACCCTTAGTAGCAGCCCAGCTTTATACTATTCGTGATTTTACAAAAACTCCCGCAGACCTGGACAAAAGTATGGAAAGAATAAAGAGTATTGGCTATAAGGCTGTTCAGGTATCAGGCATAGGTCCTATGGATCATCAGCAGGTAAAGGATATAATGGACAAGCATGGTTTAACTATTTGTGCCACTCATATCAGTTTTGAAAAAATGCAAGAGGACTTGGACGACGTAGTACATCAACATAAATTATGGAATTGTAAGTATGTCGGGGTAAGCATCATGCCTGAGAAGTACCGTACTAGCAAGGAAGGATACGTGGCATTTGCCAAAGAAGCTTCTGAAATTGGGAAAAGGCTAGCCGATGAGGGATTAAAGTTTATTTATCACAATCACCACTTTGAATTTGTAAAATTTGATGGAGTGCTTGGCATGGATATACTCTTAAACGAATCGGATCCAGAAGATTTCGGCTTTGAAATTGACACCTTTTGGGTACAGACGGGAGGATGCAATCCAGTAGACTGGATTGATAAGCTAGCAGGAAGGATGCAGGTAGTACATTTTAAGGATATGGTCATGAATATAGATGATAAAGGAGAAATAAAACCCATCATGGCAGAAGTTGGTGAAGGTAATCTTAATTGGCCAGATATAATTGATGCTTGTATAAAAACCAATGTGGAATGGGTAGCAGTAGAACAGGATATTTGTCAGCGGGATCCCTTTGAGAGTTTGGAGATTAGTTTAAAGAATCTTAAAGAATTTGGGCTTAATTCTTAATGAGGATAAAAATAAAGGGAGGAAGATAGATATGAGCAAAGTGAGAGTGGGTATAGTAGGTATAGGTAATATGGGTAGTGCACATGCAATTTACCTTTTTGAAGACCAAATAGAGAATGGGGAACTAGCAGCGGTATGTGATATAAATCCTAAAAGATTAGAATGGGCAAGAAATAGATTTGGTGACAAGGTTAAATTATTTGAGAATGCTGAAGCTATGTTCTCTTCTGGAGCAGTAGATGGAGTTATAATTGCTACACCTCACTACGATCATCCATCCTTAGCAATAGCAGCCTTTGAAAAAGGACTTCATGTTCTATGTGAAAAACCAGCAGGAGTATACACAAAACAGGTTAGGGAAATGAACCAAGCGGCTAAAAAGAGTAATAAAGTATTCTCTATGATGTATAATCAGCGAACAAATCCCTTATATCAGAAGATGAGGGATTTGGTACAATCGGGAGAGTTAGGTGAAATCAAGCGCACCAATTGGATCATAACCGACTGGTATAGATCCCAAAGCTATTATGATTCAGGTGGATGGCGAGCAACCTGGGCAGGAGAAGGCGGTGGCGTTTTACTAAATCAATGCCCTCACAATTTAGATCTATGGCAGTGGATATGTGGAATGCCTAGTAGAGTTCGTGCCTTCTTAAGCTATGGGAAATACCATGATATCGAAGTAGAAGATGATGTCACAGCTTATGTAGAATATGCCAATGGTGCTACAGGAGTATTCATTACATCCACAGGTGAAGCCCCAGGGACCAACCGTTTTGAGATAACGGGAGATCGTGGGAAACTAGTGGCAGAGGATGGCAAGCTGACTTTCTGGCGTCTAAGGGTATCGGAGAGACAATTTAATAGGGAATATACCGGTGGATTTGGAGAGCCAGAATGCTGGAAGTGTGAAATTCCAATTATAGGGCAAGAAACAGCTCACCAAGGCATTACCGCCAACTGGGTAAAAGCTATATTAAATGGAACCCCATTGTTAGCACCAGGACAGGAAGGGATAAATGGTTTAACCATATCCAATGCCATGCACCTATCCTCTTGGACTGATGATTGGGTAGATATTCCTTTCGATGAGGATCTTTTCTATGAGAAACTCCAGGAAAAGATAAAAAACTCTACTTTCAAAAAGAAAGCTACAAGTGATAAAGTATTGGATGTAGAAGGAACTTATTAATTTGAGAGAGGGAATATATATTTCATACAAAGTAAGAGAGCTTGCCTCTAGGTTTTTAATAAAGAAATACTGGAAAAGCATAATAATATATCCCCGGGCATAATTATATAGTGTAGAAGTAGGGCTGGTGCCTTGGGGGGTGTCGGAATGCAAATTTATTATTTCCGTAAGAGCACTGTAAGGTGGGTAATTGCTATAGTAGTTATCATTATACTTGCTATTATAATGTGGAGGATGTTTGGATTGAATGCCCAACAATCCCAGAATACCATAATAGTTGCACAAATAGATAGAATTTTAAATTGACCTTCGTTAACAAATAACGAGGGTCCTTTTATTTTAAGTAATTTTATTCTAAAAGCATAAAATATATGGTAAAATGATATAAATCTAATAAGGTTAACCCTTTGTACTAGTTCAATAAGCTATTATAAGCATAGAATAGCTTAGTATAACAGCTTAAGTCATGATTCTATTTACTAAGGAGGAAATAATGGAAAGATTTATACCAGAGATTAGAGGAACCTTAAGAAAGAATATGATAGAAGTTCCAGATTGTATTCGTCAGGCATCGGGCATAAGGATTTTTGGCAAGCGAATTCGGTCTTTGGCTTTTACTACCGATGTTGCTGTAATAAAAAATATTAATGCTGATGCCATAATTGCGGTGTACCCCTTTACTCCACAACCTACAATAACCAAGGCCATCACTATGACGGCGGATGTGCCGGTTTTTTGTGGAGTAGGAGGCGGATTGACTACAGGAAAAAGAGTAGTTAATCTTGCCTTGGATGCAGAGTTTGAAGGAGCTATTGGTGTAGTTGTTAATGCTCCTACTTCCAATGAGACTATAAGGGCGGTGCGGGATACCATAGATATTCCTATAGTGGTAACAGTGGTGTCTGAGAAAACCGATATTCAAGCGCGGCTGGATGCAGGAGCTACCATTTTAAATGTTTCAGGAGCTGCCAAGACCATAGACATAGTAAAAAGGATAAGAGATAAATTCCCCGAAGTGCCTATTATAGCCACAGGTGGTCCAACGGATGAAACTATTATGAAAACCATTGAAGCAGGTGCTAACGCTATAACATATACACCACCTACTCCTGCGGAATTATTTAAGATATCTATGGAAAGGTATAGAAGAGAACTTAGTTAACTTAAAAACAAAAAGCTTCGATATTTTAGCATCGAAGCTTTTCTATTTCCTTGAAAAAATTGGGATAAGATATGTTTGCCCATTGGGCATCTTCAATAATTGTAGTACCTTTTGCAATTAATCCTCCGATAGCTGCCATCATAACCAATCGATGGTCGGAACCTGGTTTAACTTTAGTTCCAAATAAAGGGGTAGGTCCTTGAATAATCATTCCATCGGAAGTAGCCTGGATATCTGCTCCAAAACTTTTTAAGATATTAACAGTAGAGTCTATTCTATTGGATTCTTTAACCTTTAATTCCTCAGCGTCTCGTATGATAGTAGTCCCATGGGCTTGAGTAGCTACAAGGGCTATTATGGGCAGCTCATCAATTAATCTGGGAATTAAACTGCCTTCTATTATAGTACCTTTAAGAGAAGAAGCTCTGACTACTATATTTGCTGAAGGCTCCTTTGTATCTAGATTTATCCTTTCAATTTCTATTTCAGCCCCCATGTTCTTATAAACTTCAAGAATTCCGGAGCGAGTTGGATTAATTCCAACATTTTTTAAAAGTACTTCTGATTTGGGGACAAGAAGGGCTGCTGAAATAAAATAAGCAGCTGACGAAATATCTCCAGGGATCATAAAATCCTGGGCATAGAGGAGCGAGGTAGGATAAACAGTTATAGTATTATCATCATCTACCTGGATTTTCCCCCCAAAAGTCTCAAGCATTATTTCTGTATGGTTCCTGGATAGGGCGGGTTGTCGAATTACAGAACATTCATCGGCATATAAGGAGGCCAAAATAATGGCGGATTTAACCTGGGCACTAGCTATAGGAAGGGTATAATCTATAGCCCTTAGACAATTATCTTTCCTACCTTTTACAGTGATTGGTAGAAAGTCACCTTTGCTACTTGTATCAAAAGAGGCCCCCATCTGACGAAGGGGAATGGTAACCCTGTCCATTGGGCGACTGCATAGTGATTCATCGCCGGTTAATCTAGAATCAAAGTTTTGTCCTGATAAAAGGCCTAGTAGTAGCCTGGCCGTAGTTCCTGAGTTACCTGCATCCAGTAACTTTCTGGGTGCGGATAATCCCTTTAAGCCTTTTCCATGTACCAAGACAGTATTATTTTTTTCAATGTCTATTGATATACCCATTTGCCGAAAGATTTCAATAGTACTTATACAGTCGTTAGCCATAAGAAAGTTTTTTAGCCGAGTAGCCCCATTGGCTAGGGCCCCAAATATTATACCCCTATGGGAAATAGATTTATCTCCTGGGATTTGTAGGCTACCCTTTAGTTGGTTTGCAGGGGAAATCTCTATTCTCAAATTATAACCTCCTAATATGGTTTAGTGTGTGAAGGTCTTATAATTATTTTCTGATAGAACTTTTTGAGCCTTTTCCAAAGAAGCCTTGTCCAAAAAAGAGATAACTAGGGAACCGGGTTCTCCCTCCCGACTGTTTATAATGCGCAGGTTTTTTATATTTATTGAGTGTTTACCCAAGATGGTAGTCACTTCCCCAATAACCCCTGGCCGATCTTCTACATCTACATAAAGATCATAATAGGGAAGAAGGTTTAAGACCTGTCTTACTGGTAGATTTTCCCTATACACTTTTGCAGAAGTAAAGAAATCCTCAATATCTGAGGCTTTATCCTTATCCAGCATTGTACAAAAATCGGCTAGATATTTATTAATATAGTTTATTAGGGAAATTAATTCATTTTTATTAGCTAAGGATATATTTTTCCACATTTTTGGATTAGATGAAGCAATTCTAGTTATATCCCTAAAACCTCCAGCAGCTAGCCTTTCACACAGATGAGAAGAATCATCCATATCCTTTACTGTGTTCACTAGAGCAGCTGCTACAACATGGGGCAGATGGCTTACAGCACCAATGATCCTATCGTGTTTTTTTGCATCTATTACAAGAGGTAGTGCACCAATAGAAAATAAAAACTCTGATAAGGAGTTTAAAGCCCAAGCCGGTGTAGAATCCAGAGGCGTAAGGACATAGTAGGCATTTTCAAAAAGATGAGGAAGGGAGGCATGATACCCGGAATATTGGGTACCTGCCATAGGATGGCCTCCTATAAATACTGCTCGACTTAGTCCCGATGAATAGACTTTTTGGGCAACCTCTATTATATTTTGTTTGGTACTGGCTACATCTGTAATTATAGTATTTTCATCCAACAAAGGCATGACCTCTTTTATAATAGAGGTCATGGTATGGATAGGTGTACATAGAAAAACTAAGTCAGCACCCTTGACACCTTCAGCCAGATTTCCCGTTACATAATCGGCAACCTTATCTTCTAAGGCTGCCTCTAGACTTTCCTTATTGGAATCAATAGCAACAATAAAACAATCTGGATGTTTCCTTTTAATAGCTTTGGTAAGGGATCCCCCAATTAACCCTAAACCTACAATGCAAATCCTAGAAAAAATCATATTGGTAACTCCCTTTTTAGAATAGGTGCTATCTTTCGTATCTCATCCATAAGTGTAGAAAAGCTTTGGAAATTCAAAGATTGATTTCCATCGGAAAGGGCAACTTGGGGATTTGGATGAACTTCTATCATTAATCCATCAGCACCTGCAGCAATTCCTGCTCTCGCCATGGGGGTAACTAGGTTCCATTTACCTGTGCCGTGGCTAGGATCAACGATTATAGGTAAGTGACTAGTTTCTTTTATGATAGGCACACTGCTTAGGTCAAGGGTATTGCGGGTGTGAGTTTCAAAGGTACGAATACCCCGTTCACATAATATTATGTTATAATTTCCTTCGCTCATAATATATTCTGCTGCATTTAGCCATTCTTCAATATTTGAGGAAAGTCCCCTTTTAAGTATAACTGGCATTTTTGATCTTCCTACACGTTGAAGCAAATCAAAATTTTGCATGTTTCTTGCACCGATTTGAACAACATCTACATATTCCATAGCTTTTTCTAGGGAATCATGGCTTACTACTTCTGAAACTATGAGCAATCCCGTTTCCTTGTGGACCTGGGCTAAAAGTTTTAGACCTTCTTCGCCTAAGCCTTGGAAAGAGTAGGGGGAAGTACGAGGTTTATAAGCTCCACCACGTAGGAATTGAACACCTTGGCTTTTGAGAAAAATAGCAGTTTCCATAATCTGCTCTTCACTTTCTACAGCACAAGGCCCTGCAATAATAGCCAGGGAGCGTCCTCCCACTTCTATACCTTTTATATTTATAATTGATGATTCTGGCTTAAAGGTCTTGCCCACAAGCTTAAAGGGCTCTACTATGGGAACCAAACGTTCCACTCCAGGCATGATCTCTAGAGGGGTATTAGCTAGTTTTCGTTTGTCGCCTATTACTCCTATAATAGTCCTTTCTGAACCAACTGAGATATGAACGCCTAAACCTAAGTCTTTGAGAAGTTTTTCAACATTATTGATTTGATCTTGAGTTGCTTTAGATTTCATTACAATAACCATACTACTATTCTCCATTCCTTAACATTATTTTCTACCTAAATTTAGTCTACCTTACTACCATACTTCATTATTCTAAAGATTAACATTTTATTATACTAGAAATATTTAACTTTGCAAGTCATTAATTACTTCTTTTAATGCTTTAACAAAGATTTCATTTTCTTCGCAGGTACCTATAGTTACCCTTATCCAATCATCCATTCCATATATATCTGCCGACCTAATTATGACTCCTTTTTTAAGTAATGCTTTAAAGACTTCAGAGCTGGAGATATTAATCTTTACCATTAAAAAGTTTGCATGGGTAGGAATATATTCTAATCCCATCTCCTCAAAAGCAGAATATAGATATTCTTTTCCTTGATTATTACTTTGTACACTCTTTTCAATAAACTCCTGATCTTCTAGGGCAGCTATTGCAGCTACTTGTGCTCCGGTATTGGTATTAAAGGGCCCTCGTACACGATTTAGGTAACCTATTATATCTTTGTTGGATATGGCATACCCGATTCTAAGTCCAGCCATACCATAGGCTTTGGAAAAGGTACGAAGTATTATGATATTATCAAATTCATCTAAAAGATCCAGACTTTCAGGATAATCTCCACCCCTGGCATATTCATAATAGGCCTCATCCAAAACAACTAGTACATCCTTCGGAACCCTTTTGATAAAATCTATCTGCTCCTGTGCTGAGATAATAGTTCCAGTGGGATTATTAGGATTACATAGCCAAATAATCTTAGTCCTATTATTTATTTTTTCTAAAAAGCTATCTAGATCCATGCGATAATCTTCTGTCAAGGGCACTTCGATAGATTTTCCATCCATAACCTTAACAACAGAGCTATAGCGGGGGAAGGAAGGATCTCCCATAATAGCATTATCTCCAGGATTGATGTATGTTTGCGCAATTATTTCCAATATTTGATCAGTACCTGCGCCTAAAAGTATTTGATCTGGTTCTACCCCTAGCTTTTCAGATAAAGCTAATTTAAGGCTGGTACCATTCCCATCGGGATAGATAGCCATATTTTTGGCCCATTCTTCAACTGCTCTAGTAGCAGCTGGAGAATTACCTAAAGGATTTTCGTTGGAAGCAAGTTTAATTACCCTTTCAAGCCCCAGCTCCCTTTTAACCTCGTCAATGGGTTTTCCCGGTATGTAGGGGATTAAGTTGTTGATGGTATTTCTTTGCTTTACCATTTCAATTCCTCCTCAATATATAGACAAAATATTATTTGAATACCTTATAGATAAGCTTTTGATCAACATCATTAAAAATATCTACTTTGCCGTAGTCAGTAGGCAGAATAAATACTATAGAGCCGGATTTATTCTTTTTATCAAGACTCATTGCTTGAATCAAGGATTCAACATCAATTCCCGCAATTTTTGTAGGCAGTTTTGCTGCTTTTAAGAGGTTAATAAGAAGGTTGACTAGAGGCTTTTCTACTAGTCCTTTATGTAAGGCTATCAAGGATTCATAGACCATACCTAGAGCAACAGCTTCACCATGGGTGTATTGATTATAGCCAGTTATTGCCTCCAGACCATGTCCTATGGTGTGACCAAAGTTTAAGATTGCCCTTAAACCTTTTTCTTTTTCATCTTGACTTACTATTTCAGCTTTAATTTTACAACTGCGCTGTATAGCATAGGCTAGGGCATCTTTTTCTTTTCTCATTAGCCTTTCTATATTGTTCTCAAGCCAAGCTAAAAACTTCTGATCCCATATAAAACCATACTTAATAAGCTCAGCCATGCCTGTGGAGAATTGTCTATCTGGAAGAGTACTAAGTGTATTTATGTTGATATAAACTGATTTTGGCTGATAAAAACTGCCTATAATATTTTTAGCTAATGGGTGATTGACAGCCACCTTTCCTCCTACGCTGCTGTCCACTTGGGCCAATAAAGTGGTTGGTATTTGTATAAAATTTATGCCCCGCATATAAGTAGAAGCAACAAAACCAGCCAAGTCACCAACTACTCCACCACCTAGGGCTATAATGGAAGAAGATCTATCAAGTTTAGCATTTAGAGCTTGAGTATATAGGGATTCTGCTGTACCAAGGCTTTTGCTATTTTCTCCCGCCTGTATTATGGCTAGAGTAGTTTCACATCCCATGGAAGAAATAATACTTGTAACATTATGGACAAATAATTCCTTGACATTTTCATCGGTGACCAGCATAACTTTATTGCCTAAATAAGTTCTTATGGCAGATTCTAAACCCTGCCAATCATGGCTAATATGAATAGCATAGGAATCTTGGGGTAAATCTAAATTAATGGTTATTAGCTCCATGGAATATTAGCTCCTTATGAAAAGTTAGAATATTATTAAGGTTTATTTTTAGTTGATTTTATACCCTATATATTAAAAAGTCAAGATATATAAGGAGCTAGATGGAAAAAATTAGAATGCTAATAAAAAATAGCAAATTATATTAAAACATTAGTGCGTAAAGGAGAAATATATGGTACAATAAAAGAAATAATTTCTGATTTTTTGTAATAAACAATTAAGTCCAAAAGTAATTGACCCTTGATTGATCTGTTAACATAAATCTAATTGTTAACTGTCATATATGAACTATCGCTTTTCCTAAAACAGTGATATTGTATATCAATAAAAGGGGGATTATGCATGAAGAATTTTGAGACTAAAAAAATCCGCAACATTGCCATCGTTGGCCATGGTGGTGAAGGCAAGACTACCTTAACTGAGGCCATGTTATTCAATTCTGGTGGCACAGATCGCTTTGGTCGTGTCGAAGACGGGACCACCACTACCGATTATGATCCCGAGGAGATTAAAAGACAGATTTCAATTAGTTCCGCAATAGCCCCAATGATATGGAATGATCATAAAATAAATGTTGTTGATGTTCCAGGATATTTTGACTTTGTTGGGGAGATGATGGGTGCTCTAAGGGTAGTAGATAGTGCTGTTCTCGTAGTGGGAGCGGTTTCAGGCCTGATGGTAGGTACAGAGAAGGCTTGGGATTATTGTGAAAGTCATGTCATACCAAGAATGATATTTGTTAACCAAATGGATCGTGAAAATGCTAATTTTTCAAAGGTTTTAGATCAATTGAAGGACAAGTATGGTACATCCATAGCTCCTTTCCAGATACCTATCATGGAAGGAGGAGCATTTAAAGGAATTGTTGATGTATTAAGGATGGAAGCTAAAATATTTGACGGTAAAGAAACCAAGGATGTCCCAATTCCTGATGATATGATAGATGAAGTAGAGCCTATTCGTACTATGCTTATAGAAGCAGCTGTTGAAACAAGTGAGGAATTAATGGAGAAATATTTTGAGGGAGAGGAAATAACCGAAGAAGAACTAACTAATGCAATTCGCTATGGTGTTTTAGAAGGAGACATTGTTCCTATATTATGTGGTTCAGCTCTAAACAATGTAGGTATTAAAACCTTGATGGATGAAATTGTTAACTACTTACCTTCCCCATGTGATAGACCATCCTTCAAGGGAACAAATCCGAAAACAGGGGAAACAAGTCGTAGAGAGATGAAAGTATCAGAACCTTTTTCAGCTCTAGTATTTAAAACCATCGTTGATCCATTCATAGGTAAGCTTTCTATATTTAAGGTAATGTCTGGAGAGTTAGAAAGCGGTGCCACTGTTTATAACGCAAATAAAGATTATAATGAAAAAACCACAGCATTATATACCTTAAAGGGCAAGAAACAGACTCAGGTAAACAAGCTAACTGCTGGTGATTTTGGAGCCTTCGCAAAGCTTCAACAAACTGAAACTGGTGATACTTTATGTGATCCTTCTTCACCTATAGTTTATAAAGGTATCGAATTCCCTGAGCCTGCTATCTCTATGGCAATTCAAGCAGAAAAAGAGGGAGAAGAGGATAAGGTATTTGCAGGACTTAATAGGTTATCTGAAGAGGATCCTACATTTAGGATAGAAACCAATTCTGAAACCAATGAAACATTGATAAGTGGTATTGGAGAAATGCAGCTAGATGTAGTAGCTAGCCGATTAAAGAGCAAATTTGGCGTAGGAGTTATGTTTAGAGAACCTAAAGTAGCTTACAGAGAGACTATCCGCAAGCCTATCAAGGCCGAAGGTAGGCATAAAAAGCAAAGCGGAGGCCATGGACAGTATGGACATGTATGGATTGAATTCGAACCCCTAGGAGATACTGAAAAACAACTTGAGTTTGTAGATAAAATTGTAGGCGGTGTGGTACCAAGACAATATATCCCAGCTGTTGAAAAAGGATTACAGGAGTCCCTAGTTAAAGGTGTTTTGGCTGGCTATCCTATGTATGGTATAAGGGCTACATTGTATGATGGATCATACCATAGTGTAGACTCATCTGAAATAGCCTTTAAGACGGCAGCCAATTTAGCCTATAGAAAATTAGTTGATGCCGATCCTGTACTCTTAGAGCCTATTATGAAGGCAGAAGTGATAGTTAACGAAGAATACATGGGTGACATAATTGGAGATCTAAACCGCAGAAGAGGCAGGATCTTAGGTATGAATCCCATAGGTAGTGGTTTGCAGTGCATCGAAGCGGAAGTCCCCCAGGCTGAAATGTTCAAATACGCTACAGATCTTCGATCTATGACACAAGCACGAGGAACTTTTAAACTAAGCTTTGTACGATATGAAGAAGTACCTGCAAATATCAGTGCCAAGATAATTGAAGAAGCAAAAAAGGAAAATGAATAATAAAAACTAGCTAACCGGGTATCATAAGATACCCGGTTTTGTAATTTGATAAGTTTAATCTAGCTATTGAATATATATGGAAGATCAATTAGCCCTAGAATGTATAAAGGAGTTTATTAAATATAATCCTATAGGTATTGTTTCCCTGCTTCATATACTAAATCCTGAAGCTGTTATTATAGGCGGAGGGGGTTCAATGTAAAAGGATAGGATAATTGAACCTATAAAAAAGGAAGTGTTTAAGAGATCTATGCCGGCCTTTGTTGTAGATATTGAGATTATGGCAGCCCAGCTGGGTAATGATGCAGGAATGGTAGGCGCAGCAAAGGCATTTATGGACAAATATGGTATGGATGTGAAATAGTTAGTTTTTTGTTAAGCCTACGTAATAATTGTGTCATAATTTTGTAACAAACCTTAAGTCCCCAATTTAGCCAGTTTGACCGGAAACTGACTCCCCCATATAATGTATTATGACAACTTTACATAATACATAATAAAGGGGGATTTTTGTGGGGCAAAAGAAAAAGGTAACTACTATGATAGCTATGGTAGTTACTATTATATTGATGGTAGGCTTTGTGGTAACACCCACTACTGAAGTTCAAGCTGCATCCTATCCATTGCTAAAGGTAGGAAGTAGGGGGCAGGCAGTTTCTCGCTTACAGCAGGCTTTAAAAAACAAAGGCTATTTCACCTATCCTAATGTTACAGGTTATTATGGAACCATAACTAGGGATGCAGTCATTAGATTTCAAAGGGATTATGGCCTTGCTGTAGATGGAATTGCAGGTCAACAGACCCAAAAAGCGCTATACGAAGGAAGTTCTAGTGGGTATACTGGTCTCTTGTACTTTGGAATGCGTAATGAAAGGGTAAGAGATCTCCAAAATGCTCTAAAAGCAAGGGGATATTTCAGAGGTACTGCTACCGGATACTATGGACATATAACGGAAAATGCAGTTATTGCTTTTCAGATAGATCATGGACTTAGGATCGACGGTATAGCAGGGCCCCAGACTCAGAAGGCCTTATTCGATAGTAATGCTGCTGCTAAGTCAACTACAAGTAGAAGCACTCTTACAGCTAAGCAAAGGGATGACATTTTCTGGCTGGGAAGAATAATACACGCAGAAGCTGAGGGAGAACCCTATATTGGAAAAGTAGCTGTAGGTAATGTTGTAATGAATAGAGTTAATTCCAATCAGTTTCCAAATACCATCTATGGCGTAATTTTTGAATATTTTCAAGGAATACCTCAATTTAGTCCTGTACAAGATGGAACCATATACAATAATCCAAGTTCAGAATCCTTAAAAGCAGCAGAAGAGGCTTACTTTGGAAGCAAACCAGTTGGAGATGCACTATACTTTTTCAATCCTAAAAAGGCTGCTGGAACCTGGATTGTTAAAAACAGACAATACGTCACTACTATAGGAAATCATGCTTTCTATAGATAAAGAAAATCCTCTCACGCTAGGAAGGTGAGAGGATTTTTTTGATGAATTTAAATAGGAAAACATGAATTCCTATAATGTCAATTATATCCCGCTCCATGTCCTTATATAGGTTTTCTACAATTTTGAGTTGTTCTTTGCTTGGTTCAATTGAGGCGTATTGATACTCTACTAGTATCCGGGTAACTTCTGTCATATTGGTTTTTTCATTAATTAACCATGCATCTACTCTATTTGCATAGGCGTAAGGTGTTTCCCCGGCTAGTGGAGGAAAGCTATATAGGCCAAGCAGCCAAAGAATTTGATTATAGTAAAACATGAGTTTTTCGTTATCTTTATATTTCTTAGGTGCAATTTTTGTTGAATAGAACCAAATAAAAATTACAATAGCAAAAAGGATTAACATAAATCCTGCTAGACTAACTATTACCATGATAGCAAAAAGTATTTTATTTTTGCTACTTTCATTAGCAAGGTCAGGATTAGATAAATCTAAATTTATATCTTGGTGAATATCTTCATAGGGTTCAGGGTAATTTTCTAAGTATTCATTTATATAGTCACTATAAGCAGGATCGGTAATTATGTCCTGTTGCCCAGTGTTTTGCTGGGATCGGGGAGTCGGATCAAAGGGCAACCAGCCTATATTGGGAAAATAAACTTCTACCCATGCATGAGCATCGCTGTTTCTAACATTATATGTATTGCTTTCATGGTCGAAGGAATGCTCTGACAGGGAGAAACCTTCTACATATCTTGTAGGAATTCCTACCGAACGCAACATTACCGCCATAGCGGAAGCAAAATAAGTACAATATCCTTCTTTAAGCTCAAAGATGAAAAAATCTACGAAATCTCTGTCGGGTGGGGTATGAGGGGTATCTAAAGTATAGGAAAAATTTTCATTAAGATAATTTTGTATCTTCATAACCACTTCGTAAGAAGAGTTTGCATCTTTAGCTATGGAGGACGCTAGATCTATAACCCGTTCAGACAGAGTATCTGGTAGTTGTGTATAGTTTTGTAATATAAATTCCTCCTTAGATAAAATTTCCTTATCATGGGAATCTTTATCATTGGATTCTATTGGATACTGTGTGCTAGATTGCTCTATTAAATTTACAAATTCAGGAGTTTCAGTTCTCGGGATTATTCCTTCTACAATATATATGTCATCAATTTTTAGATCCCTTGATGTAAAGGTTTCACTGGAAGTATTAAAATAGGGAATAAAAGAGTTTTTCCTTTGAGGCTTTATATTCTCTGTAAATTGAATGTTAAACAGTACACTAGTTTCTATACCAACATGCTCAATTGTAATTTCATAAGGAGATAACAAGCCTTCTTTTATATAGAAGCTTAAACTATCTGTATCCTTCCAAAGGGCTTCGTCCATATCAAAAGCTCTATTCCTATCAACTAACCATTTTTGGCTTGAAAATTTATATCTATAGTCTACAATAGTATCCTTCCATGAGCTTCCAGTATAATGATTTAATATGTTACCTCTAAGATAGGTGGGAAAGGGTGCCTGCACTTTTAGCACTATATCCCTATTAAGTTTTACAGGCCCACCAAGCTCATCTTCTGGACCGGAAAAACCAGTAGAAGATAGGCGAAAGGTTTGTCTGGGCTTGGTAAATGAAGAACGGCCAATTCTATTTTCACGGATGTTTTCAACCATGTCCTCTAAAGCTTTCCATTTCAATTGAGTTGTATCTCTAGGTACAACTGCAAAGGCACTTACAATGGCGATTAAGGCAAAGGGTATTGTCCACATCAACCATTGACCTCGACTGGGAAGATGAGCAATTTTAGATAGTTTTACATAGCGCTTACTGGCCATAATTAAAATAATAGAAAAGGCAAAACCCCATATGTATGATGCTATAGATGTATGTCCAAGGTACCATTCTATGCTTAAAAGAGTTGTTCCAAACAACAAGGGCAAAACCAGGGAATGAAAGCGAATAGTAAATACAAATAGTATAGTTGAAAAGAGTCCAATAACCAAAAAGATAAAAGGCTTAACCAAGATTTCGTCAAAAGGGGCAAGTCCAAAGGGATAGTTAATTGTCCATTGCAGGAAATCTATTACTTTAATAAACCAATTCTCAGGTAAAGGTATTTTAAAAAGCCAGACAGCTATGGGAATAGTAGCAAAGATTAAAGGAACTAAAATAGGCCACATAAAAAGTATAGATAAAATTAGATAAAACAATAAAGTTATGGCTATGGTTTTATACAAAGGTATTGATATATACAAGGAAACAAATAGGGAATGGGCCAAGCTAGCTGTAAGTACTATGAAGATTATACCATTTACTATCCATTCCAAGGGTCCAAGCCTTTTCATACTTATAAGACCTCCAGTATTTTATCCAAGCGCTCATCAAGGTTAACAACTATAGTATTAATACCTTTTTCCCCAAGCTCTTGTATAATTTGTTGATCCTCTCTTTTAGGCTTATGAGGATCGCGTATGTAGAATAATAAAATAGACATGTTATTGTCTTTTATTAGAAATAAGGTATTAAAAAGCTGTGGTGATAAATTTTTGACTATAAGAAATATACCTGTTCCACTACTTAAAGTATGGTATTCCATTCTGAGAATATCACATATGGAAAATGAGCTGGTAAAAGTCAGTTGGGCTAAGAAATCATAGATTCTGTCAAAATCTTGCAAATCCCTTGCCATTAGTCCTTGACGAAAATTTGAGTATACTATTAATTCAACTGATATGAAATTAGATAATAGATAATAAATGATGGCAGTAGCACATTCAATAATTTGATCTTCTATCTGATAGCTTATTATATCTTTACTATTACTAGAGGATGTTTCAATAAATAGCAGAATTTCAGGCTGGGTATCTGTTTCATAGTTTTTTACTAGAAGCTCTTGAACTTTAGAAGAAAGCTTCCAATGAATTTTCTTAAGAGCATCACCAAAACGATATTCCCTAATATCTGAGATATTAGAAAATTCCTGAGTAGCCATCATATTAGCATTTAGACTACCTTCGTGATCAATTTGTGGAATAGGTAAACTATCTAAATGCAAAATCCTAGGCCAAACATCTAAATACAAGGGACGATAATAGGATGTTTCAGTAAGATCCAAGGTAAAGTTAAAAAAACCAAAGAGGTCACTTATTTCTACTTTTGTAATACCTAAAGGAAATCTTCCACGTATGTTACAGTAAATTTCCTCCCTTATAATATGCTGTTGTAGAGGTAAAATACTGCAGCCAGACTCTTTAAGAGAGCCTGTTATTTTTGATTCAGGTATTTGATAGTATATTTTTATATAAGGGAATATGAAAAGCTTATCATTATGTATCTCCATTTGCAGTATTACCCTATTTCCTTTGGTAACTTTTTTGGGATTTATACTTTGTGTGTAAGTAAAATCCAACATTACCCATAGTACGGTTATTAGGGAGTAAAATAAAACAGACATGCAAATACCAAAACCAATATAAAATATTCGCTCTCCTGTGTAGAGTCCGCCTAGTAAAAGTATAAAAGTGATTGTTAGAAACCATTTAAGAGATTTAGTCATAATAATAATCTCCTATAGGAACATATACAGTGTTTATAATGGATTTGAGAATTCTTTCAGGGGTCATATCTTTTAAGCGAGCCTCAGGCTTTAAAATTAGCCTATGAGCCAGGACGGGAATTACCATCTTTTGAACATCATCTGGGATTACATAGTTTCGGCCATCCAGTAAGGCGTGGGCTTGGGATGCTCTCATAAGAAATAGTGAGCCTCTGGGGCTTGCACCTAGGGTCAAATCAGGATGGTCTCTGGTCATGCTTACCAAAGAGGTTATATAGTCCCGAATTGCATCGGCAACTCTTACTTCTCTAGTTAACTTTTGCAGTTTTATTATATCATCTTTATTTGCCACAGGCTGTAGAGAGTCTAAGGGATTGTTATACTGGAACCTAGACAAAATAAGCATTTCTTGACGTTTTGAGGGATATCCTAGAGTGACTTTAAGAAAAAATCTATCCAGCTGAGCTTCTGGAAGAGGAAACGTACCAATGTAATCTACAGGATTTTGGGTGGCTAGAACAATAAAAGGCTCAGGAAGGGGATAAGTTTTTCCATCCACAGTTACTTGGCGTTCCTCCATAACCTCTAAAAGGCTTGATTGGGTTTTTGGGGAGGTTCTGTTAATTTCATCAGCTAGTACTACCTGCCCCATTACCATGCCAGGATGAAATTCCATTTCTCCAGTTCTAAAATTATACATAGAAAAACCAGTAATATCAGAGGGCAGTACATCAGGAGTAAACTGGATTCTGCGGAAGGTTAGATCAAGAGATTTAGCTAGAGCTGAGACCAATGTAGTCTTTCCAACACCGGGAACATCTTCAATTAAAACATGTCCTTGGCATAGTAATGCTATTATTATCAATCTAATGGAGTCCTTTTTACCTACTATTACTTTTTCAATATTTTCTTCTAGGGAATTTATTAGGAGGCTGGCATCATTCAAATTGATACACCCACTTTCTTAGCTGAAATATATACTTAAAATATGGACTTATCTATATGATACAATAAAAAGCCAAAAAGTTATTTCAGTTTAAGGATTAGAGTCCAAGGAAAATCATTGTCTATATATAATAGTATATAAACCTAAACTAGTTAAATCAACATAGCTATTCAACATTAATTTATTTAATCTTTTGAAGAAAATTAGTGTATAATTAAGATATTAAGTAGAAATAACTCCAAGACTTCAAAAGAAGTTTTTAGCCAAAGTACGGTCAAAAGGGAGCTTTATAAGCTATTTAGAAAATCTATTGGGGAGAAGATAAAATGAGAGATAAAATATTAAAGGTATTAGTTGATAACAGGGATGAATTTTTATCCGGGGAAGCTATTAGTTCATACTTAGGTATCACTAGATCTGCGGTATGGAAACATATAAAGTCTCTCCAACAGGATGGATTTGAAATAGAGAGCAGACCAGGCCTAGGATATAGACTTTTAGCGCTGCCTGAAGAGCTAGATCTGATAAGTCTTAATGAAATTATGAAAACCCAAATAATGGGTAAGAGTATTGAACTGCACCAAGTTATTGATTCCACCAACAATAGAGCTAGAGAATTAGCCTTGGAGGGGGCTGATGAAGGTACTCTTATAATTGCCGAAACCCAATTAGAGGGAAGGGGCAGGTTAAGTAGGAGTTGGATATCACCTAGGGGAAAAGGTATATGGATGTCCTTAATACTAAAACCTGATCTTTCCCCAGATCAAGCACCTCATATAACTGCTATAGCTGCAGTTGCAATTAGGAAAGCATTAAATAGGGCCACTGGTCTGGACATTGGGATTAAGTGGCCTAATGATATTATAATAGACGGCAAAAAAGTATGTGGAATACTTACTGAGATGCATGCAGATATAGATAGAATTTATTACGTAGTGGTAGGGATAGGCATAAATGTGAATATGACACAGGAGGATTTTCCCGTAGAGCTTTCCTCCACTGCCACCTCTCTTAGGATAGCTTTAGGCAGAAATCTAGATAGAAGGCAGTTAATAGCCCTAATAATGGAAGAAATAGAAGAAATCTATTACACGTATCTTGAAAATAGAGATTTTAAGCAGATTCTTGATTTATGCAGGCAGTATTCTGTTACTTTAAATAGACCTGTAAAGGTAATAGGAAGGGATACTAGCTTTGAGGGATTTGCTGTAGATTTTGATGAGGATGGGTCCTTGTTGGTAAAAAAGGATGATGGAAATATTATAAAAGTTATGTCTGGAGATGTTTCGGTCAGGGGTGAGGTAGGATATGTATAGAGGAAAGATTACGGATGTAAAAGGGATAGAAGTAGGACATGCTCAAAACCTAGAAGCAGGTACCGGGTGTACTGTAGTAATATGCCGGAAGGGAGCAGTAGCAGGCGTGGATGTTAGAGGTAGCGCTCCAGGTACACGGGAAACGGATTTAATGAGACCAGGTAATCTGGTAGATAGGGTACATGCCATTGTGCTTTCTGGAGGGAGTGCCTTTGGCTTAGCTGCAGCAGATGGGGTTATGAAATATTTAGAAGAAGAGGGAGTGGGATTCGATACAGGTGTAGCTTTGGTACCCATAGTAGGAGGGGCTGTATTATTTGATCTGGCATATAAGGATTCAAAGGTTAGGCCAGATGCAGCAATGGGATATGAAGCTTGTGTAAATGCAACTGCACAAATGGTAGAGCAAGGAAGTGTAGGCGCGGGAAGCGGTGCTACAGTTGGTAAGCTATTGGGTATGGAGTCAGCTATGAAAGGTGGGATTGGAACAGCCAGCCTTAGATTAGCTGGAGGTATAGTTGTAGGGGCTATTGTTGCTGTAAATGCTTTTGGTGATGTGGTAGATTTAAATAACAGAAATATTATAGCAGGGGCTAGAGATCCGAAAACAGGGCATTTCATAGATACTTGTAAATATCTTATGTCTACAAACGAGCATAAAACCAGTTTTTCCGGAAATACCACCATAGGAGTAGTCGCCACCAATGCTAAATTAACCAAGGAACAGGCCAATAAGTTGGCTTCTATATCCCATGACGGATTGGCTTTAGCAATTCTCCCGGTACATACCATGGTAGATGGGGATACAATGTTTGCTTTGTCTACTGGTGAAGTTGAAGGAGATATGGTAGCTATAGGCTGCGCAGCTGTAGAGGTAACTGCTAGAGCAATAATAAATGCTGTTAAATATGCTAATTATAAATAAATCCTGTAAAATATTAACTATTAAATGGTTTTGATGAATAGCAAATAATATATTTGTTAATCAGTAAAACAAATAGTAAATCAGAATGGGTAGCTATTCCTTCTAATCTGTTAATCTTTGAAGAAGTAATGAAACTGTTTGGCCTTGATGGGGTTTAAGGTAAAATTTAATATATATCTCCTAGATTTGTTGATTGACCAATAAGTAAAAGTAAAATAATATGGAGTTGAAACAAACAAATATGGTTTAGAGGGGGTTTTATTTTTTGTTTATTATTAAGCGAATACTGGGTTATGTTGGTAGGTATAAGGGAAAGGCAATTGCGGCCATTACCCTTTTAATTTTGTTCATTTTTCTAAATATGATTTCTCCGCAAATTTCAAGAAGTATAATTGATGATGTTATTCGCGGTGGAAAGCGGGAGCTATTACCAATTCTTATAATTGCTACCATTGTAATAGCAGCTATAAAGGGGATAGCCTTATATTTTAGGGGATACTTTTTCGAAGAGGTATCCCAAAGCTGTATGTATGATCTCAGAAACGAGATGTTTACTCACCTGCAAAGTCAGTCCTTTACATACTTTGATAACAACCGCATAGGTGAGCTCATGTCAAGAATGACCGGTGACCTTGAAGGTATAAGGGCTTTTATTGCCGGTGGAATAACAATATTTATAGAAAATTTTATCTATTTTGTTGGTACCACTATTATACTCCTTTATATGAATGTGAAGCTAGCATTGGTGAGCTTGGCAGTTTTGCCTTTTGTAGCATGGCTGGCTATGAGATTTGATACCCGCATACGTCCAGCATTTAGTGCCATTAGAGAGCAACAGGCTGCTCTAAATACTACCACTCAAGAAAATATTGCTGGAGTTAGAGTAGTAAAAGCATTTGCAAGAGAAGATTTTGAAATCCATAAGTTTGAGAAAGAAAATAGGCTTAACTTAGAGAAAAACGTTAATTCTGCCAGAATATGGGCTAAATATTTTCCCCTAATGGACTTTATTTCTGGGCTATGTGCAGTTTCTGTTCTATGGTTTGGAGGTCGTATGGTAGCTTTTGGAGAGATTTCTCTAGGTACTCTAGTAGCTTTTAACAACTACTTATGGATGCTTATTAATCCCATGAGAATGCTTGGATGGGTTATCAACGTTATGGAGCAGGCAGTGTCTTCTGGTGAAAGAGTTTTTAATGTTCTGGATACTGGGTCCATTATAGTTGATAAAGAAGACCCATACGATCCTGAAGAGGTGCAGGGCCATGTTAAGTTTGAAGATGTATCTTTGCACTACGGGGATCAACAAGCATTAAACCATATAAATATAGATGCACCTGCAGGAAAAACTGTTGCAATTATGGGGGCTACTGGTGCTGGTAAAACCTCCATTATCAACGCGCTAAATCGTTTTTATGACGTATCAAGAGGCAGAGTTCTGGTTGATGGGGTAGATGTAAGAGATTGGAAGCTTGATACCCTAAGGGAAAATATAGGAATAGTCATGCAGGATGTCTTCCTATTCTCTGCTACCATTGAGGAAAATATTTTGTATGGTAATCCTAATGCTACCAGAGAAGATGTAATAAAGGCTGCAAAAATCGCCGCTGCCCATGATTTTATTATGGAGATGCCCCAAGGATATGATACTATTGTTGGTGAGCGTGGCATGGGACTATCTGGTGGACAAAAACAGAGAATTGCTATTGCTAGGGCAATAATAAAAAATCCTAAGATACTCATTATGGATGATTGTACTTCAGCTGTGGATATGGAAACAGAGTATGCCATTCAACAAGCACTTAAAAGTGTTATGGAAGGCAGGACAACATTTATTATAGCCCATAGGATATCTTCGGTAAAAGATGCAGATGAGATCATTGTTTTAGATAATGGAGAAATTGTTGAAAGAGGTACTCATGATCAGTTAGTGAAACTGGGAGGCAAATATTTTGAAATATATTCACAGCAGTACAAGGATTTTGAAGAATTTAAAGAAGATAGGCAGGTGATGTAAGGTGTTGAAAAATAGAATAATAGATGATGAAGAGTTGGAAAAGCCGTTTGATAAAGAGCAGTTTAAGAGATTAATGGGATATATGAAGCCCTATGGCAAGCAGGTTATCATTACCCTTATATTGATGATGGTAGCTGCTGTATGTGGCTTGTTAGGACCATATTTTCTACAGGTAGCCATAGACGACTATATAGAGGTAGCAGATTATAGAGGTTTGACTGCAGTTACCCTACTATTTCTTGCAACTAATTTGATAAATATGGTATGTATGAGACAGAGAGTTTATATAATGTCTTCAGTAGGACAAAAAATCCTATATAGGATACGGCAAGATCTATTTGAACATATCCAAACCCTATCCTTTACATTTTATGATAGTAGACCCGCAGGAAAAATTTTAGTGCGTATTATCAATGATGTAAACTCTTTAGGAGATCTAATAACTAATGGTATAATCAATGTTTTGACAGATGTATTTACATTGATTATAGCCATAGTAATAATGGCTTATATAGATGCTAGGTTAACTTTAGTTACACTAAGCACAGTCCCTCTATTACTTTTATTAGTAGGGCTTTTAAAGAGACGTATTCGGCAAAGGTGGCAGGAAGTAAGAAAGAAAAGCTCCAACATGAATGCCTATCTTCACGAAAACCTAGCTGGTATGAGAGTCACCCAGGCCTTTGTAAGGCAAAGAGAGACCAGGAATTTATATAATGAACTAAGTGGAGATATATTTACTACATGGATGCATGCTATTAGGTTAAACAATTTATTCTGGCCTGGGATAGAGTTGATAGCTGCTTTAGGAATAGCATTAGTTTATATATTTGGTATGAAATTCTTGGATACTGGTACAGTGACGGTGGGTGTACTGGTTGCGTTTACCGGCTACGTATGGAGGATATGGCAGCCCATTAACAATTTGGCTAACTTTTATAATTCCCTGTTAGTAGCTATGGCATCCACCGAAAGAATTTTTGAGCTGCTGGATACTAAACCGGATATTAAAGACCAAGCTGATGCTTATGAATTACCTGAAATAAAAGGTGAGGTAAGATTCGAGAATTTAGAATTCTACTATGATCCCGAAAAGCCTGTATTAAAGCATGTGGATTTTACTGTTAAACCGGGAGAGACCATTGCTTTAGTAGGGCCTACCGGTGCAGGTAAGAGCACCATTGTAAATCTTATTAGCCGGTTCTATGATCCAGTCAATGGAAGGGTATTAATTGACGGTCATGATATAAAGGAGGTTACATTAGATTCTCTTAGAAGACAGATGGGAGTAATGTTGCAAGACAGCTTCATCTTTTCAGGTACTATTATGGATAATATAAGATATGGGAAACTGGATGCTACTGATGAAGAAGTAATGAATGCGGCACGAGCTGTCCACGCACATGAGTTTATTACACAAATGGAGAAAGGCTACTATACAGAGGTAAATGAGCGGGGATCTAAATTATCTCAAGGACAAAAACAATTAATCTCCTTTGCCAGAGCATTGTTGGCTGATCCAAGAATATTAATTCTAGACGAAGCTACTTCCAGTATAGATACTCAAACCGAGATTTTAGTACAAAAGGGACTGGAACGACTACTAAAGGGAAGAACATCCTTTGTTATTGCCCATAGGTTGTCTACTATAAGAAATGCGGATCGTATTATGGTAGTTGATCAAGGAACGATAATAGAATCGGGAAGCCATGAGGAATTGCTGGAGAAAAAAGGAGCTTATTATAATCTGTATAAGGCTCAATACAAATATCTAAATGCAGTATAATAAATGACTACTGAACATTTATTTATGTTTAAGTCAGCACAAGTAAAGGATATAGGGAAGCTACCTTATTCATCCTGTTTTCATGATTATTAAGGTCGCTTCCCTAAATTATTACTAGGAGCCATACCTACTAGTAGAGGGCATATGCCTTGAAGATTTACATTACAACCATTGGTAAATATAATCTTATGAATAATTCCATACTTTATTTCATAGTTTATTTTAGTCACACATACTTCTTTTGGTTATGTATTCAAACACAAATCCCTCCTATAGGTTAATACCAGGATATATTAAGCTATTTATAACAAAGATGTCAAGCGAGTATATTTTATGTTTTAGCACTATATGGAAACTGAATTATAAAAATAAAATAAATTTTTCACAAGGGTATAGAGAAAAAGAAAAAAATATGCTATACTGTAGTTGATAATGATTATCAATATTAACTAGCTTCATATGGGGAGGAGATCATTATGCCACTAGCACATGGAGAAAAGTTATCTGCCTATAGAATTGAGAAATTACCCAATTCACATTTATTAAAAGTTCTGGGTTTTAGAAAGGGAACGCAGTTTATTATTCAGAGCAAACAGCCCTTTAAAGGGCCTATAGTAGTTAAAGTAGGTAATAGGAGTATAGCCATAGATTATGATATTGCAAATGAGATTCTAGTTGAGGAGGTCGCAAATAATTGAGTTGTCACGAAGCTGCAGTTCAAGAAATACCCAGTAACGAAAAAATGAGAATTCTCCTTATGGGTAATCCCAATGTAGGGAAAAGTGTAGTTTTCTCAAAATTGACAGGTGTCCATGTAGATAGCTCAAACTATGCTGGCACTACTGTGGATTATACCGTAGGTGATATAAAATTTGGAAGTAAGCAGGGCGTTATGATAGATGTGCCTGGTACATATTCCTTAGAGGCAACATCTGAAGCAGAGAGAGTAGCTGTAGCTCTGCTAGAAGAGGGCGCAGATGCGATTATCTGTGTATTAGATGCCACTCATTTAGAGCGAAATCTAGGCTTAGCATTTGAGCTAAAGGAATATTCTATACCAATAGTGTACTGCCTAAACCTAATGGATGTTGCAGAGAGGCATGGAATAAAGATAGATCCAGAAAAACTATCAGAAGAACTAGGAAGTCCTGTAATACCAACAATAGCAATTAAGAATAAAGGTCTCCGAGAGTTAATGGAGACAGCTGTTAAGCTTTCAAAAGAGAAAAAGGATCCTGAACCAAGGCTAGATGAGCAAGAAAGATGGGAAAGGATAAAAGAAATAGTTAGCAAGGTTCAAACCCAAATTGCTAAGAAGGAGCTTTCTTTTATTGAAAAACTAGAAGACTGGACTGTACAACCCTGGCCTGGAATCCCAATTGCCCTATTAGTACTTATTGCATCCTTGGGAGTTGTGGTAGGAGGCGGAAAGGCTTTAAGGGCTGTAGTTCTTTTACCATTGGTTAAGCAGGTTATTGTACCTTTTCTTACTAAGATAGTGTCCTTAATTGTACCGGCAGGGATATTAAGAAATATTTTAGTAGGAGAGTTTGGAATATTAGTCATTGGTATAGAATGGCCTTTTGCTCTTATATTGCCTTATGTATTTTTATTCTATGTTGTTTTCTCATTCTTAGAAGACAGTGGTTACCTGCCAAGGATAGGAGTTTTAGCAGATGGTGTTCTAAGGCGTATAGGCATTCAGGGGGGTAATATTATTCCTATGATGCTAGGCTATGGCTGTGCTGTGCCTGCAATATTAGGTACTAGGGCCGCAAACACTCAAAAAGAGAGGATTATGGTAGCTTCTTTAGTATCATTTGCTATTCCCTGTGCTTCTCAAAGCGGTGCCTTTTTTGCCCTTTTAGGAGACAAGTCAATATTTGCCTTAATATTTGTTTACCTGCTATCCATATTAGCAATGTTAGCGGTAGGTGTGGTTTTAAATAGGATAATACCGGGGAAAAGCCAGCCTTTACTTTTAGAAGTGCCTAACTTACTCTTGCCAGACAAGGACGCTTATAAGAAAAAACTGAAGCTTAGAATGAAACATTTTATGCTAGATGCTGAAGGCGCTATGTTATTTGGTATAATTATTGCAGCTGTTATTGCAGAGACTGGTGTATTAAATGAGTTTAGCAAGATGCTAGGACCCTTTGTAGAAGGATGGTTAGGCTTACCTAGAGAAGCTAGTCTATCCTTATTATTAGGAATTATTAGAAGAGAACTGGCAGTATTACCCTTGCTAGAAATGAATTTGAACACATTACAATTAACAGTAGGAGCAATTGTAGCGTTGTTCTACTTACCCTGCTTATCAGTATTTGGCGTGCTTACAAAGGAATTCTCTCTAAAAACAGCATTGTTTATAGGACTAATCACAGTCGTATCAGCCTTTTTCTTTGGAGGATTATTTAATCAATTAGGCAGCTTAATTATTGGAATTATGGGGTAGGGAATACAGATGATTATGACTTGTACTAAATGGATGGAGAGAATATTTTCTAAATATGATTTATTTGTAGAGCTTTGTAATCTATACTATAGAAACATAGTGAAAAATGAGATCAGGTTGGCCAATATAAGAAGCTATGACAAGGTATTGTGTATTGGAGGGGGATTTATTCCCAGTACAGCCATAGAGATTGTAAGGCAGACCCATGCCCATGTTCATGTGCTGGATATAGATAAAAAAGCTATAGGGTGTGCTAGGAATGTAATTGCAAGGCTGGGCTTACAAGACAAGATTACTGTCATCAATGGAAAAGGTCAGGATATTGATATAGAGCCTTATGATGTAGTTCATATAGCCCAGCAGGTTAGTCCTAAAGATGAAGTATTGAATAGTATATGGGAGAAAGCTAAGGAAGGGCATAGAATAATAGTGAGAATGCCAAGAAAGATACTAAAACCCTTTTATTCTAATATAGCAGATGATTTTATAAAAAATAATTCCAAAGACATTAGCACTTATTCTATAGGATGTAGAGCAAAATCTATGGAGGAAATTTTGCTTATGGTAAAAATTTAGGGGGTCTAGTATGAAAAAGAACCTAATAAAGGGAATATTATATGTCCTAGGAATTATCGCTGTAGTGTTTATTGTAGTAGATACTAACTGGAAAGAGGTTTCTGTTCATATTAGCTCCTTACCCCTAAGATTTATAGGATTACTGCTACTAGCGCAATGTTTTACAATTTTTCTTCTTGCTCTCCAATGGAGGTCTATGGCTTTAAGGGTAAAAAAAGATGTATATTTTTTAGACATTCTTAAGATGAATGCCAAGGGTAGTGTAGTAGATGCTATAACACCGGGGGTAAAAGCCGGTGGAGAAGTTGCAAGAGTCTATGAGCTTAGAAAAAGGCTGCAAATAGATTTTGGTAAAGCTACTATTGTAGTAGGCCTACAGAAAACCCTAAGCCTTCTTAGTTTCCTGTTTTTGACCCTTTTTAGCTTGATTTGGTTTAGCTTTAATATGAGCATAAAATATAGACATTACCTACATATTTTTGTTGTAGGCATCGCCATATTTGCTATTTTTTTAGGGGCTTTAATACTGTTTTCCCTGAGGCCGGAGATGTTGATAAAACTGCTAAATAGTTTTTTTAGCAAAACCAGATTAATGGGTAAAATAGATAAAACCCTTAGGGACTACAATAATACTATAAGAGCCCTATTACGAGATAAGAGAAAATTCTCCATCCAGATGGTATTAGCCCTTTTTATTTGGATCTTTTATGCTATTAAGTTGTTTGTTGTGATGAAGGGATTGGATATAGAGATGGATTTTATCTCTATAGCAGCCATAACATTTCTTACTTATATAATGGGAATGATTCCTATCCTTCCGGGTAGTATAGGTAGTTTTGAAAGTTCAATGTTAGTTTTATTAGCTATTAAAGGCATATCCATAGAAATGGGACTTTCTATAGCATTTATTTTTAGGTTTGTAACCTTTTGGTTTGAGTTTATCATAAGTGCCATAATTTTGTTGTTAGATAATATTTTAGCATTTGTTAGAAGCAGGAAAGGTGATAGAAATGTTGAAGTTGGAATGTGATGAGCTGTCAAAACTGCATATACTACCCAATGCCATTACCTACGTTAATATGTCATTAGGGGCTATTGCTATTTTTATAAGTGCAAATAGCAATCCAAATAATATAAAGATTGCCTCAATCTTGATTCTTATTGCTGGGATTGTGGACAAGCTAGATGGATATATAGCAAGAAAGATGAAGGCTACTAGCAAATTTGGGAAAGAGCTGGATTCCCTATGTGATTTAGTTTCTTTTGGAATAGCACCAATTCTATTATGGTGGAATATAAATAAGGGATTATTGGGAATAAGCGAAACTTTAGTATCCCTATTTTTTATTGGTGGTGCAGCATATAGGCTTGCAAGATACAATGCTACAAAAGAGGATAAGTATATAGTAGGACTGCCCATAACCATAGCTGGTATGATTGTAGCTGGTAAGCAATTGATTGATATAAGTTATAGATTAGAACTTGTTGATCAAAGTATTATCAATATTGAAAATATGCTTATTATAACTCTATTATCAGCACTAATGATTAATAGTTTTAAAATTAAAAAACCTTGTATAAAGTTTTTTTAGTTATCCCGTTATTTATAGACGGGTTTTTTTATGCCTTATTATAATGAGATTTTCCCTTTAGAAGCCATTTAATAACTTACAAGCTCGGCTGCACTCATTGAAAGGATAAAAAATGTGTTATATAATTAGTTCAAAATGTTTACTTTATGGGAGGAAATATGGTAACTAGAGAAGATGTAGCCAAGAGAGCTCATGTTTCAGTAGCAACTGTTTCAAATGTTATTAATAACAAACCAGGAGTTAGCAAGGAAGTTAGGAAGTTGGTTTGGAAGGCTATTGATGAATTGGGATATAAACCTAATTTAGTGGCAAGAAGCTTAAAAACTCGAGAAACCAATCAGATAGCCCTAGTTACCAACGGTATTTCCAATCCCTATTTTGCAGAATTAGCTTTAGGAATGGAAGAAGAGGCCTTTAAAAAGGGTTATATTATTTCTATATTAAATGCCAGGGAAGACAAAGAATATATTGATGAACTTATCAAACGACAGTTTGATGGTATTGTTATGTCTACAGATAAGATAGAAATAGAAGATGTTAATCGCCTTACTAGATATAAAATACCTACAGTATTTATTGGTAACGAAGGATATGAGGGATTTCATCCCGATATAATATTGGTGAATCTAGACTTATATGCAGGAGCAATTAAGCTACTAGAGTATGTTATTAATAATGGGCATCGAAGAATAGGTTTTATAACTGCAAGAAAATTGAAATCTCCAGATGAGCCAGACTATAGGTTACAAGCATATCGTAAGGTACTATTAGATTACGATATAGAATATGATCCAGATATTGTGTATATTGATGGCGACACCCCAGACTATGCTTATGCAAGTGTTATAGACATGTTAACCCGGTATGAACGGCCTACTGCTATCTTTACTGGCAATGATTATTTAGCGCCTGCTGTTTATTCTGCTATTAATGATCTAATGCTTAGAATACCTACCGATATTTCAGTGGTGGGCTTCGACAACCTAAACTTAAGCCGCTATCTCACACCTTCTTTAACCACTGTTCATGTACCTCATTATGAATTGGGCCAAAAAGTGATGGAACTCCTTTTAAAGAAGATGAAAGGAGAACAGGTTGATAATGTAAACATGGAAACTAGGGTAATACTAAGAAAATCACTGTCTTCTATATAGTATGGTAAAAGCCCTTTGGTATATGGGGCTACCTACCCCTTCATTTGAAATGGCTTATGTATATGCCAGTAAAAAAGATGAAGTAAAAAATTTAATAGAAAAAATTATAGTTTTGAGACATATAGCCAGACAGAATGGATTGAGGAGATGCTTAAGCAGCAGCGTACACAACAAGGGCAGTTAGCATCTATTGGACTAATTTCATTGGTAGTATTCAGCTATAGGTATTGCCAATACTATGATGACAGGAGTTTTAGAAAGACGTAGAGAGGTTGGGGTTATGAAGGTAATAGGTGTAGGTCTTGGAAAAATTCGCCTCCTATTTTAGTAGAAGCCGCCATGATAGAATTTGTTGATGGCTTGGCAGGAGTGATACTTTCTCATCTATTTTCAAATATTTTAAGCGTTGCCACTAAGGAGACGGTTTTCTTCATCGTAAAGATCAGTCCTATATGATATAATACTTAAGATAAAGTGTACATTTTTACCAATACATAAGATTTGGAGGACTGGTTATATATGGAGAAAAAGAGCAGTAAGGTTAAGCTACAAGAAGTTACTAGAAATTTGATGAGGCTAGAGGGAAATGCTAGAGCATGTGTGATGGTGGAGCCCTTATTCATCATTCCTCACAATTTATTTATCACCTATACTTCTGTATATATGGTAGCCCTGGGATGTACAGATAAACAAATCGGACTTATAGCATCAGTTTCTTTGATTTTTCAAATGTTTTTTTCTATAATTGGTGGATACGTAACAGATAAACTGGGTAGAAAACGAACCAGTTTGATATTTGATTTAATTAGTTGGTGCATTCCTACACTTATTTGGGCAGTTGCACAGAATTTTTATTTTTTCCTTGTTGCCGCAATTATAAATAGTTTAGTCAGGATCGTTCATACTTCATGGTCCTGTCTTCTTATTGAAGATACACCCCCTGAAGACAGGGTTCATGTTTTTTCTTGGATACAAGTGGCAGGTATATTGGCAGGTTTTGTTGCCCCCATTGGTGGTCTGTTGGTCAGAAGGTTTGAGTTAGTACCTGCAGTTAGAGGTCTCTATTTTTTTGCTTTTATTTCAATGACGACTATGGTCTTTCTTAGGAATCATTTGGTCAATGAAACCAAACAGGGTATTGCAAGAATGAAAGAGGCTAAAAATGAAAACTTTTTGAGTAGTATGGATGGCTATAAAAGTGCTATAAAGAAGCTGATATCTACACCCTATACAATGGTGGCTTTCTTGTTATCGGTATTTACCAATATAAACAATATTATCAGAATGAACTTTTTTGCTATTGTATTAACTCAAAAGTTAGAATTTAGTCAGCAAAGCCTATCTTTCTTTCCTGTAGTTCAGTCCGCAATAATGCTGCTTGTATATCTTTTTGTCATGCCTGCTCTAGGAAAACTAAATTTTAAGAAACCCTTGATGAGTGCTTTAGCTGCCATGGTGCTTAGTAATTTACTGCTGGTCTTTTCGCCGAAACAGAGCTTTCTTATGATTATTCTATCAACAACTTTAACTGCTTATGGCACAGCTGTATCTTTTCCCTTTGTTGAATCCATACTTGCAAATTCTATTGATGATAATGAAAGAGCTAAGACCATGTCTATTCTCTTTGTTATTCTATACGGCTTAACAGCTCCCTTTGGATATATAGGAGGAATTCTATCGTCTGTTTCCGAGGAACTTCCTTTTGTCATGATGATTGCTATATTTATTATTTGTTTATTCTTAGTGGGATTGCTGAGCAGATTAGAAAAAAAGCAAATAAAAGATACCATAAGGGATGAAGCATTAGAGATTTAAAGAATTTTTAAAATTATTAATAGGACATTCCTTTAGGAGTGATGCGTTATGTATAAAATATTAATAGTAGAGGATGATACCACTATATCTACTATCATAGAAGAAAAATTGAATAAGTGGGGATACATTACCCTCAAGCTTCAAAACTTTGAGGATATAATGCCAGACTTTACTTCCTTTCAGCCCCATCTTGTGTTAATGGATATTAACCTGCCATATTATGATGGTTTTTATTGGTGTACAAGGATTAGGCAGCTTTCCAATGTACCAATTATATTTATATCATCGAGAGATACTGATGGAGATAAAATCAGGGCAATTTCCCAGGGTGGAGATGACTATATAGAAAAACCCTTTTCGATGGATCTATTGGTGGTCAAAATACAAGCAGCATTGCGCAGGGCATATTCCTATAGCGATCAAACTTTAAACATTCAACAGTATAAGGATATGATATTGGATATAGAAGGGTTAAAGGTCATTTGTGGAGAAAATGATATTGAACTGACTCCTAACGAGGGTAAAATCTTAGCTATGCTCATGAGAAATCAAGGAAAGGTTGTCTCCCGTACTCGTCTTATTAGGGCATTGTGGGATGATGAGAGCTTTGTAGATGATAATACCCTTACAGTAAATGTAAATCGTCTACGAAAAAAATTAAAAGCCATAGGACTTGAAGGGTATATAAAAACCAGCAAAGGTGAGGGGTATAAGTTAATATGAGTTTTATTAAGTACTTAAAAGAAAGATGGCTTACCTATATTTTTATCCTTTTAGCTTTCGGCTTTGCCCTTGTGGTATACAAACTAGATACCAGTTTTAATATTACTGAGTCAAATGCCAATTATATTGCAGGGGGATGGCTAATACTTTTTGTTCTTTTTGTAGCAATAGACTATGGGATTCTCTGTACTCGTGTGAATAAATTTAAGAAATATTACAGCTTAAATGCCTCATCTCAAGATATAGACGAATTTTCTTATCCGGTAGATAGGGAATATGCCAAGGAGCTTCATGATATAGCAGAAAAATATGAAAAATTTAAGGCAGATGTAAATACTAGATTTTCAGAACAGCTAGAGTTTATTACAAAATGGATTCACGATGTTAAGGTGCCCATATCAGCAATTAGATTAATACTAGAAAGCCGCGAACAGGATATTCCTAGTAGTTTATATCAAGGCATAGATACAGAACTCTTTTCCGTAGAGGAGTCGGTGCAAAGGGTTTTCTATGAGCTAAAAAGCAATCATCTTCATGATGATTATAAGATACAAAGGGTTAGTACTAAAAAATTAATTTCACAAACCTTAAAAACTTACTCTAACTTTTTTAGCTACAAGAAACTAAATATTTCCATTCTAGGACCTTCATATGATGTACTGACAGATGAGAAGTGGAGTGGGTATATATTATCCCAAATCATATCCAATGCTGTAAAATATACGCCAAATAACGGGGATATTATCATTAGTACTGATAAGGTTGAAAATGAGGTAACTATATCTATTCAAAATACTGGAAAGGGCATATCCAAAAGGGATATTGATCAGGTTTTCAATAAAGGCTACACCTCTTCTGAGGACAGAAGCGGTATGAAAGCAACAGGTTATGGGCTATACCTTTCCAAAAAGCTTAGCGATAAGCTTGGGCACAGGTTAACAGTAGAATCTAAATACGGGGAATATGCTGTTTTTAGACTGACCTTCATTGAAAATCAAACTATCCATAATAGATTATCTCCTAAAGAATAAAAAGAAAAATTTTTCTTTAGGAGATATTATTTTGTGACAAAATTGTAAGCTTAGATTCTAAAAATGTAAGCTAATTCGATTTTACCTAATCTCTGTATGAGATATAATCTTCTCAGAAAGAAGATTGTGGAGGTAAAGTAAATGGAGATATTAAGGGTGGAAAACATAAGTAAAGTATATGGTTCTAAAAAAGGTTCAAAACAATATATGGCATTGAAAAATATAAGCTTTAAAGTGAATGAAGGTGAATTTATTGGTGTAATGGGTCCTTCAGGCTCAGGAAAAACTACATTACTTAACATATTAGGTAGCATTGATAAACCAACCACTGGAAGACTTATAATAGATGGTCAGGATATCACAGGTTAAGTAAAGATAAGTTGGCTATTCATAGGGCCAAGAAGATAGGCTTTATTTTCCAGGATTATAATTTACTAGAGACCATGACTTTAAGGGAAAATATAGTACTGCCATTGGCATTGGCTGGGTATAAAGCTAAAGTTATGGAAAGTAAACTAAACAGCCTCGCTAAGGATTTGGGAATAACAGCGATGTTGGATAAGTATCCTTATGAGGTTTCTGGAGGAGAACAGCAACGTGCGGCGGCATGCAGGGCTTTGATTACCAACCCAAGGTTAATCCTTGCAGATGAGCCTACAGGCAATCTGGACTCCAAATCGGGGAAGGATTTGCTGGATCTTTTAACCTTTATAAATGATGAGTACAAGGCAACAATTTTAATGGTAACCCACGATGTATTTGCTGCCAGCTACTGCCATAAAATAATGTTTATTAGAGATGGTGAGATATACAACGAGCTCTATGCAGGAGATGATAAAAAGCAATTCTTTGACTCCATCATAGATGTAATGAGTGTACTAGGGGGTGAGGGAGCATGATAAAGCTTTCCACGCTAGCTATTCGCAATATAAGACGGAATTTTAAGAGATATGTAATGTATTTCTTTTCCCTAAGCTTTAGCGTATTTACAGCCTATTCATTTTTAGCTTTATTAGAAAATGAGCATGTATCAAATGCATTTATCTATGATGATAGGTATAGGGCTTTATTAACGGTCTTTGGTATTATCATTATGGTATTTGTAATGTTTTTTCTTATTAGCTCTAACAATAGTTTTATCAAGGCAAGGAAGAAGGAGATATCAACCTATTCCTTGTTTGGTATGACCAATAGAAAAATTGGTAAATTGCTTTTTATGGAGACTATGATGGTGGGGCTTGCTGCATTGGTTATTGGTATAGGTGTGGGTATGTTTCTCTCAAAGCTTACTGCCATGATTTTACTAGATATTTCTTTGACATCCTTTACTGGGGATATAGAGTTTAGTATAGCTCTTAAACCTGTGTTTATTACCACTTTTATTTTCCTGGCAATATTTTGCGTTATGGGGTTATCAG
>Ga0209537_1000624_pt1 | contig 43055 bp, 36 predicted proteins | sample BioPla4DNA1_FD_187698 | JGI IMG/M metagenome (GOLD analysis project Ga0209537, IMG submission 187698) | Biogas fermentation microbial communities from Germany - Plant 4 DNA1 (SPAdes) (version 2) | ecosystem: Engineered > Bioreactor > Anaerobic > Digestate | place: Bielefeld, North...
GTTATACATGAAGATGTCACCCTTTCGTTGAGTTTTTGTTGCAAATTCTTATCTTAACAGGATGACATCTTCTTTTCAATTCCTCTGGTCTTTTTTCCCATTTACCCTACAGTAACTTTACGCTAAGTTTAAAACTGGAAATAGTTCATTGCGTTATAGTAGGCGATATCCTGAACTATCCGGCCCATAAGCCCCATATCATCAGGAGCCTCGCCGGTTTCCACCCAGGTTCCCAGCATATTGCAAAGGATCCTTCTGAAGTATTCGTGCCTGGTGTAGGAAAGGAAACTCCTTGAATCGGTGAGCATACCCACGAACCGGCTTAAAAGCCCCATGCTGGCCAGGGCGGTCATCTGGCGGATCATGCCGTCCTTCTGGTCATTGAACCACCAGCCGGAGCCAAACTGGATCTTGCCGGGTATCCCATCGCCCTGGAAGCATCCTGCCAGGGTGGCTATCATCTCATTGTCCCGCGGGTTTATGACGTAAAGGATGGTTTTGGGCAGAAGGCCTTCCCTGTCCAGGGTATCCATGTATTTTGTCAGTGGCAGGGAATAGGTATAATCCGACATCATGTCATACCCTGTATTGGGTCCCAGCTTTTCAAACATCCGGGTGTTGTTGTCACGCTGGGTGCCGATGTGGAGTTGCATGACCCATCCCCACTCGGCATACTGGCTGCCCAGAAAAAGCAAGGTCCTCGTCTTGAACATTGCGATCTCTTGGTCGGTCAGTTTATGGCCATGCAGGGCCTTCCTGAAGACCTCGTCGGCTTCCCTCTCGGTTCCCGGCACGAACACAGGGGGTTCCAGGGCATGGTCTGACAGCCTGCACCCGTTTTCATGGAAATATGATATCCTGCGTTCAAGGGCTGCATAGAAGTCAATAAGGGTGCGGATGGGCATCCCGGATGCCGCCGAGAGCTTTTGGACATAATCCCGGAAATCCTGTTTCTCTATGTTTACAGCCCTGTCGGGTCTGAAGGCTGGCAGAACTTTAGTTTTAAAGGATGGGTCTTCCCTTATATGCCTGTGGTATTCCAGGGTGTCGACAGGGTCATCGGTGGTGCAGATGACCGCCACATTGGATCTCATAATTATCCCGCGGGCAGAGAAATCAGGCTGGCGAAGCCTTTGGTTGCAGAGCTCCCAGATCTCTTCAGCGGTATCCGGACCTAAAAGCATATCAATGTCGAAATAGCGCTTGAGTTCCAGGTGGGTCCAGTGGTAGAGTGGATTACCGACAAGGTATGGCATGGTTTCCGCCCATTTCAGGAATTTCTCCTTGTCCGGAGCGCTTCCGGTTACGGCCTCTTCGTCCACGCCGTTGGTCCTCATGGCGCGCCACTTGTAGTGGTCGCCGCCGAGCCATACTTCGGTAATGCTGCGGTATCTTTTATCCTGCGCGATTTCATTCGGGTCCAGATGGCAGTGATAATCAATTATAGGCATATTTTTCGCGTATTCATGGTACAGGATTATGGCCGTCTTGTTTTGCAGCAGGAAATCCTCATGGATAAAATGGCCCATGCCAACCCCTCCTTGCTCCGAATAAAATGACATGCTTTAGGCAGCGCAGGCGCGCTGAAATGGGCGTTATACGCCAAGAAGCCTTTCCAGAAGCCTTCTTGCCGCTCCCGTGGCCGAAACCATTTCGGCAAAATAGAGCTGAACCTTTTCTGCCAGGCCGGCATCATATAGACTGACCCCGAACAATCTGGCATCGCTGAGTATTGGACGAAGCCGGTCCTCAAAAGGTCCCGCTGATCCTAAACCCATGCCTTCCAGGTGTTTCCTGAGATGATCCAGCAGGGGATCAGGGCTTGGCTCAAAGGGCCTGCCTTCGTCGTCGATGCCCAAAAGGTACCTTAACCAGGCCGCAAATACCAGCGGAATATATGTCAGATCAGAGGCCTTCCTGCCGGGGCGTTCCATATAAGCCTTTATGGTTTCGCCGAAACGTATGGGAAGCTTCTGGGAAGTATCGGTGGCGATACGCTGCGGTGTATCCGGTACATATTTATTGGGCAGTCGTACCTCTATAACCTCCTTCAGGAAGTCTGAGGGTTTGATTATGCCCGGGTCAACCACTACCGGCAGTCCCTCGTCATAGCCTATCCTTTCCACCAGCTTCCTAAGAAGCGGATTCTCCATCTCCGCCGATATGGAGGTATAGCCCAGCAGGCAGCCGAACACCGCCAGAGCGGTATGGAGCGGATTAAGGCAGGTGCAGACCTTCATCTTTTCTACCCGGTTCACAGTTTCCCTGTCGGTGAAGATGACGCCGGCCTTTTCCAATGGCGGACGGCCATTGGGGAACGCATTCTCGATCACTAGGTACTGTGGCTCCTCGGCGTTCACAAAGGGCGCGGCGTAGGTCTTTTTTTCGGTGCAGATAATCTCGGTGTCACTAAAACCATCCTGTTCAAGCATGCTTTTGATTTTAGTGTCAGGACGCGGGGTTATTTTATCGATCATGCTCCAGGGGAAGGACACTATATTTGGATCATCAACATACTCAAGGAAACCAGGGTCAGCCAGGCTACGGTTTACCCATTCAACCGCGAAGGTCCTTACGGCATGGTGGAGCTTTTCGCCATTATGGGAGCAGTTGTCCATGCTGACCCAGGCCAGCGGCAGCTTTCCGGCCCTGTACCTCTCCCAGCAAAGGGCTGAAACCTTGCCCATGAAGCTTTTAGGAAGCCCAGGCCCATTGCGGAAGTCGTCTAAAACCTCGGGGAAATAACGGCCATCTGCGTCGGAAACGCTGTAACCCTTTTCGGTGATGGTGAAACTGGCCATCTGCAGGGACGGGATTCTGAAGATCTCCTTAAGTCTCTGCCAATCGGAAGGAGCCTGCGTGTCCGCTGCCAGGGATTCCATTATGCTGGCGATAACCCTCTTTTTAATTTGTCCGTCGGGCTTCAGCACCACAAGAAGGCAGAGGTCATCATACGGCTTGTACAGCCGCCGGATGATCTCGTAATCGTATCCTTCGCAAACTATGACGCCTTTATTGGTTTCGCCGGCATCCAGGAGCCGCTGCTGAAGCGCGGCCGGAAAGGCTCTGAAGATATTGCCGGCTCCGAAGTGAATCCATATGGGCTCCTTGACCGTGGCCTGTCTTACCATGCCACGGTCAAAAACGGGCAGCTCAAAACCTGAGTCCTGCCAGATTTGTCGTTCCGCAAGACTGGCATCACTTAGTTTCAAGGCTTTCATCTCCATTTAAAGCATACGCAGGAAATCCTGCATCAGAAAATTGTCATCGGCTTGGAGTTTGAAATACTCGGGGTACTTCTCGGTCAATTCCTTCTCCTCAATGATGATCCTTGAGGAATGGTCTTTGAAAGCGGCTATGGCCTCTTCTACATTGGCCCTTAGAACGCAATCCAGGATTTTTTCGTGCTGGTCGATGACCTTGTCGATTATGGGCCTCTCCCAGAGCGAGATCAGTCTTATGCGCCTGTAATGGCCCGACATGCTTTGTATGATGTCCCAGCAGGTTTCTTTCTCGGTGGCGGTAAAGAAGACTTTATGGAATTCGTCATCATATTCCTGGAGGGCAAGCAGATCGTTCTTCGCGACGCATTCCTTCTGTATGTCCAGGATGCTCCTCATACGGGAGATGTCGGACTCCTTCTGTATCCCGATAAAAATCTCAATTGCCCTGAGTTCAAGGCTTTCCCTCAGGAATCTTTCCTCCTCCACCCGCTTGAGGTCTATCTTGGAAACGCTGGTTCCCTTCTGAGGGATCACATCAACCAAACCCTCTTTGGCAAGTTTTATCAGTGCGTCTCTCACAGGGGTCCTGCTCACGTTGAGCTTCTCGGAGATGGTTTTAATGTTCAGGGGTTCACCGGGTTTCAGGTTTAGTGTGATAATATTCTTGCGCAAGCTGTAGTATACGCCGTCCCCGATGCTTAAGGATGTGTGTTTCGGTAACAGGGTTCTCTCAGAAATCATTGTTAATCTCCTCACTAGGTAAAGTCGCAGAACAAATACTAATATAGTAACACGCCAGCTATTATTATACTATAAAAACCCTGAACTTTACCAATATTCAATGCAGAATTCCTGTTTCAACCTGTAAACCCATAGAAACCTTTTTGCCATCCCGTCTGTTCATCTTTATAATGGCTTCCCAAAGCCCGTTCAGGTATGCAGCGCCCAAAGCCCTGTCGAAAAGGCCGTATCCCGGCATTCCCTTTTCGCCCCAGATGGCTCTGCCATGGTCAGGGCGGAATGGTCCGTCAAAGCCGATATCATAGAAAGCCTTCATGATCTCAAACATATCCAGGGACCCGTCTGCCGACAGATGGGAGGTTTCGTCGAATTTGCGGTGCCCCATATACCTGAGATTCCTGACATGGGCAAAATGTACCCTTTTCTTCAACGCCCGGATGATCCCGGGAATGTCGTTTTCGGGGTTGGAGCCAAGGGAACCGGTACAGAGGGTTACACCGTTGCACGGGCTGTCCGCGGCTTCAAACAACCGGGACAGATTCTCATGATTTGTAACGATCCTTGGGAGTCCGAATATTGGCCATGCCGGGTCATCAGGGTGGATTGCCATCCTGATGCCGTATTTCTCGCAGGTTGGCATAATGGCTTTCAGAAAGTAGACCAAATTCCCGAACAGCTTCTCATTGTCCACATCCCTGTAGAGTTCGAACAGTTCCTTGAGATGCGCCATCCGTTCGGGTTCCCAGCCGGGCAGTATGAAGCCGTTTGAACCGGAATCCATTGTACTGAAGATCCGCATAGGGTCTATCCTGTCTATGATCTCCTGGTCATAGGACAATACCGTGGAACCATCTTCACGGGGCTTGGTCAGATCAGACCTGACCCAGTCGAAGACCGGCATGAAGTTATAGCATACAACATCGATATCGCAGGTACCAAGCCCTTCCAGCGTCCTGATATAGTTTTCTATGTACATGTCTCTTTCGGGCAGCCCGGCCTTGATGGCATCATGGACGTTTACGCTTTCAATGCCTAATATCTTTAGCCCGAAGCTTTCAACTTCCTCTTTCAGGGCGCGGATACGTTCGATGGGCCAGGCGTCTCCGGCGGGGATGTCGTAAAGTGTTGTAATAACACCCTTTACCCCCGGTACCTGCCTGATCTGTTCCAGTGTGACGCTGTCATGACCGGTTCCAAACCATCTGAATGAAAGTTTCATACACATTTCTCCATTTCTGTGGCAGCAGGCATGAACTGCAAGGTATTATGTGATGTTTTCTTGTGTACACGGCCTTCTTTTGTATATTAACATACTAATATATCTGTTGCAATGGTTTTTGATATGTTCTCTCATAAAAAAGTTCGGGCATTGTCCCGAGGATGAATATTGCTTTTATAAACCGCAATAATAGATTATTGTACCACACAACTTAAAACAATAAAGGAGTATTGAGATATGTCCAGGTTGGAGACAATGGATGGCAATCAGGCCGCGGCCTATGCCTCATATGCCTTTACCGAGGTGGCGGCCATTTTTCCGATCACCCCTTCATCCCCAATGGCCGAAACAGTTGATGAATGGTCGGCCCATGGGAAGAAGAACCTGTTCGGGCGACCGGTCAAGGTGGTGGAAATGCAGTCCGAAGCCGGTGCTGCCGGTGCCCTGCACGGATCACTGGCCGCAGGTGCCCTGACCACCACCTATACGGCATCCCAGGGGCTTCTTTTGATGATACCCAACATATACAAGATGGTCGGGGAACTCCTGCCCGGGGCGTTGCACGTTTCAGCCAGGGCCATAGCTACCCATGCCCTATCGATATTCGGGGACCACCAGGATGTTATGGCCTGCCGCCAGACTGGCGCGCCCATGCTGGTTTCATCCAATATCCAGGAGGTTATGGACCTGGCCTGCGCAGCCCACCTTTCGGCCATTAAGGCCAGGCTGCCTTTTATCCATTTCTTCGACGGGTTCAGGACCTCCCATGAGTACCAGAAGATAAGCGTCATCGATTATGAGGACCTGGAAAGGATTCTTGACTACGATGCGATAAAAGCCTTCAGGGACAGCGCGCTGAATCCCGGTCAGCCCAAAATCAGGGGGACAGCCCAGAACCCGGATATCTACTTCCAGGGCAGGGAAGTCCAAAACCCGTTTTTTGACAGGGTACCGGACATAGTGGACAAGGTCATGCAGGACATCCACAGCATCACAGGAAGGCTGTACAGACCTTTTGATTATTACGGGGCAAGGGACGCGGAATATGTGATCGTGGCCATGGGATCGGTCTGCGATACCATCGGGGAAACGGTGGATTACCTGAACAAAAGGGGAGAAAAGACAGGCGTGGTAAAGGTCCGCCTTTACCGGCCGTTTTCAGCAAAACATTTCTTCGATATTCTGCCCAGAACTGTAAAGCGCATTGCTGTCCTGGACAGGACCAAAGAGCCGGGGGCACCGGGCGAGCCCTTGTATCTTGACGTTGTGAAACTGTTTTATGATACGGGCGAAAAGCCGCTGATCGTTGGCGGAAGATACGGGCTGGGCTCGAAGGACACCAGGCCATCCCAGATACTGGCGGTCTTCCGGAACCTGATGCAGAAGATACCCAGGGATCATTTCACCATCGGTATAGTTGACGATGTTACCAATACTTCCCTTCCTGACGGGGAGATTATCGATACCCTGCCCGAGGGGACCATCAGCTGTAAATTCTTCGGGCTTGGCTCGGACGGGACGGTGGGGGCCAACAAAGGGGCCGTCCAAATAATCGGAGGCAACACCGATCTGCATGTCCAGGCATACTTCTCCTACGACAGCAAAAAGTCTGGAGGGACTACGGTTTCCCACCTGAGATTCGGGCCGAAACCGCTCAAATCTCCCTACCTGGTTTATAAGGCCGATTATATAGCCTGCCATAACAAATCCTTCATATACAACTATGATATCCTGAAGGGCTTAAAGCCCAGCGGTACATTCGTCCTGAACTGTCCCTGGCAGGAGAACCAGCTGGACAACGAACTACCTGCCGCCATAAAGCGGTACATCGCCGGGAATAACATCAGGTTCTATATAATCGACGCCATAGGCATCGCGGGAGAGATCGGCCTGGGGAACAGGATCAACATGATCATGCAGGCGGCCTTCTTCAAGGTGGCCAATATCATACCCGTGGAAGACGCGGCAAGATACCTTAAGGAAATGATTGAAAAGATGTACGGTAAAAAGGGCCGTAAGATCGTGGAAATGAACAATAAGGCAGTGGATATGGGGATCGAACGGCTGGTTGAGGTAAAGGTGCCCGAGTCCTGGAAGGATGCGGCGGATGAAGGACAGCCCATAAAGGAAGAGCCTGAATTCAAAAAAAGGGTTCATAAGGTGATGACCAGGATGGAGGGCGACGAACTTCCCGTCAGCGCTTTTGCGGGCATGGAGGATGGGTCGTGGCCTCCGGGGACCACAGCCTATGAGAAGCGAGGCATAGCCGTTATGATTCCCCAATGGCAGATCGAAAAATGCATCCAGTGCAACCAATGCTCATATATCTGTCCCCATGCAACCATACGCCCGTTCCTCCTGGATGAGGAGGAAGCGGCCAGGGCACCGGAAAGCTTCGAGACAAAACAGGCCATCGGAAAAGGACTTGAGAATTATCAATACCGCATACAGTTAGCCCCGCTGGATTGCACGGGGTGTTCCAACTGCGCCAACGTCTGTCCCGCCAAGGGAAAGGCGCTTATCATGAAGCCGGCTGAGCAGGAGATACTTGCCGAGGCCGAAAATTGGGAGTTTGCCATGACTCTGAAGGACAAGGGCGACGTGATGAACCCTAATACCGTGAAGGGAAGCCAGTTCAGGCGGCCGCTTCTTGAATTCAACGGCGCGTGCCCCGGCTGCGGGGAGACGCCGTATATTCGCCTTCTGACTCAGCTCTTCGGTGACAGGATGATGATTGCCAATGCCACCGGCTGTTCGTCCATCTGGGGGGCAAGCGCGCCTTCCATGGCCTACAGCACCGATGAGAAGGGAAGGGGTCCCGCCTGGGCCAATTCATTGTTTGAGGATAACGCCGAGTACGGCTACGGCATGTACCTGGGTGTCAAGCAAGTCCGTGAAAGGCTATCCGAGCTTATGACAGAAGCCCTTAAGACCGAACTGCCCGAGGGGGTTAAGAACGCCCTCAGAAAATGGCTTGAGACCAGGGAAGATGGAGAGGCCTCAAAGGCCGCGTCACGGGCCGTGCTGGATGGCATAAAAGACATCTGGAAAAAGAACCCGCTGCTTGCCGAGATCATGGAAAAGAAGGACTTCCTGGCAAAAAGGTCCTTCTGGATCATAGGAGGGGACGGATGGGCATACGACATAGGTTACGGCGGGGTGGACCATGTCCTTGCCATGGGCGATGATGTAAACCTGTTCGTCATGGACACCGAGATCTACTCCAACACCGGCGGCCAGGCTTCCAAGTCCACTCCCGCCTCTGCGGTGGCCAAGTTTGCCGCGGCGGGCAAGAAGACGCGCAAGAAGGACCTGGGGCTTATGGCCATGAGCTACGGGTATGTTTATGTAGCCCAGATAGCCATGGGCGCCGACATGAACCAGACCATCAGGGCCATAACAGAGGCCGAGAGCTATCCGGGTCCTTCGCTAATCATCGCATATTCCCCCTGTGTCAGCCACGGGATAAGAAAGGGCATGGGCAGCAGCATCCAGGAAGAGAAGCTGGCTGTTGATGCGGGGTACTGGCACCTTTACAGGTATAATCCCGCCCTGAAGGAGCAGGGCAAGAACCCGTTCCAGCTTGACTCGAAGGAACCCAAAATGCCCTACCAGGACTTCCTCCATGGCGAGGTGCGGTATGAGGCGTTGTTCAACGTGTTCCCTGATATCGCGCAGCAGATGTTTGAGGTATCCGAAAAGCATGCGAGGGAACGATACGATAATTATAAGCGCCTTGCCGGCGTAGCCGCCGAGGGTTTGAATAACGAATAGCTGGCGGAAAAAGATTTAAGCGGGCTCAATATAGCGGCCCGGTCCTACCTCAGGGCATGAGCATCATTGGCGTATCTTTCGAGCCTTTTTCGACTAAAGATAAAGGTTCTGTGACTGTTATCGGTTCACTACAAGGATAAAACCGGCACTCATATAGAGGAAGATATTGCCCGACTTATCGCGGAGGACCGAAACATTTATTTCAAGCACGTCGATGACAGGAATAAAATAACGTATGATTCGTATTATGAGGGAATTGAGGCCGATGTTTTAACCTACCTGGGGAACGAGGGCTGGTACGTTTACAGGCTTGAAACATGAATTTATTAAAAAGGGCTGTCTCAGACCAAGCTGAGGCAGCCCGCTCAGTATTACATATAATATAGAGTATGGTTATTTCTGGTTTGCATCCACATAGTCCTTGGCGTTCCTGACCTGTTGTTCACCGGGCTCGGTTACGCCTGATACCCGCCTGGTTTTCTCAATATTGGCCCATGCGGCGGTATCATGCTTTTCTATGGGCATGGCCATATTCTTCTCCTTGTATTTGTTTTTTGCCATCTGTCAGCACCTCCTGGTAAGTTTCGCTGCTACCGTATCTCTTCTGTTTCTGCCTCATCATCCTTACCTCCGAACATGCGGCTGCCAAAGATAAGGCTCAGCACGCCGGCAACAAGAAATACATAGAACAGGATCCTGGCGATTCCAAAGGTCAGGTTGGCAATAAGCCCAAAGCCAAACAGGGCCGATATGAGGGCCAGTACGAAAAAGGCGACCACCCATTTGAACAATACCATTACCTCCTTTCAGCCTGAATCTTTTCGGTCATATCCGGCGAAATCTGTCAATAAATCGCCTTATTCTTAGCTTGTCCTATTAAAACGGCTATTATTTTGTATCATTTGGAATGTATTTGAATATCCTTGGGAAAATGAAAAAAAGATCCTGGACAAAACTCACCAGGATCTTTAGCGCGTGAACAATCATGCAAGTCCCAGAAGCCTTGCGCAGCTGGCCACTATGAAACATACCGCGACCCCGGCGGCCGTGGGGACCAGGATGGAAATTATGGTCCATTTCCAGCTTTGGGTCTCCTTTTTTATAGTCAGGCAGGTGGTGCTGCAAGGCCAGTGCATCAGGGAAAAGAGCATGACGCATACCGCTGTGAGCCAGGTCCAGCCGTTGGTTACCAGGAGCTCACGAAGCTGGATCAGGCTTTCGAATTCCATCATGCTTCCCGTGGCCATATAGCTCATGATGACGAGGGGGATGACGATCTCGTTGGCCGGGAACCCCAGGATGAAGGCCATGATGATGCATCCGTCCATGCCTATGAGCCTGGCGAAGGGATCGAGGAAACCGGCGCAATGGGAAAGAAGGCTGAGCTCTCCTATATTGATGTTGGCCATTCCCCAGATGACAAGGCCTGCGGGAGCCGCCACAGCAATTGCTCTTCCCAGCACGAACAGGGTCCTGTCAAGGAGCGAGCGGATGAGTATCCTTCCCACCTGGGGTTTCCTGTAGGGGGGAAGCTCCAGCGCAAAGGAGGATGGAAGGCCTTTCAGTATTGTTTTGGAGAGTATCCTGGACACCAGGAGGGTCATCACTACAGCTAAAAGAATAACGCCGGTAAGCATCAGCGCGGAGATAACAGTACGGGAAGGCTCATCAATCATACCGGCGAAGAACATGGTGATGATGGCAATCAGGGTGGGGAACCGCCCATTGCAAGGCACAAAATTATTGGTGATGATAGCGATAAGCCTTTCCCTGGGGGAATCGATGATACGGCAGCCCACTACCCCTGCCGCGTTGCACCCGAATCCCATGCACATGGTAAGGGCCTGCTTTCCATGGGCACAGGCCTTCTTGAAAAAGCTGTCCAGGTTGAATGCAACCCTCGGAAGGTAGCCCAGGTCCTCAAGGAGAGTAAACAGCGGGAAGAATATGGCCATTGGCGGGAGCATCACCGAAACAACCCAGGAAAGGGTCCTGTACATACCGGTGACCAAAAGGCCATGCAGCCAGGCAGGAGCCCCGATGGCCGCAAACAGGGCTGTCAATTGGTCTTCCACCCAGAACAAGGAGTTTGCCAGAAGTGTGGAAGGATAATTTGCCCCGGTGATGGTTAACCATAGAATAACCCCCAAAAGCGCGATCATTATGGGAATGCCGAAGGTTCGCGAGGTCAGGATCCGGTCGATCCTCCTGTCCCGCATATTGTAGCCGGGATCTTCAACGGCCACGACTTCCCGGCTGATTTCCTCAGCCTTGCGGACAATACCCGACACGATTATATCCCTGAAAAGGTCGGGACCGATCGAGTTTTCCCGGAGAATTTCCTTTGCCTTTTGGAAGCTGTCGTTTACCGTTTCGAAGCTGAGAGGATCATATCCCAGGCAGTTCCTTATCGACTCAAGTATGCTTCCCTCGCCCTCCAGGAGCCTTAATGCTACCCATCTGGCGCTGAGCCTGTTTTTGAGCACTGCCTTAAGGGCAGGCTCCATTAAACTGACAGCAGATTCAACCGCCTCGTGGTAACCGATCTTAGGTGGATTTAAGCTGGATCTTCCATGTGTTACCGCCTGGACCTCATCCATGAGCTTACCCAGCCCTTTTCCACTTCGGGCGCTGGTACCCGCGACCGGTACTCCCAACCGGCGCGACAGTTCCTCGAGGTCTATCCTGATCTTCCTGCGCCTGGCCTCATCCATGAGATTGACGCATACCACCACGTTGCGGGTAACCTCCAACGTCTGCAGTACCAGGTTAAGGTTCCGCTCAAGGCATGTGGCATCGGTTACCACGATGACAGCGTCCGGATCACCGAAGCAGATGAAATCGCGGGCGACTCCTTCCTCCACCGAGTTTGCCATCAATGAATAGGTTCCCGGAATATCCACCAATATGAAATGGGTGCCCCTGTGGACGATATTCCCCCGGGCGATGGAAACTGTTTTTCCGGGCCAGTTCCCGGTATGCTGGCGCATACCGGTCAGGCTGTTGAACACCGTGCTTTTTCCCACATTGGGGTTCCCCGCCAGGGCGATGATTTTCTGACCGGGATGTGATCGTTCAATAAAATGATCAGGTGCAAGAACGCCGCTCCCGGTGGATTGTTTTGTAAGACCCATCCGGCCATGCCTCCCTTATGCCGATTATCCAGGATATCATTACATGGCTTCCACCATGATCTTTGACGCCTCCTCAAGCCGGAGCGCGATGACGGCTCCCCGTATCAGGTAGGCCGCTGGATCGCCAAACGGGCTTTTCTGCAGCGCCTCCACTTCGGTGTCCTGGATAAGGCCAAGGTCCAGCATCCTTCTCCTTGAAATGCCGTTTGACATAAGCCCCCTAACCCTTGCCTTCTTCCCGGCAGGCAGGAAGCTGAGGGGCATGAATTGCCCATGTTCCATTAAAAGCGCGGTACTCTGCTCCATGGGTTTTTCCTCGTTTTCATCCGGCTGTTTTAGCCGTGGTTAAAAATTTTTCCCTAAGCCAACATATGAGGTCCCGGATATGTTTGTTACAGAAATCCATCGGCCCACCGGGGCCAGGACGTATTCATTATCTGAAAAAGTGTATAATTAGATAATGATGAGCGCCGTAGCCCTATGGCGGCTGTACCCACAATTGCAGTTTAGCTTAAGCCATGAGCCCTTTCTGATTTGGAGGCAGAAGAACATGAATGATATACAGGCATTCTTCAACGAAATAGAAATGCACCTGATGGAAGATAAAAGACCGTCACGGTTCCTGGACCTGGCGGCGGACAGGCCTGAGATGCGGGCTTTCCCGTTCATCTATATAAAAAGGCTTGAGGGTGTGGAGCAGTCCCCGGTTCACCACCCCGAAGGGAACGTATGGAACCACACGCTGATAGTGGTTGACCAGGCGGCAGAACGTAAGGATCGGAGCGAAACCCCGCGGGTGTTCATGTGGGCAGCCCTGCTCCATGATATCGGAAAGGCTGTTACCACCCGGCTGCGCAAGGGCAAAATAACGGCCTACGACCACGACAAGGCGGGTGAAAGGCTGGCTTTTGAGTTCCTGAAGGCCTGCGGCCAGGAGGAGGACTTCATAAAGGGAGTTGCAGCGCTTGTCAGATGGCACATGCAGGCCCTCTTTGTCATCAACGGCCTTCCCTTTGCCGAGGTCGATGAGATGAAAAGGCATGTATCGGTGCGTGAAGTAGCCCTCTTAGCCCTGTGCGACCGCCTGGGCCGCGCTGTCGATAGTGATACGGCAAAGGAGGAAGAAGATATAAGGCGGTTTATAGAAAAGTGCGAGTGAAAACGGCTTCCCAAGCGCGGTACGGAGGTTTTTCGCTAAGTGGGAAAAAGTGCTTGACAACGCTGATGATAGCGTTGTACAATATATGCAACTTTAAACGTAAAGACTTAAAAGCGATGACTGGAACTAGTAGATGAATTGTGGAATTCACAGAGAGCCGTGGTTGGTGAGAAACGGTATTTTCAGGTTCATTGAACTCGTCCATGAGCTTCTGCCCGATAATGTAGGGTAAGACGGATTTCCACCGTTATAGGGATAGATGGTGTTGGCCATCGAAAGAGTGGATTCTTTTTGAATCAATTAGAGTGGTACCGCGGGAATTAGCCTCGTCTCTGTTATTGGAGACGGGGTTTTTTGATTCCATAGATTTTATGGCAAAAAGGAAATAGTCTGCGCAGATATGAGCCAACGACATACAGAAAGAAGGAGGTCATAATCATGCAAAAAATTATGGTACTGGATACTACATTAAGGGACGGCGAACAGGTTCCCGGCGCGAAACTGAACCTGTATGAAAAACTGGAGATCGCGACCCAGCTTAAAAAGCTTAACGTGGACATCATAGAGGCCGGGTTCCCGGCTTCGTCTGCCGGCGACTTCAAAGCGGTGGAAGAGATCGCTAAAAAGGTCGGGGACAAAGTGATGGTTACTGCCCTGGCCAGAGCCGTAAAAAGCGATATCGACGCGGTATACCACAGCGTGAAGCATGCCCAGAGGCCCCTGATCCATATCGTTCTCGGGACATCCGACGTGCATGTGGAGAAAAAGCTTAGGAAAACCAGGGAGCAGATCCTGGAGCAGGGCGTGGAAGCGGTAAGGTACGCCAAATCGTTGTGTCCTTATGTCCAATACTCCACCGAGGACGCTTCCAGGTCGGAGTTCGATTATCTCTGGCAGACCATTGAGGCGGTTGTCAAAGCCGGGGCCACCATGATCAACATACCCGATACCGTTGGATACGCGGTCCCCGAAGAATTCGGCGAACTGGTGAGGAAGATCAACGAGCGGCTTAAGAACCTTAATCCCGATGTTATCTTAAGTGTTCACTGCCATAACGACACCGGCCTTGCTACGGCCAATACCCTGGCCGCCATAAAGAACGGCGCCGACAAGGTGGAATGCACCATCAACGGAATAGGGGAAAGGGCGGGCAACGCTGCCCTTGAAGAAGTGGTAATGGGGCTCTTCCTTAGAAAGGATTACTACCAGGCCACCACCGGTATCGTTACTACCGAGATCAAGAAGACATCGCGCCTTGTAAGCGCATTGATGGGCCTTGACGTGCAGGTCAACAAGGCAATTGTCGGGGACAACGCCTTCGCCCATTCCTCGGGCATACACCAGGACGGCCTTTTGAAGTCCAGGGATGCTTACGAGGTAATCCATCCGGAGGACGTGGGCGTGGAAGACATGGAGATCGTCCTTACCGCAAGGTCGGGCCGCCATGCCGTGAAGAATGCCCTGTCCAAGGTCGGGTTTACCAACTATACCGATGAGGAGTTCGAGAAGATCTTCGCCAGGTTCCTTGATCTGGCCGATGCAAAGAAGGAAGTATACAACCATGACCTGTACCATATTATCCAGAGCACTGTGAAAAGGAACGGCAATGGAGCAGGCGTCAATGAACTTTATGAGCTTGTTGATATGCAGGTCATCGTAAACAACAACTTCCCCTCTGCCAGCGTCAAGATCAGGAAGGGCAACGAGATGCTCGCCAGCAGCAATATGGGTGATGGCGCGGTTGACGCGCTCTACACAGCCATAAGGGAGGCGACGGGCATCCATCTTGACCTCCTTGAATACAAGCTGAACAGCATCTCCAGGGGCAAGGAGGCCCTGGGAAGGGTCAGCATCAAGGTGAAGTGCGACAACGGAAAGGTCCATTCGTCCAAGGCTGTTGATACCGACATCCTCAAGGCCAGCGCGCTGGCTTATGTCAATGCCGTGAACATGGCCATTGTTGACGATATTGTTTCAAAGCAGGAAGAAGAGGTTGTGTGACGGGAGGTTTCTCATGATATTCCCGCATATTCCAGGATACTGTCCAGGCTTTCCTGGACAGGGTTCTCAAGAAGAGGGGCGAACAGGTCGCCCTTCTTTTTTAACCTTTCCAGTGCATTATCCAGCGTGAAATCTTCAGGGCGTGCGCCTTTTTCCAATTCGTCCCACCCGACGGGCATGGATACGCTCGCATGGTCGGTGGCCCTCGGTGTATACACCATGGCGATGGTCTTGCCCTGCCACATCTGGAGGTAATCAAAGTAGAGTCTCTGTCCCCTCTTCTCGACCATACGCTCTATGGTGATCTTCCGGGGATATTTCTGGCTGAAATACCTGCCGAAGAACTCGTTTATCCGACGGGCCTCATTGTAGTCGTAGCGGCCTCCGGTGGGGATATAGATCTGAAGGCCGGTTGCGCCCGAGGTTTTGGCATAGCCCCTTACCGAAAGGGAGTCCAGCGTCTCCTTAATCAGCAGGGCGGCCTCTGCGGCGTCTTCAAACCGCTGGCCCTCGGAGGGGTCCAGGTCGAAGACCAGGGAGGTGGGGTGGTTCTCCCGCTGCCAGGTATTGAAGGAGGTATGGAATTCCAGTGCCGCCAGGTTCACAAGCCAGGCCAGCGTTGGCAGGGAGTCCAAAAGGATATAGTCGGTGTCGTTCCAGGTATGGGTTTTGACCCATTCAGGGGCATATTCGGGTGTGTTCTTCTGGAAGAAGGATTTACCCCCGGCCCCGTCGGGGTACCTGATGGAGGTAAGAAGCCTGTCTTTTGAATGGGGCAGGATATATGGGGCAAGTTCTATCATCCTGGCCAGGTAGTCGATCTTCCTTATGCCTGCCTTGGGCCACAGGAGCTTTTCGGGATTGGAGAACCTTATCTTTTTTCCCTCGATCATGATAACTTCGGCAACCGGCATGCCATAACCACTCCTTTCTTTCCTTGAAAGCAAACCAGGGAGGACCAGGGGGATAGTTCCCGGATGCTTGGCAATCTCCTCAAAAAGGCAACCTATGATAATTCAATGCTTGCAATTGCATAAATGAGACGTGCTGTTTCAGTCTCGAATGACTCCGCATGAGCATGTACAACTTCCTGCGACGAGGACTGAAGGAGAGACTGAACAGCGCGGCTGCAACACGCAATCACTTGCGAAACGCAGCAGAGATTGCCACGCCTTTCGCATTGACAACTCATCTATGCCATTGTGGGTTGGCACTGATGAGATTGCCGCGCTCCGCTGACGCTTTGCTGACAGTCCGCGAATGTCATTGCAAGAACACTTGAAGAGATTGCTGCGCTTCACTCGCAATGACGATACTGGAGGTCAGAGGTTGGAGTATAAGAATGGCTTCGAAGCCGGACTTTATATCTAACCTTCAACCTCCCACTTCCATTACTCCACATACTCCGTCCCGTCGGCCTCATCGGGGCTGCTGGTGCTGAACCCCAGGATTCGTGGATGCCTCAGGCTGCCATCGTTGGTCCACTCCAGGAAGCTAACCCAGCAGGTGAGGATGGGCCTGAACCACAGGATGTCCTTTGTTGCTGCAACCGAGGGGAACGGGGGCGAATCTGCGGCCAAAAACCCCATGTTCTCCATGAGAAGCCGGAAGTGATCCTGTGTAAGTCCCAGGGAGGCCCTCCCTATACAGACCCATTCTTCTTTGGGCCTGATGCCCAAAATGAGGGAGGCGGGGATGCCCCCTTTCATAAAGATGCCGCATACCACCGAAAGAATCCTTCTTTGCAGTTTTGTCTTGTACCAGTACCTGTGCCTTTTCCCTCCGGTATATGGGCTGTTGGCCTGCTTGGAAACGATTCCTTCCCACCCTTTCTGCTTCATAATGGCCAAAAGGGCGTCCCCGTCTGAAAAATCCTGGGTTACCGCCACGTTCCTGCCCGGGGCAAGCCTTTCCTCAAGAATGGCCTTCCTCTGCCTCAGGGGGAGGGGTCTCAGGTCCTTTCCGTCCAGGCTCATGATGTCAAATACGATGTACCGCGCCGGGTTCCGCCGTGAATAATGGCATGCCCTTTCGGGATTCTTCAGCCTCTCCCGCACAAGCGCATGGTAAAAGGACGGCTTCTGGTTCTGGTCGAACACTACTATTTCACCGTCAAGCCAGGCGCTTTTTACGCCAAGCAGCCCAGTTATCTCTTCCAACTCGGGATAGAATTCTGTCCGGTCACGCCTGTTTCGGGTAAAGATCCGATATTTCCCGTTTTCCACCCGGCAGAGGATCCTTATGCCATCCCACTTGACCTGGTGAACCCATTGATGTCCTGAAGCCGCGTCTGGCCTTAAAATGGGCTCCATTGGCTCTATCCATTCCATGGATCACCCTGCCTCAACCGGCTGTTTCCCGCCCTTTTTTGCACGCTGCTTGCCTTGGGGTGTTTTTCCCTGTTTCCTCATTTCCTGGGCTTGCTGCAGGCTGGCCTGGAGGGCGGCCATGAGGTCCACAACATTACGTTGCGGCGCTTCGGGAGCGGTAACGATTTCTTTGCCTTCAGCTTTCTTCCGTATCAGCTCCAGCAGATCTTCCCTGTATTCATCCCTGTATTTTTCCGGTTTGAACTCAGCGGTCAGGTTTTCTATCAGCTGTCGGGCCATGCCAAGTTCCCGTTCCTCGATTTTTACGCCTTCCGGAATACCCGGGACCAAACTTAATGGCCGCACCTCGTCAGGGTAAAAAATGGTTTCCAGCACCAGGGCGTTTTCGAGCACACGGATGACGGCCAGGGACTGTTTGTTTCTTATGGTGATCCTGGCAACCGCTATCCTTCCCGTTTTTTCCATAGCCTGGCATAACAGGCTGTATGCTTTACTGCCGCTGTTATCCTGGGGGGCGAGGTAATAGGATTTGTCAAAATATATAGGATCTATCTCCCGCAGATCGACAAAATCCAGGATCTCAGCCGTCTTTGCGGTGGCCGGACGAATGGCTTCCAGGTCCTCGTCATCTATGAGGACGAACAATCCAGGCTCATACTCAAAGCCCCGGACCAGGTCGTCAGGCCCTACCTTTTCATTGCAGGCCGGGCAGACACGCTCCTGCCTTATGGGGGTCCGGCATTTTTTGTGCAGGGTTCTAAACCGGACGTCCTTATCCTCGGTGGCCGCGAACATCTTAACCGGTATGTTGACCAGACCGAAGCTGACCGAGCCTTTCCACATTGTATGCATGGCATCACCCTCCTTTTTGTTATCTTTCGTTTTTAGCCCATGCCTTATGCGTGCTTTGTACCTGCGGTGGCAGTTTTTTGTAACCATGGTTACAGAAATAATCATGGTTTCATGCTAGAATAGCAAAAAAGCTTCAATATGCCTGAGCAAACCATCTATCCGGTGATTTGCGAGACGCTGTTTCGGGGAAAGAATAGATACGGGGACTGGAAGAGGAGGAGACATGATAAGAAAAGAAACCTGGCGTGTGACAGGAATGTCCTGCGCGGCTTGCGCGGCGAGAATAGAAAAAAGCCTGATGGGGCTTGAAGGTGTCCGGTCGGCCAGTGTAAACCTGGCTGTGGAAAAGGCCGTGGTAACATATGACGACGGGCTGCTTGATGATGCCCGCATTGAGCATGCCATTACCGGGTTGGGGTATAAGGCTTTCAAGGAAAGCAAGGGCCAGGACGGCACCGTTACCCTCAGCATTGAAGGGATGAGCTGCGCAGCCTGCTCCGCGAGGATTGAAAAAAAACTCTCAGGGATGGACGGGGTTGTTGAGGCAAGGGTAAACCTGGCAACAGGACGGGCGACCGTCCAATATGATCACAGGAGGATCAGGACTTCCGACCTTGTTTCCGCCGTGGAATCCCTGGGCTATCACGCCCGGATGGCCAAGGACGCGGCAGACAGGGAAAAGGAGCTGAGAGAAAAGGAAATAAAGAGCCTCAGGGCTACCTTGATTATATCCGCGGTCCTGACGGCGCCCCTGCTTTTGGGAATGGTCCTTTGGATTTCCGGCCTTCGGGGAGCCATAGTGACATTCCTCCACAATCCCTGGTTCCAGTTGGCAATGGCGACCCCTGTCCAGTTCATCATTGGCTCCCGCTTCTATAAGCATGCCTGGCGGGCATTGAAGTCGGGAAGCGCCAGCATGGACGTGCTCATAGCCATGGGAACCTCGGCCGCTTATTTCTTCAGCCTTTACAATGCGCTCTTTCAGGAAGTGGGGCATGGGACGATGCATGACCTGTATTTTGAGGCATCGGCCATGATCATAACGCTGATCCTGCTGGGCAGGTACCTGGAGGCTGTGGCAAAGGGCAAAACATCCGAGGCCATCAGGAAGCTCATGGGGCTCCAGGCCAAGACCGCCAGGGTCATACGGGACGGCTGGGAAGAGGATATACCCATTGAAGAGGTCCAGGTCGGGGATGTCATCCTGGTTAGGCCGGGAGAGAAGGTGCCGGTGGATGGTGTCATCATAGAGGGGAACACCTCTATAGATGAATCCATGCTTACCGGGGAAAGCCTCCCCGTTGAAAAGAAGGCGGGGGACACTGTGGTAGGCGCCACCATCAACAAGTTCGGTTCATTCACGTTTAAGGCTGCCAGGATAGGCAGGGACACGGTCCTTGCCCAGATCATCCGGATGGTGGAAGAGGCGCAGGGCTCCAAGGCGCCCATCCAGAAGCTGGCGGACAAGGTATCGGGGGTTTTCGTCCCGGTTGTTATGGGGATAGCGCTCCTTACCTTTGCTGCCTGGATGATGGTATCCGGGGATATAGAAAAAGCGCTCATCAGCGCGGTATCGGTCCTTGTTATCGCATGTCCCTGTGCCCTGGGACTGGCAACCCCAACGGCCATAATGGTGGGAACCGGCAAGGGCGCCGAAAAAGGGATCCTGATAAAAGGCGGCGAGCACCTTGAAACGGCTTACAGGATCGACACCGTTGTGCTGGACAAAACGGGGACCATCACAAAGGGAACCCCTGAAGTGACAGACATTGTTCCGCTGGCAGGAAGAAACCGGCAGGACCTTCTTAGGCTGGCGGCAATAGCCGAAAAGAGATCGGAGCATCCTCTGGGTGTTGCTATCTATGAGCAGGGCAAGCGTGAACTGGGATCCATCGAAGACCCCGACGGCTTTGAGGCCATAACCGGTATGGGTGTCAAGGCCCGGTTTGGGGATCGGGACATCCATGTGGGGACACGGAAGCTCATGGCAGGTCTGGGACTTGATGTGAGCGGTATCGAGGATACCATCGCGGAGCTGGAGGACCAGGGCAAAACAGCCATGATCATTTCCTCCGACCGCCGTGTTGAGGGTATCATCGCGGTAGCCGATACCCTGAAGGAAAGTTCCGGGAAAGCCATAGAGACGCTTAAGCAAATGGGCGCTGAAGTATTCATGATTACCGGGGACAACGAAAGGACGGCCCGGGCCATCGCGAAACAGGCGGGGATCGGCCATGTGCTGGCTGAGGTACTGCCGGAAAACAAGGCCAGGGAAGTAGAGAGGCTCAAAAAAGAAGGAAGGACGGTTGCCATGGTGGGGGACGGTATCAATGATGCCCCTGCCCTTGCCACAGCTGATATCGGCATGGCCATGGGAAATGGTACCGATGTCGCCATTGAGGCTGCCGATATAACCCTCATGCGGGGGAACCTGATGGCAATTCCCGATGCCATCAGGCTTTCCAGGAAGACCATGACCAAGATCAAGCAGAACCTGTTCTGGGCTTTTATCTACAACATCATCGGCATTCCTTTTGCCGCGCTGGGGCTTTTGAATCCCATGATCGCCGGAGGCGCCATGGCTTTCAGCTCGGTTTCGGTGGTGATGAACTCGCTGAGCCTTAAGCGTTTCAAATAGCAAAATTTCCGGAATTACTGGCTGGAACATTTCTTCGGTTTCATGACCGGTTAATGAAACCGGAGTTTATTCATAAAAAGCCTTGGAAATACCAACAATACGGAGGGTGATAATGCGTGAGCGAAATGATCAATAACCGCGAATACAGGCAGAAGGTGCTAAAGGAGATCATCATGGATCTCCATAGCGGCAGGAGCGTCGAGGAAGTAAAACCCAGGTTTGAGGAATTGATAAAGGATGTTTCGGCTACCGAGATAACCGAGATGGAGCAAGCCCTTATAAACGAAGGACTGCCCGTGGCCGAGGTCCAAAGGCTTTGCGATGTCCACGCGGCAGTTTTCAAGGGGTCCATCGAGGACATCCACAGGGAGCCGGAATCCGCGAAAGCGGCGGGGCATCCTGTCCAGGTATTCAAACAGGAAAACAGGGAGCTTGAGAACCTGATAGAGGGAAAGCTGGTTCCCCTTATTGAAAAGTTTAAGACCGCCGATGACCAGGATGCCGTAAGCAAGCTCCTTGAAGGCTTCAGGCTCCTGCTTGAGGTGGACAGGCACTATGCCAGGAAGGAAAACCTGCTCTTCCCCTACCTGGAGAAGTATGGGATAACCGCGCCGCCGAAGGTCATGTGGGGAGTTGATGATGAGATCCGCGCGGCCATAAAGGAGACCATACGGATGCTGGAAAACTACGATGGCGGCAAGAAAGTCCTGCTCGAAAAGGCAAATGAGGCTGTAGCCAAGGCCAGGGAGATGATATTCAAGGAAGAGAACATCCTGTTCCCAATGGCCATGGACACACTCTCCGAGGATGAGTGGCAGAAGATTTATGAAGAAAGCCATGAATTCGGGTACAGCCTGATAACTCCGGATGCGCCGTGGAAACCTGCGCGGGTTGACCCTGCCGGGCAGGCAAAAATGGAAGGGGAATCTGATGGGAAAATAGTCCGGTTTGACGCGGGAGCCATGACCCATGAAGAAATCAATGCCCTGCTGAACACCCTTCCCCTTGATATCACCTTTGTGGGAAAGGACGACACGGTGCGTTATTTTACCCAGGGGAAGGACCGCATCTTTGCCAGGCCGAAGACCATAATCGGAAGGAATGTCCAGAACTGCCACCCGCCTGCTAGTGTCCACGTGGTAGAGAAGATAGTCGAGGACCTTAAGAGCGGGAAAAAGGACCATGAGGACTTCTGGATCAGGATGGGTGACAAGTATGTCTACATCAGGTATTTCGCGGTAAGGAACGCAGAAGGCGAGTACCTGGGTGTCGCGGAAGTCACCCAGGACATAAAACCCATCCAGGAACTGACGGGGGAAAAGAGGCTCCTGTCTGATTAGAAAAAGCGGCCTGCCCGGAGCCTTATAAGGCGAAGAGCAAGGAACGCGCATAGACTTGTAAAACCGAATCAGTGCATTATAAAGGAGGTATGATCATGAAGGTTACCAAGGATATGACCATAGGCGAAGTCATCAGGCAGAATCCCAATGCCGCCCGGATCCTTATGACCATGGGAATGGGCTGCGTAAGCTGCCCCGCGTCCCAGGCCGAAACACTGGAGGAAGCGGCAGAGGTTCATGGTGTCGATATCGAAAGAATGCTGTCCGAGTTGAACAACCAGGCATGATCACTGATGATGTCCCATGGCGGCGCGCCATGGGACGACCAATCAGGCCCGGGAGCACGGCTTTTTATGGAGCGGCTGCCGGGCCTGTTTTTTTACGCCCTGCTATTGCCCAATAAAAGTATATTGAGGGTTGAATGTGCAAGAATACTGGTGTACAATTACCATATGCAAATGCGAATCAGTCGCATTAAGGAGGAGAGACCAGTTGAAGCCTGCCAAGGCATTTCCGGCGTTGATAATATGCGCCATACTGCTTATATCCTGCGGCGCTCCCCGGGAGTCCGGAACTATACCTGATGCCGGGGGAAACGACTTTCATATTGTTACTTCATTCTACCCCATCTATGTGCTGACCATAAATGTGGCCGGGGATATACCGGGTGTCCGGGTTACCAATATGACCGAACCGCAATCAGGCTGCCTGCATGATTATGAACTCAGCCCGGCAGACATGAAGGCCCTGGAATATGCCGACCTGTTCGTGATAAATGGCGCCGGGATGGAAGCCTTTATAGATGAGGTCAAAAAGGCCTACCCCGATCTTGCCATCGCTGAGGCGGCGAAGGATATACCCCTTATAATCGACGAGCATACCGGTGAGCCCAATCCCCATGTCTGGGTGAGCATCTCCAACGCCATCCGGCAGGTGGATAATATCAAAAAAGCCCTGGCAGAGGCCGATCCGGCGCATAAAGAGCAATACAGCCGCAACGCCGGTGAATTCAAAGATAAGCTGCAGGTCCAAAAAGACAGGATGCATGAAGAACTGAACGATATCCGGTCGCGGGATATAGTGACCTTCCACGAGGCGTTTCCGTATTTTGCCCAGGAGTTTGGGTTGAACATCGCCGCTGTTATTGAGCGTGAACCGGGCACCGAGCCAACTGCCGCCGAACTGGAAGAGACGATTGAGATCATTAACGCCCTTGGCGTAAAGGCAGTATTCGCGGAGCCACAGTACTCCGCCAGGGCAGCGGAAACCATCGCGGCCGAAACGGGAGCCAGGGTGTATATTCTCGATCCGCTGGTAACCGGGCCGAAGGATGCCGATCCCGGCAGCTATGTTGAAACCATGGAAAAGAACCTCCAAACCTTGATTGAGGCGCTGAAATGAACCATGAAAGAAACATGATATGCGTTTGTGAAGAACATAGCGGCCTTTGCTGCACCCGGATTGAAAACCTGGGGGTCAGAATAGGCGATGTCACCATCCTCAGGGATGTGAATCTCCATGTCCACTGCGGTGAATTCACGGCCATAATCGGGCCCAATGGGGCGGGAAAGACCACATTGCTCAAGGCCATCCTGGGAGAGGTGAAACATACCGGTCATCTGAGGTTTATGAGAAGCACAGGGACCGCAAAAGAACGGCCGGTTACCGGGTATGTCCCCCAAAACCTGAATCTGGATCCCACCAGTCCCACCAGTGTGCTGGATCTTTATGCAGTCTGCCGCAGCAGAAGCCCGGTATGGCTCCATATTCCGAAGAGGGTTGAGCAGAGGGCCAGGGAATGCCTCGCACGGGCAGAGGCTGACCATTTACTGTATAAGAGGTTGGGAGCCTTATCCGGGGGTGAGCTCCAGAGGGTATTGCTGTCCCTGGCGTTAGATCCGGTGCCCGAACTGCTCCTGCTGGACGAGCCGGTATCGGGCATCGACCAGAAAGGGCTGGAAATGTTCTATGGCCTTCTTTCGGATATAAGAAGAAACTACGACCTTTCCATCATCATGGTTTCCCATGATCTGGACCTGGTGGCGCGTCACGCTGACAGGCTCGTGCTTCTCAACGGTACTGTGCTGGACAGCGGTACGCCCCGGGAGGTTATGGAAGGCGAAAGCTTCAGAAAGGTATTTGCGGGGATGCGGTGATGGGTATGGAACTTTGGTATAGGCTTGTGGACCTGCTGCCCTTTGAATGGGCTGTGCCCGGAAAGATGCTGTTTATGAAAAACGCGCTTTTGGCGGTTCTGCTTTTGGCGCCCATCTTCGGAATCCTGGGAACCATGGTGGTCAACAGACAGATGGCCTTCTTTTCCGATGCCCTGGGACACGGCGCTTTCACGGGCATCGTCATTGGCGGGCTGGCAGGTTTCATGCAGCCGCTGTGGTCGGCGGTGATTTTCTCCATCGTTTTTTCTGTGGGGATATCGGTTGTCCACCACAAGACCAAAATGTCCAGCGATACCATCATAGGCGTTTTCTCTTCCATTGCGGTGGCGGCAGGAATTTTTCTTGCCACTGCCGGCGGAAAGAGTTTTGCCCGGTTAAACTCCTATCTTGCGGGAAGCATATTGAGCGTTACCCCGTCCGAAATCGGAGTAATAGCCATCATGCTGGTTATTGTCATCCTATTTTGGTTTATCTTCTTCAATAAGCTGCTCTTTGCCAGCATCAACGAGGTTCTGGCAAGGAGCAGGGGCGTACGCACCTTCTGGCTGGAAACCCTGTTCAGTGCGGCCATTGCGGTCCTGGTTACCGTTTCCATGTCCTGGATCGGCCTTTTGGTAATAAACTCATTTTTGGTGCTTCCTGCCGCGGCCGCCCGCAATATTGCCCGCAGCCAGAAGCAGTACCATATGATAGCCGTTTCGGTTTCCTTGTTTTCAGGTGTTTCGGGACTTATTGCCTCCTATTACACCGAAACGGCTTCAGGGGCCACCATAGTGCTTATCGCGGCAGTCATATTCTTCGCGACGCTTTTTATGCGGCGGCTGAGGGCATAACCGGATCCGACGCGCCGATGAAACGGGGGTGATGGGTTTTGGAAGATAAAAACCGGTACAGAAGGATGCTTAAAAAAGAAAACCTGCGCAATACCAGCCACAGGCAATCCATACTGGAAGCCCTGGAGGCATCGGAGGAACCGGTTTCGGCTGAAACCCTCTATTTGACCCTGAGGGAGAAGGGTATTTCCATCAGTATATCCACGGTTTACCGCGCACTGGATGTGCTGGTGGAAAAGGATATCGTCGCCAAGACCGATTTTACCGATAACAACAAGAGCCTTTTCGAGATAAAGCGGGAAGAACACAGGCATCATCTCGTGTGCGTAAAGTGCAGGAAAATCATCCCCGTGAAGGAATGCCCCTTTTATGAATATGCCGGCGAGTTGGAAGAGCGGTTTGGTTTCAGCATTACCGGGCACAAGCTGGAGATGTACGGGTACTGCCAAAAGTGCGGCGGAAGTCCGGGCAAGACAGGAGACTGAAGAATATCCTGGACAGCCCGTAAATGATACAAGGGGAGTTCGCAATGGCATCATTGGACTTAAGCGCATATTCAATTGACTTCATGATATACCGGCGAATATAATCAAATCAGCAGACTCGCAGCCTCTGTTTAGCGCTTCGGCGCCCAAGGCTGTGAATCCCTTTGGGAGGAATAAAGGTTAAATTAAGCAGAAGGAGTATTGGGAAACCGATGAAAGAATATCTGGATGTTATCGGCAATTCGGCCTTGTTTAAGGGTGTTGAGCCGAATAACATAGAAGAAATGCTCAAATGCCTGTCCCCCATTTTCAGGAAATACAAGAGGAATGATCTGATCACCATAGCGGGGGACCCATTTCAAGGCATCGGCATTCTGCTCAAAGGGGAAGCGTCGGTCAGCAAGGAAACCCCGTCCGGAAACCGAATGGTCATACATATGATCGAACCTGGAGACATGTTCGGCGAAATGATCGCCTTTTCGGACTATTCATCCTGGCCTGCCACTGTCCAGGCGGTGAGAGAGTCCGCAGCCCTCTTTATCCCAAGGAACAGGATTATCGGCCAATGCCAGCGGCTTTGTTCCTGGCATCGCATTATCATCCAAAACATGCTTAGGCTTGTGTCGAACCGCGCGCTCATGTTGAACAAGAAGCTTGAGTATCTGACCATAAAAGGCATGCGGGGTAAGCTCAGTGCCCTGTTCCTCGACCAGTATCGGAAGGAAGGCCGCGCTACCTTTACCCTCAGCATGAACCGCAACCAGATGGCTGATTTTTTGAATGTATCCAGACCATCCATGTCACGGGAGTTAAGCAGGATGAAGGAGGAAGGGCTTATCGACTACCACCTTTCTTCAATCCGGCTCCTGGATATCCCCGCGCTGGAGCGGGCACTCGACGAGTGAGTTTACACCGGTCGGTTTCCAGAGTATTTTACGCGGCCCGCCCCTTTCGTACAGCCCCTTTGTTTCTCAGCCTGGCCAGGACCAGCAGCAGGATGGGCATGGCAAAAGCCGCGATCCAGGACCATTTCCTGAACAGGCTGACTTCATAGGTGATAACTTCGGAGAAATCGGTAGGAATGAAGCTGATGCTCATAATTATTATGGCAAAGGGCACGATGAGCGGCTTGTAGTAATCCAGCCGAAAAGTTTTCTGAAAAGCGAACAGGATGAAATAAAAGCATACAGATATATAGAGCAGCGCGGCAGCGGCCCAGATAAACAGAAATATGGATTCCAACCTTTGGAAGAACCTTCCCAGCTTAATGAGCCGCGCGATATGGAAGATGGGTATGATCCTTTCCAGGGAACTGGGATAAGGAAAAACCGATGTAAAAACCAGGGATGATATAACCAGGAAAAATGCGGACAGGCCCAGGCTCCAGTAGCCAGTCGTTTTCATATTGTCGTGCTTTTTCAGGAATGGCGGCAGCAGGAACAGGAAAAGGATTTCAAAAAAAACCGACACTTTCGGGGCACCGCTTATAAAAATCTCTTTGGCCCCGTTTCCGAGGATAGGCAGCAGGTTTCCCAAGTCGATATAGTTTACAACTCCCACCATGATCAGCAGATAACCCGAGGCTATAAAAGGTACCGAAAAGGCATGAAGCCTGGACAGGGCTTCCATGCCCAGGTAGGCTCCCGCGGCCAGGCATGCGGTGAAAAACAGCTCAACAAAGCTTAATGGGGATGTTGTGAGGGATATGAGTTTCATATTCTCGCTGAATACCCGCATATAAGCGGTCGCGCACCATCCCGCGCCGAGGATGATTACAAGCCCGGCCAAAACCCTGCCCGGATTGCCTGCGGCAAGCTCGGCGATATCCAATAAATCCTTACCCTCAAAGGGTTTGTAGAGTATCTGGATTACTGTGAAGCCCAGAAAGGCAAGAGCCGCGATAAATATTGTAAATAACCAGGCCGCGGTTCCCCCTGTTTCAGCGGCCATCCGCGGAAAATTCAGGAATATCTTTGTGCAGATCAGATTAATGATGATGGCGCTTGCTTCCCAGTTGCCGAAGATCGTTTTTTTCTTCATATTATCAAACCTCTCTGAAGATAAGGATATAGACGGGAAGGACCACTGTAAGGACGGCAACCAGGAATATCATGATAGCGCCGAGCCTGTTATCCTTCCTCCAGGTCCATACCCCGTAGCTTATCGTGTAAAAGGCCACCCAAACCAGCAAGGCGATTATGACTATATGCCCGGTTGATATCATCTGTCATCACTCCTGCCTTCTGAAGAAATTGAAGGCTCGCTCTTCAGGATCAAACCCGGCCTTCTGATTTTGAAGTTCACATTTATGGTATAAGTCGCGTCTTTATATTTTGACTTCCACTGATAGGCCTCCCACTCCGCCCAGGTTGTAAACAGCTTCCTCGCATGCTGACCAAATCCGCATATATCGGACTTAAACTCGCTGATGGTTTTATCCAGAAATCTGCTTACCTGCTCCTTTACAAGGGATTCTACCGATGATTCCAGGGTAAGTGAGTTTTCGCCAACCTCATAGTTAACTGCACTCTGGACCGACAACAGGTCTCCTTCCAGATTGAGAGTAATATGGATTACGGGATCTCCGTCCACGATTTCCACATGGTGCCGGGGTTTCCTGCTCTGCTTTACGTCAATGAGCACATAATACCCTTCGGACAGGGGATCTGGCACTGTCCAGTATGAGTGGACAAAGTCTCCTGTGCACAAAAGGTGTATGATTGTATCGGTCCCGTCCAACTCTCCTACCATCCTGTCTCCGTCAAACACAGCAAGGCCGATGTTTTCCGCCCTTGCGCCGCCGACACCCGGAATATCTCCCGCCAGAAAATCCCCTTCAAAGGGCGCTGACCGGCCATGCTCCCGAAAGGTCGAATTATCGATGTCGAAATCCTCAGCTGTCAGGAATCTTCCGGAGTTTCCCAATATTGCCACCGGATTTCTGCAGTTGCTTTCAGCCGCCAGGTAGAAGTCGTGGAATTCCACCTTGGGGATCAGCCCCGTGTACCTGTAACTCTGGTAGACCAGCTCGTAGAACTTGGCGGCATTGAGTACCAGTTTTGGATCCACGCTTTTAAGGTACTCCTCCGCTGTGCTTCTTGCCACCACAATGGGCATGTTGAGTCTGAATTCACGGCCCCTGATCATGGCACGAAGGTAAGGTCCCAGACCTTCCCGGGCAAGTTCGCTTGAGAAGACCACTACCTTGATATGGGTGAGGCTGATTTGTTTGCTGGCAAAGGTGTTAATCATATTCAGCCCTGTATAGATGGCGGGAGCCTCAACGCTGAACTGGGCATAAGGCAGCTCGTCATCCTTGCCGCCGCCTCCTCCGTTGTCGCCTGCCATGGGCTTGGCTATCTGCAGTGTCATCCGGAGAGCGTTTGTTTTTCCCTTGTCGAGTCCCAGGGCGATGACGAATCCCATATCGTCCACCTCCCTGGCGTCAAAGCAGGATGTCATAACAGGGCACATGGCCCCAAGCATTATGAATATGGCAAGGAGTTTACCTTTATTCATTCTTATTCCCACTGTCTGATTGCTGGGCGGAAGCGCCGCGGTTTACCCATCCCCGGCTGATGTGGGCTTGCTTCCTTTTCTTCTTGGTGTTCATGAAGTCAGGGCGTTTCTCCTGTTTCCATACTGGGCTCTTGAACACCGCGTCGGAAAAGCCTCCTGTTGTTCTGGGGGCAACCGGCGAAACAAAGGGAACGCCGAAGGACTTGGCGTTGACCATCCAAAGCCCCATGAGCACCAGCCCCACTGTTATCCCCAGGAATCCAGAGAGCGCCGCAAGTATGATAAAGCCGAAGCGAAGTATCCTGAAAGCGAATCCGGCCGAAAAATTCGGGATCGCGAAGGAGCCCAGCCCGGTGACGGCGACGATAATGATGAGTATGGGGCTTACGATGTTTGCCTCGACAGCTGCCTGGCCGAGTATCAGGGCTCCGATGATGCCGAGGGTGGGCCCGATGGGGCCAGGGATCCTTATGCCTGCTTCCCTGATTAGTTCAAAGGAAATCTCCATCAGAAACACCTCAACCACCGATGGGAAAGGCACTTTTTCCCGGTCCGACAGGATGGCCAGCATGAGGTCGGTGGGTATCATTTCGTGGTGGTAATTTGTGATAGCCAGAAATATTCCGGGAAGCAGCAGCGACATGAGTACAGCCAATACGCGGATGACGCGCAGCAGGTTGGAGTAGGGAAACCTCAGATACTGGTCTTCGGCTGAGTATATGATATCGCTGTTGGTAATGGGCACTACCAGGGCAAACGGGCTGCCGTGCATGATAATGGCGACCCTGCCCTCGGTCAGCATGGCGCAGACCCTGTCGGGCCGTTCGGTGGCAATTATCTGGGGAGCGGGCAGGGAGGGATTGTCTTCAATAAACTGTTCCAGTTCACCGGCATCCATTATATGGTCCGTTTCTATGCTTTTAAGGCGCCGCCTGACCTCGGCCACCAGCGAGCTGTTGGCGATATCCCTGATGTACAGTATGGAACAGGGCGTCTTGCTCCTCCTGCCGACAGTGATGTCTTCGGAGATCAGGTTTTGGTCCATGAGCCTTTTGCGTATCAGTGCCGTGTTGCCTCTCAGGCACTCGGTGAATCCTTCCTGCGGACCCCGGATGACAAGTTCATTATTGGGCCTTTCCACGCTCCTGCCGGGAAAATCCTTTACATCGGCGACAAAGGCCACATCCAGGCTGTCAATATAGATACCGCAGCCGCCGAAAAAAACCATATCGATAACCTCCTGGTGGGTTCGCGCTTCTTTCAGTTGGTTGTGGGGCAGGATATGGCTGCGGATATATGTTAAAACATCATCTCGGTCACTTTTGAAATCAAGGTTGGATAACAGCATCAAAGGCTGGAGGATATCGTCGTTGATCACCTTTGTGTTTACCAGGCCATCAAAAAAGACCAGAAAAGCCGGGATGACCGAGTCTTTCACAGTGATATCGAACTTCCGGATGATCAGGTCGCCGTTAAGGGGAACTGAAAAGCGTTCCTCGATCACGTTCAGGTTTTCCGACAGTTGTTTGCTGATGTCGGATTTCTCTTCATCTGCCGGGCTCTCTTTCTTTTTGGTCAGCTTTATCTTTTTAACCTTTTTCAGCAAGAGGTCTTCATTCTTTTTGCTCTCCGGGCCCGCCCTGCCTTTGTCAGTGCCGGGGTCATACTTTCCGGCCTCGCTGTCTTCTGTAAGGATAAAGGGCCGTTCCACCCGGGGTTCATGGAAAAAAAGAAGGTTTTTGATCCTTTTTTTTATATCCACCCTATGCTCACACTCCAAGGACTGATCCTGTTATGGAAAAACACGGCTGCATGCTATAAGACTTAGTATGGCAGTATATGGGTAGGATATGCATCAAACATGTCCGGTCATTCCCGGAGGAGAAGGCTGCCGCAAAAAACACCGCGGCTTAATATAATGGTAATGCCGAAAACCTGTTTCCGGGTGATGTTAATGTATTGTTTGAGCAGGCTGTCCCCAAACCGGTTCGCGCTTCTTGCCGCGTTTTTGGGAGTGTTGTTCGGCTTTGCGCTGAACAGCGAAGAGAAGGCGGCCCTGGGCAATTTCATCGTTTCTATCGGGCAGGCCATGCTGACGGCCCAGGCCCAGCAAGAGTACCAGGAGTCGGTCGGGGAGAGGGAGGACCTTGGCAGGGAAATCAGGGAATTGGATGCCCGGATGGAGGAGATAAAGAGGAAACTGAGGCTGTAAGTTACGATCAGCTTTTTTCCGGCCCGCTAATAATAAACCATGAACAGGCTTCCGCGCATATTCTGTAATAGTGCTCTGCAGCCGACCTGCAGGCATTATCGTAAACAGGAGTGTGAGTGATATGCGGATTCATGTTGTAAGTCCGGGGGAGAGTGTCTATTCCATTGCAAGACTGTATGATGTCCCAATGCAGAGGATAATAAGCGACAATGAACTGCCGGCCGATGGCCGGCTGATACCGGGTCAGGCGCTGGTCATCCTTGAGGGAACCAGGCGGTATACCGTCAGGCCGGGCGATTCGGTCTTCAGAATCGCAAGGCGCTATGATATCAGCGTCGCCGAAATACTTGATGCCAATCCCGACATCACCGATCCTGCCTCGCTGCAGATCGGGCAGGAGATCATTATACCTCCCAGGGAGATAGACTTCGGAGAGATCCTGGTTAATGGCTATGCATTTCCGGATATAGACCGTGGGGTGCTGGAAAGGACGCTGCCTTCCCTCTCATTTTTAAGCATATTCAGCTATGAAGTAAGGCCTGACGGGAGTCTGGGCGCCATCGACGACGAACCGCTCATCCAGGCGGCCAGGGCTGCCAGGGTGGCGCCCTTCATGGTGATCACAAATATCGAAGAAGGGGGCAGCTTTTCCAGCGATCTGGCAAGCACGATCCTTAACAATGAGCAGCTCCAGGATACCCTGATCGACAACGTTCTGCGTGTCATGAGGCAGAAAAACTACTACGGGCTGGATATCGATTTTGAATACCTCTATCCCCGGGACAGGGAGAACTATAACAACTTTTTAAGGAAGGTGGCCGCAAGGATACGGCCTTTAGGGTATTCTCTCACCACGGCGCTGGCGCCCAAGATTTCGGGAGATCAGCCGGGATTACTCTATGAAGCCCATGATTACCCTGTCCACGGCGCGTTGACCGACCATGTGATACTCATGACCTATGAATGGGGTTACACATACAGCCCGCCCAGGGCGGTGGCGCCGCTTAACGAGGTTAGACGCGTTTTGAACTACGCGGTTACAGTCATACCCAGAAGGAAGATACTAATGGGTATCCCCAATTATGGATACAACTGGACACTTCCATTCAGGGAGGGCACTGCGGCTGCTACCATATCCAATACGGGGGCAGTGGATCTGGCAAGAAGGGTGGGGGCGTTCATACAATTTGACACGCAAGCCCAGGCGCCATGGTTCAGATACTATGACAGCGACGCAAGGCTGCACGAAGTATGGTTTTCGGATGCCAGGAGCATTTATGCCTCGCTTGCCCTGGTGAACGAATACAGGCTGGGGGGCATCAGCCTGTGGACCATCGGAAGATACTCGCCCCAGTACTATCTTGTCCTTAACGCCGTTTACAATGTACGGAAGGTTCTCTGATAAGGGAGGCGCTGTTTTTGCATATTTGCCGCCGGGGCGGAAAAACTACCGTAATGATGAATCTCTGAAAGAGGGCTGACAGCACATTGAAAGCGCTGGTATACGAAGGTGTAAAGGACGTACAAGTGAAGAACGTTGGAGATCCCGAGATCCAGGATGATGAAGACATAATCGTAAGGGTTACGACCACTTCCATCTGCGGCTCGGATCTCCACCTGATCCACGGAATGATCCCCGATCTGCCCAAGGGGTTCATTCTCGGCCATGAAACCATGGGGATTGTGGAAGAAGCCGGGAAAAGTGTAACCAGGGTAAGGAAAGGCGACCGGGTCATTATACCCTTCCCCGTATCCTGCGGGCGTTGCTGGTATTGCAGCCATGGGCTCTGGTCCCAGTGCGACAATTCCAATCCCAACGGGGAGACCGGGGGTTTATTGGGTTATGGCAGCATGTTCGGCGGTTATGAAGGCGGGCAGGCCGAGTATATCAGTGTCCCCTATGCCAATGCGGGACCTGTTGTGGTGCCGGAGGAGCTGTCCGATGAACAGGTTCTCTTCTTAACTGATATCCTTCCCACATCCTACTGGGGCGTGGAGATGGGTGGCGTTGGTAAGGACGATACGGTAGCGATCCTGGGCTGCGGCCCTGTTGGCCTTCTGGCGGTAAAATGGGCGGCCTTTATGGGGGCAAAGCGCATCATTGCCGTTGATGCCCTCAATTACCGCCTTGAGCACGCCAGGAAACACAGTGGTGTGGAAACCGTGAATATAGAGGACCATGACGACGCCGGTGAATACATTAAAGATATCACCGGAGGGGGGGTCGACGTAGTGGTGGACTGCGTCGGTATGGACGGTCGGATGACACTCATGGAGAGGATCGAAACCGCATTGAAACTCCAGGGGGGATCAAAATCCGCCGTTGAAATTGCAGCCAGAGCGGTGAGGAAGGGCGGAACCATTTCCATCGTGGGGGTCTATGGAGGCCGTTATAACATGTTTCCCCTGGGAGACTTTTTTGCCCGCAACATCACGCTGAAGATGGGGCAATGCCCGGTCCACAAATACGTTGAGCCTATAATGTCGCTTGTAAAGGACGGTGTCATGGACGCTACCGACATCATCACCCACAGGCTGCCTCTGGACAAGGGCGATCTGGGATATGGGCTATTTGATGAAAAAAGGGATCATTGCATCAAGGTTGTGCTGAAGCCCTGATACGCTGGGTTTTACTGAAAAATGCCCCGTTCCCTGTTGAAATAATGATAAGTCAGAGTCCATAATCTGTTCTTTGGAGGTACAAATGGAAAACGCGCTGGATAATGAGATTGCTTCGTCGCTTTGCTCCTCGCAATGACACAAAAAGGCTTCGCACGTAATGACACAAAAAAGGCTTCGCGCGCAATGACACAAAAAAGATCAAGCAGGGAGAAAGGATATGAAAGTCGGCATACCCAGGGGGCTGTTGTATGATCAGTTTCACCCCTTTTTCACACGCTTTTTTACTGAGCTCGGGGCCGAACTGGTCATTTCACCCCAAACCAACAAATCCATACTGGATGCGGGTGTCCAATATTGTGTGGACGAGGCCTGCCTGCCGGTGAAGGTGTTTCATGGGCATGTGTGCCATCTCAGGGACAGATGCGACCTGGTGTTCATCCCCAGGATCATGCAGCTGTATAAAGGAGAGTATATATGCCCGAAGTTCTGTGGCCTGCCGGAGATGGTGACCAACAGTATACCCGGACTGCCCGAGGTCATATCACATCCTGTTTATGCCACCACCATGGCCAGGCTTCGCCAGTGGGCCATGGCGTCGGCCTGTCCGATCACCCGTGACCGGCGGCGCGTAAAATCCGCTCTCGAAGCGGCTGTTGATGAGCAGTCCCGCTTCAGGACAGGTTACCATGACCAGGGATACCCCATAAAAGTGGCTCTGGCCGGACACCCCTACAACCTGTATGATACATTCATCAATATGAATATAAAGAAAAAGCTCAATAATCTGGGGGTGGGAGTAATTACCGAGGAGTTCGCAGGCGGGGAAGACACCGCACAGGAGGTCCGGGCCCTGTTTAAAAAACCCTTCTGGACCTTCGCCAGGAAAACTTATGGCTTTATCGCCGCCCTTGCGTCAAAAAAGCATGTGCAGGGCGTGGTCTACATTTCATCCTTTGCCTGCGGTATCGATTCGGTAATCATCGAGCTTGTAAGGGACAGGATAAAAGACTTTCCCATGCTGGTGCTTAAAATCGACGAGCACACCGGCGAAGCGGGGGTGGATACCCGCGTTGAAGCCTTTGCGGACATGCTGGAAAGGAGCTGTAAGCATGAAAGTGACCATTCCCCATATGGGCAATGTTTATATAGCTGCAAAAGCCCTGTTTGAAGGACTGGGAGTGGATTATGTAATTCCCCCGCTGAACAGCAGGGCTGCCCTGGAAATAGGATCACTTCATTCCCCCGAGGAGATATGCCTTCCGTTCAAGATCCTGGTGGGCAATTATATCCAGGCTATTGAACAGGGGGCCGATACAGTTATCGTTACAGGCAGTTGCGGACCCTGCCGTTTCGGGGAGTATTCCGAGATGCATATGAAACTTTTGAGAAGACTGGGATACAAGGTGGATTTCATCGTCATTGACGCGCCAAAGTCCATAGGCTTTAAGGAGCTTTTGGCAAGGATTTCAAGGCTGACCGCCCATAGCCCCGGGACAAAGGGGCGGAAATGGCTTGCCCTGGCGCAGGCGGTCAGGATTATGGGCCTTTTGGATGCTGTTGAAGCCAAGGCCCATGAAAAGGCAGGGTACGAGAAAGTCCGGGGAACATGCAAGAATCTCCTGAAAAAGTGCAGGCAGGAGGCATATAGTTGCGGCAGCCCTGACAAGATGCTTGATTGCCTTAATGGTTATAACAGGATGATGAACGAAGTGCCCTGCGACCGCACGGTAACCCCCCTGAAGATTGCCATCATCGGCGAGATTTATACTGTCATCGAGCCCTTTTCCAATCTATATATTGAGGACAAGCTGATGGATCGCGGCATATCCACGAGACGTCTCATGACCCCCAGCTGGTGGATAAGAAATACCCTTCTCTCGCCCGCCGGGCTGAACAGTCCCGGCATAAAAACAGCGTCCAGGGATTATCTGCCCTATTATATCGGTGGCCATGCAAGGGAGTGCGTCGGTGAAGCCATCCTATCCTGGAAGAGCGGTTTTGATGGGGCAATCCAGATATTCCCCATGGGATGCATGCCCGAAATCGTTTCCAAAGCCATCCTGCCAACCATAGCCAGGGATAAGGATTTCCCCATTCTTTCCCTGGTAGTGGACGAGATGACCGGTGAGGCTGGGTATGTCACCAGGATTGAGGCGTTCGTCGATATGCTGGAAAGGAGAAGAAACCATGTTGTATCTGGGTATTGATGTGGGCTCGGTGAGCACTGACCTGGTCTTGCTGGACCATGGACTGCAGGTGGTGGAAAAGCATTATCTCCGGACCCGCGGTAACCCCATCAGGGCAATCCAGGAGGGGTTCAGGCTTTTGGCGGACCAATATGGTGATAGGGAGATCGCCGCCTGCGGCACCACCGGAAGCGGCAGACAGATCGCATCGGTCCTGGTGGGTGCCGATGTTGTGAAAAATGAGATTACAGCCCACGCCGTGGCGGCCCTTGAACTGGACCCTGACGTGAAAACCATTATCGAGATAGGAGGACAGGACTCGAAGATTATACTTCTGAGGAACGGCGTGGTATCGGACTTTGCCATGAACACGGTATGCGCGGCGGGAACCGGATCATTTCTGGACCGGCAGGCAGAAAGAATGGGTATTTCCATTGAGGAGTTCGGGGATTATGCCCTTAAGGCTGAAACGCCCGTAAGGATCGCCGGCCGCTGCGCGGTTTTTGCTGAAAGTGACATGATCCACAAGCAGCAGATGGGATACAACCAGTCTGATATAATCATGGGACTGTGTGAGGCCCTGGTGAGGAACTACCTGAACAACGTGGGGAAGGGCAAGGACATCAGGCCGAAGGTGTTTTTTCAGGGCGGCGTTGCGGCCAACAGGAGTATGAAGATTGCCTTTGAGAGGGCACTGGGGTTTGAGGTTACCGTTCCGGAAAACCATAAGATGATGGGAGCCATAGGAGCCGCCATACTGGCCAGGGACGCGGTGAGAAAGCGCGCGCGCACCCGGTTCAGGGGCTTCTCACTCGTGGAAAAGCACTTTGAATCCAAAGGCTTTGAATGTGAAGGGTGCTCCAACCGCTGCGAAGTGGCCAGGATCTGTGAAAACGGGATGGAGATAGGCTGCTTCGGGGATCGCTGCGGAATATGGAGCGGCCGGATAAGAACGTGTCGGCCAATTGCCGACAGCCTGTGACCTGGCACAGCCGTTTGTTAATTTTTCATCAAAGTTGTTTTTCGGAGATACTCCATATACAGCACCTTGTATAAAAATTACCAGGGCTCTTGATGAACACGGACATTATGTTCTAAAATAATACTGTAAAATCGATGGGTTATTCTCTCGTCCCTGTTGATATTTCAGGACGGGGATTTTTTATATTATATATATTATGATTTAGATACGCATTTCATTAACGCAAGGAAAGCGAGGTATTATCAGATGAAGCCGGACAAAAAGCCAATTAACACATGCTATTCTTCGGGTCCCTGCGCCAAGCATCCTGGTTATACCATTGAAGAGCTCAAGGATGCCCCGCTGGGAAGATCCCACCGAAGCGCCATAGGAAAGGCCAGGCTTAAAGAATCCATAGAGCGGACAAAGAAGATCCTTGGTATACCTGAAGACTACCTGGTGGGAATCATGCCCGGATCCGACACCGGAGCGTTTGAAATGCTGATGTGGAACGTACTGGGTCCGAGGGGCGTTGATGTTGTCGCTTTTGAGTCCTTTGGCTTTGGCTGGGCTTATGATATTGAAAAGGAACTCAAGATACCCAATATCAACAAGCATTTTGCCGACTACGGCCAATTGCCCGACCTTTCGAAGGTTGATTTCAGCAATGATGTTGTTTTCGCATGGAACGGCACCACCAGCGGCGTAAAAGTGCCCAACGGCGACTGGATCCCCGATGACAGGGAAGGCCTTACCCTTTGCGATGCCACTTCGGCTGTTTTCGCCATGGATATACCGTGGAACAAGATAGACGGCCTCACATTCTCATGGCAGAAGGTCCTGGGGGGAGAAGCCGCCCATGGCATGCTGGTCCTTTCACCGAGGGCAGTTCAGCGCATAGAATCGTATAATCCGCCCTGGCCTATACCCAAGGTTTTCAGGCTGAAAAAAAAGGGCGCTCTCAACCTGGCCATATTCCAGGGTTCTCCCATCAATACGCCTTCAATGCTTTGCAATGAGGATTATCTGAGGGCCCTGGACTGGGCGGAGTCCATAGGAGGCCTCCGGGGACTTATTGCCAGGAGCGAAGAGAACCTTAAGGTCCTTGAGGATTTTGTGGGGAATCATCCATGGATAAGCTTCCTGGCTGAAGATAAATCCTGCCGCTCCAATACAAGCGTATGCCTGAAAGTGGATCTCACGGCCGACCAGATCAAAGCCATGGTCAGGCTGCTGGCTGATGAAGATGTGGCATATGATATCAATTCCTACAGCGAGGCGCCTGTCGGACTCAGAATCTGGTGCGGCGCGACTGTGGAAAAGACCGATCTTGAAATACTGTGCCAATGGCTGAAATGGGCATATGATCAGGTTAAAGGCCGGTAAATGCTGGGCTGGGACCATCTTCTGCTAAGAGAGGATCAAGACGCCAGTAGTCATTTTGATCAGGACAATTTGCATAAAAGCCGGGGGCTTCAGGCTGTAATAAAGATGCGGCTATGGTCTTCGGCTTTTCTTTATGCTTGTGCAAAGCAGTCATTTACGCAACCAGTTAAAGCGCTTGCGGTCTTTTTGCTCATAGTTGTACAATATACCCTTGACATTATTGTGCATTCTGCTATAATTAACTCAGCCAAAACATATAAAAAAAAAAGAAGGAGGATAACTATGAAACGCATTCTAGCTCTAGTCCTTACTTTGGCAATGGTCTTTACGTTGGCTCTCGGTTTCACTGGTTGCGGCAAGGAAGAGCAGCCATCGGCACCCGGCGGAACATCTGCTCCCGCTCAGCCCGGTGACGGCGGCAGCAAGCCCCAGGACACCAGCACTCCTGCTCCGTCAGTGTCCGATGATCCTAACGTAAAGGTACTCAACCTGTGGAGCTTCACCGATGAGGTTCCCAAGATGATGGAGAAGTTCAAGGAACTCTACAAAGAGAAACATGGTCAGGATTTCCCGTATGAAATCAAGGAAACCATCATCGCTACCACAGAGGGCGCATATCAGCCCGCACTCGACCAGGCTCTCGCATCTGGCGGTGCTGACGCTCCCGATATCTACTGCGCTGAGGCCGCTTTCGTACTGAAGTACACACAGGGCGACGCCGCACACTTTGCCGCAGCTTATAAAGACCTGGGCATTGATGTCGACAAGCTCCTCGCTGAAGCCGAAATCGCTCAGTACACCGTTGATATCGGAACAAGAGGCGACGGCAAGCTGGTAGGTCTCGGATACCAGGCTACCGGCGGCGCATACATCTATCGTCGTTCCATCGCGAAAGATGTATGGGGCACCGATGATCCTGCTGTTATCAAAACCAAGATCGGTCCCGGCTGGGATAAGTTCTTCGAAGCCGCTGAGGCTCTGAAGGCGAAGGGCTATGCAATTGTTTCCGGTGACGGTGACGTATGGCAGGCCGTCAGGGGCAGCGCAGAGAAAGGCTGGATCGTTGATGGCAAGCTGAATATCGATCCTAACTACGAACAGTTCCTGGATTTCTCCAAGAAGCTGAAGGATAACGACTACTTCAACGATACTACTGACTGGTCTGACTCCTGGTTTGCCGATATGAAAGATGCCGGCGCCAAGAAGGTATTCGGTTTCTTTGGTCCCGCATGGCTGATCAACTACGTAATGGCTGGTAACTCCGGCGGAGAGAAACCCGGTGAAGGTACATATGGCGACTGGGCTATATGCGAGCCTCCTGTAGGATTCTTCTGGGGCGGCACATGGATTATCGCCAACAAGGATACCAAGATCCCGAAGACCGTTGGTGAGATCGTTGAGTGGATTACCCTCGACAGCTCTGAGACAGGTCTCCAGTACTACTGGGCTAATGGTACCCTCTTCGGACCTGGCGGAACCAAGGATACTGTTGCTTCCGGTACTGTAATGAAGAAGTCCGATGGTACCCTCGACTTCCTCGGCGGTCAGGATATGTTCGAAGTATTCGTACCCGCTGGCGAGTTCGCAAGTGGTAAAGCCATGACCCAGTACGACGAGACAATCAACAGTCTCTTCCGTAACCAGGTTGGTGAATACAAGAACGGCAACAAGACCAAGGAACAGGCTATCGCTGACTTCAAGCAGAATGTAGCCGATAACCTCGACATTATAGTTGAATAAGTTTTGGCTGAAAAAAGGGGCGGGCGGATGCCTTTCCGTTCGCCCCAACTTTTTATTAACAAGGCGCCAGACTCTTTACCGGAGGTGAATGCTTAGCTTATGGGACGCAAGAAAATTAAGAGTGTTAGCTATGCAAAATACGGATATATATTCTCAATACCTTTCGTACTTGCGTTTTTGGTTTTCACGGCATATCCTATATTTTATACAGCAATAATTGGTTTTACCGACCTTAAAGGTCTGGGCAAAACGGATTTTATGATTATGGATAATCCGTTCCAGAATTTTCAGCAGATACTTAAGACCCCATCATTCCAGAAATCATTGATAAATACGGTGATCATTTGGACATGTAACTTTATTCCACAGCTGCTGTTGGCCCTGTTGCTTACGGCCTGGTTCACAAATCAGCGTCAGAAAATAAAAGGCCAGGGGGCATTCAAGGTACTGTTCTATATGCCCAACATCATAACGGCAGCTACCATAGCCATACTTTTCAATGTCTTGTTCGGATATCCCATGGGACCAATTAATGACTTGTTCAAATTGCTGGGTTTAGCCGATAAGCCTATCAATTTCCTCATAAATAAGTGGACGGCACGAGGCATCGTTTCATTTATCCAGTTCTGGATGTGGTATGGACAGACAATGATTGTGCTTATCGCCGGTGTGCTGGGTATAAATCCAACGCTTTTCGAGGCGGCGGAAATAGACGGCGCAACAAGCAGACAAGTCTTCTTCTACATAACACTTCCGAGTTTGAGAACTATCATGCTCTTTACGCTGGTTACCAGCCTGATAGGGGGCATGCAGATGTTTGATATACCGAAACTGTTCCTGAATGGTGGTCCGGACAATTCTACCCTTACGGTGAGCGTGTTCATCTTCAACCAGGCGTTCAGCGGAAGCTATATGTACAACCGCGCGTCAGCTGCGAGTATGATTATGTTTTTAATTATCGCGGTATTATCAGCAATACTCTTCTATATCCTGCGTGACAAGGATGCTGCAAAGATGAAGAAAGAGTTAAAGAAGATCAAGAAAGCCCAGAAAGCGGCAGCAAGGGGGGCGGGAGCATGAAAAAGACACTGAAACATGAGCCGATTGCTGGCCGGACAATTACCAGGGTAATTAAATATATTGTATGTATAACCCTGGCCATCCTCAGCATAATGCCGTTCTGGATCATGCTGATGAATGCTACGCGAAATACATATGAGATCCAGCAGAGCTCCATATCGCTTGTGCCATCATCCTACCTGCTGAACAACTTTAAAGTGTTCGAGGGAAAATCATTCAATCCGCTGGTGGGCTTTAAGAACTCTTTCATCATAGCCGCCGGCTCAACACTCCTGAATGTTTATTTCTCTTCGCTTACCGCGTATGCCCTTGTGGTTTATCACTGGAAATTGCGCCAGCCGTTCTTCACATTTATAATGGCTGTTCTGATGGTCCCCGCGCAGGTATCAAGTATTGGATTCTACCAGTTCATGTACCGCATAGGCTGGACCAACAGTTTTCTTCCGTTGGTTCTGCCGGCTATGGCGGCGCCTGCGGTGGTGTTCTTCATGCGACAATATCTCCTGGGCGCGTTATCCATTGATATTGTGAATTCGGCACGAATAGACGGTGCCAATGAATTCTACACCTTTAACAGGATTGTGCTTCCCATCATGAAACCCGCCATCGCAACACAGGCCATCTTCTCTTTTGTGGGAAGCTGGAACAACCTGTTCATGCCTTTAATCCTGCTGACTGACAAAAAGAATTATACCATGCCCATCATGGTCAGCTTGCTGAGAGGTGACATTTACAGGACAGAGTTCGGCGCTGTTTATCTGGGATTGTCCCTGACGGTGCTGCCGCTGTTCATTGTGTATTTCGCGCTCTCGAAGTATATCATCGCCGGTGTTGCGCTGGGAAGTATGAAGGAATAAACTTACACAGATTAATTCCTTCCAGGCAGACTTATAAAGCTCCTTACGCAGAACATATGCCAAGGAGCTTTTTTATGCAAAAGGGCTGTCCAAGTGACGTGCCGCGCAACCAGTTTCAGGATACTGGAAAATATAATACAATACGATTGAAACAAACTCATAAGAAGGTGTTTATATGCAGCAAAACAGAGAAACCTTTAAATCCCGGCTTGGTTTCATCCTGATTTCTGCCGGATGCGCCATAGGACTGGGAAATGTCTGGCGGTTTCCGTATATAACCGGTGCCTATGGCGGCGGAATATTTGTCATTATTTATCTGCTGTTTCTTCTGATTTTTGGTTTGCCCATCATGGTGATGGAGTTTTCTGTGGGGCGTGCCAGCCAAAAGAGTGTTGCTAAGTCCTTTGACGCACTGGAGCTAAAGGGAAGCAAATGGCATCTTTTCAAGTGGCTTGCCATGGCAGGCAATTATCTTCTGATGATGTACTACACCACGATATCGGGATGGATACTGGCCTATGTCTTTTATATGATAAAGGGCGATTTCACAGGGGCATCGCCATCAGAAATTGAAGGGATCTTTGG